>Ga0209515_10002300_pt1 | contig 29732 bp, 29 predicted proteins | sample Subgroupgradi54m_FD_187454 | JGI IMG/M metagenome (GOLD analysis project Ga0209515, IMG submission 187454) | Subsurface groundwater microbial communities from S. Glens Falls, New York, USA - GMW60B uncontaminated upgradient, 5.4 m (SPAdes)... ... | reverse complement strand
TCAAGACGTGCTTTTGGATTCAGAAACTTCGAGAATTACAGGTTGCGGGTACGTGTTTTATGCGGTTTAATACAACACTAAACATCAACTTCAATTTCTTATTGCCCCCGTCTTTGGGGTTGAGCCCTTCAATTTCTTATTGCCCCCGTCTTTGGGGTTGAGCCTTGCCCCCGTCTTTGGGGTTGAGCCCTTCAATTTCTTATTGCCCCCGTCTTTGGGGTTGAGCCTAGAAATGAATGGCGTCCCCAAGGGGATTTGAACCCCTGCCGACAGATCGAAAATCTGTTGTCCTGACCAGGCTAGACGATGGGGACAGAAACAGTTAAAAATTAAAGATGCAAAGTGAAAAAAGTGCACTTTTGCGAACAGCAAAAATGCGTTTCTATCACTCGCCCTTTCGGCTCGTGTATAGAACGTGAGCCCGGATGGATTCGAACCATCGACACCTGCCTTAAAAGGGCAGTGCTCTGCCAGGCTGAGCTACGGGCTCGATTTCTCATTTATTTTCTTAATGATTTCGAGCCGGTCCCGCATGCCTTTTGCGGGACGGGCAACGGAAGTTGCTAAGGTAACCCTTTCGGACTATGTCCTCGAGGGCAGGATCAAGGTGTTCAAAGAAGCATTGGATCAAACCGACTGCACTTTTGCGACCGTCAAAAGTGCGTAACAGGCATTCGGCCTATCGCCTCATGTCCTATTACGAAAACAAAAATCGCCAGTACCGTTTTCAAATAACTCAATGAGTGGCACTAGCGATCACACTTGCTTGATCTCGTGTTCTTTTTTCGCAAGTGCCTCGTCTACCAACTTGATGTATCTGTCTGTGAGATCCTGAACTTTTTTCTGAGTAACTTTCGAAATATCCTCGCCGACGGTACCTGCTTTTTCCAGCTTCTTAACTCCGTCATTGGCTTCGTGGCGGACATTGCGGATGGAAACTCGTCCTTCTTCCGCAACTCTTCGAATAAGTTTATCCAATTCCGTGCGCCGCTCTTCTGTCAGCTGGGGCATCTGAATCCGGATGACTTTCCCGTCGTTATTGGGAACCAGGCCTAAACCGGATACGGATATGGCCTTTTCAATGAAAGTCAGACCAGAAGCATCCCAAGGTTGAATCACAATCGTTTTGGAATCCGGCGTTGAAATGGAGGCCAAACCTTTAAGAGGAGTAATCGTACCGTAATAATCGACTTTAATTCCCTCCACCAGCGCAACGGAAGCACGGCCTGTATGCAAGCTCTGAAATTCCTGACGCATTGCATCAAGCGTCTTCTGCATTTTGTGTTCCGCATCTGTCATAATTGATTTGGTATGGTCCATCGTCTGCACTGTAGCAATCCTCCTACTTCAATCAGGAAACTTTAGTCCCGATGGTCTCGCCTAAAACAACACGCTTGATATTGCCGGGCTCCATCAAATTAAAAACAATAATTGGGAGATGATTGTCCATACAAAGTGAGATTGCCGTTGCATCCATGACTTGAAGTCTCTTTTTCAAAACGTCAATAAAACGGAGTTTACTAAATCTTTTTGCGCGCGGATCTTTGTGCGGATCACTTGAATAAACTCCGTCCACTTTCGTCGCTTTTAAGATCGCGTCGGCACCGATTTCAATTGCGCGGAGTGCTGCTGCTGTATCTGTGGAAAAATAGGGATTTCCCGTTCCGCCGGCAAAAATCACGACTCTTCCTTTTTCCAAGTGCCTGATGGCGCGGCGACGAATGTAAGGTTCTGCAAGTCTTTGGATTTCAATTGCGGTTTGGACTCGCGTGAAAACTCCTTCTTGTTCAAGCGCATCCTGAAGGGTAAGAGAATTGATTACGGTGGCAAGCATTCCGATATAATCAGCGGTAACGCGTTCCATGCCTTCCTCAGCGGCTTGAAGCCCCCTGAAAATATTACCGCCGCCAATCACGCAGGCAAGGTCCACCCCGAGCTCTTTAACTTCTTTGATTTGTCTCGCGACGGAACGGGCTACTTTGAGATCAATCCCATAACCTTTGCGGCCCTGGAGAGACTCGCCGGTCAGTTTGAGGACGATTCGTTTGAAAACCGGCTTCTTTTTTTTGGACATCCTTGAAATCCGTTTTAGAGAGAACGTTTACTCTGAACCAATTTCGAAACGGCGGTAACGCTTAATCACTACGTTCTCGCCCAGTTTTGAAACAAGACTTGTCAGAAGATCCTTAATCGTAATATCTTCGTTCTTAATAAACTTTTGATCTAAAAGACATACTTCTTGGAAACGTTTGTCTATCTTCCCTTGAATAATTTGGTCTTGGATCTGAGCAGGCTTATCTTTAATTTGAGCTTTGAAAATTTCTTTTTCCTGGTCCAGCCATTTAGGATCGATTCCTTCCCGTGAAACAAAAAGCGGACGGCTTGCGGCGATTTGCATGGCTATGTCACGGCCAAACTGTTGGAATTCAGAATTGCGGGCCACGAAATCGGTTTCACAGTTAATTTCAACTAAAACACCAATCTTGCCGCCGAGATGAACGTACGAAAAAATCTGACCTTCTTTTACGGAACGATCCGATTTATTTTTGGCAATCTCAAATCCTCTCTTACGAAGCAAATCTTTAGCGACTTGAAGGTCGCCTTTTGCTTCGGTGAGCGCCCGTTTACAGTCCATAATTCCAGCGCCGGTTTCATTCCGAAGCTCCATCACTTGATCCGCGCTATTTTTAGCCATAGTTTTTTGTGTCATTGTACCAGCTATTAAATTAGGTCTTTTGTTTCTTTTTTAGGACGAACTTTTTTGGCCTTTGGTTTTGCAATCTCGCGGTCTACTAATTTTTCAACCACTTTTTCCTCAATGACCTCAACAATCGCTTCAGTATCGGGTGTAATGCCCATTTCCAATCCAGCGGCTCGGGCTTCTTCTTGTGCTTCAAGCATTTCTTGATCGGCATGAATTTGTTTGAAACGGTTTCGGCCTTCTGTCACTGCTTTTGCCACAATATCACAAATTAGTTTCACAGAACGAATGGCGTCATCATTTCCTGGAATGGGATGATCGATCACGTCAGGATTGCAATTTGTATCAATAATCGCAACCACCGGAATACCAAGGCGGCGCGCTTCCAAAACTGCAATTTCTTCCTGTTTGGGATCAACTATAAAAAGAACGCCCGGAAGTTTTCTCATATGACGAATCCCAACGAGAATTTTAAGTAGTTTTTCGCGTTGCTTTTTAAGGCTGGAAACTTCTTTTTTGGTTAGGAATTGATATGTTCCCTCGGCTTCCATCTTCTCAATTTCTTCTAATCGGGCCACGCTTTTGCGAATGGTTTCAAAATTGGTGAGCATTCCCCCGAGCCATCTTTGATTTACATAAGGCATCTCGGTCCTTTGTGCTGCATCCAAGATGGCCTCTTGCGCTTGCCGTTTGGTTCCGACGAAAAGTATGGATCCGCCTTTTTCCGCAACTTCGCGCAAATAATTGCAAGCTGTTACCAAATAGGTAAGTGTTTTTTCCAGATCGATTATGTAAATCCCATTTCGATCCGTAAAAATATAAGGTGCCATTTTAGGATTCCACCTTTTTGTCTGATGCCCAAAATGTACCCCTGCTTCTAATAATTGTTTAACGGTTGTCTCTTCTGGCAATTCTTTATCTCCTGTTCATTACGGTAAATACCAATCATATTGCAGTGTAATGGTTTACATCAATATGAGGGATGAAAAAGCTAAAGCGAGGGTAAATTGTAGCATATTTTCAAATAGGGGCAAGGAATTTCTCTGAAAGTCTTTACCCTACACATTGAACTGCAAGTCATACAAGCGCTTGTAGATACCACCCTCCCTGAGGAGTGATTCATTAGTTCCTGACTGAACCAAACGACCTTCATCCAATACGATGATACGGTTTGCATTCTGGATCGTTGAGAGTCGATGAGCAATCACAAAAACGGTTCTTCCTGCCATCAAAAGTTCCAAAGCTTCCTGTACTTGGCGCTCACTTTCGGTATCGAGCTGAGAAGTTGCTTCATCCAAAATCAGAATAGGGGGATTCTTGAGAAGAGCACGTGCAATTGAAAGTCTCTGCCGCTGGCCGCCTGAAAGCCTGACGCCACGTTCACCAATGATCGTACCATAACCTTTTGGAAGCTTTCGAATAAAATCATCCGCAAAAGCGGCTTCGGCGGCTTTTTTAACATCTTCAATAGATGCTTCCAGCCTTCCATAAGCGATGTTTTCATAAACGCTCGCATTAAATAAAAACGTTTCTTGATTCACAATACCGATTTTATCTCGAAGCGAACGAAGGTCATAATCACGAATATCGCAATCGTTGATTACAATAGCACCCTGAGTCGGATCGTAGAATCTGAGCAGAAGATTCACAAAAGTAGTTTTCCCGGCTCCGCTCGTTCCAACAATAGCATTGACTTCACCTGAATAAACCGTCAAATTAATTCCTTTAAGCACGTGCTTGTCTGGTTCATAGGTAAACCAAAGATCGCGATAGCTAATAGTTTTAACCTCTCGCTCCAGCTTAATTCCATCCGTACGGCTTTGTATTTCTAGCGGCTCATCCATCAGTTCAAAAACCCGGGTCCCTGCAGCGACAGCTTGTTGAATGGATACATTTACTTTGCTCAATTTTTTAAGCGGTTCATAAAACAGAAATAAAACGGTGAGAAAAGAAGCGAATCGATCGAACGGCATAACCTTTATTCCATACCAAATCGCAAACGCAATACCGACAGCCCCAATGACTTCAATTAACGGCTTTTGGACGATCGTAATCCGAACCGCACGCTTCAGAAAATTGAAAACGTTTTTATTGATTCCTGAAAACTTGCGAACTTCATACTGCTCCATATTAAACGCTTTGACTACACTCATCCCCGTGAAAGCCTCTTGCATTTCTGAATTAATGTTTGCAAGTTGTTCCTGTATTCTCCGTTGAGTCTTACGTAGTTTTCGGCCTAGATAAACGATCGGGAATAAAACGGCGGGAAAAATAACGAGCGCAATTGAAGCGAGATGCCCACCCCAAAAGAAAACCAAAGGGATTTGAAACAATATGACAAGCGGCTGCCTCAACAAATCAACCAAATCTTCTGTAACGCTGGATTGGACCACGCCGACATCATTCATGGCCCGGCTCATGAGCTCACCAGTTCTTCCCTTCGAATAAAAACCCATCGAAAGACGAACCAAATGAGCGTAGAGATCATCGCGTATCTTCCGGACAGCCCTCAAACCAACAACGGTCATTTGATAGCGTGAAATATATTCAAAAACACCGCGGAGCAGAAAAACACCTATAACAACGAATGGAACTAATGAAGCAGAAAATTGGATAGACGATATATGGGGTGCCGGTACATGCAATCTTTCAAGCCAGGTCAGTTTTGGTAACTTGTCAATCACCACATAGTTTCGATTCTGTAAACCGTTTAAAACAATAAAAACGGTAACCGAAACCAGTGAATGAGCTATGGTGTAAAAGAGTGAGGCAAGCGCAGCCACAATTAACCGCGCCCGATAAGGTTTCAAATAAGCAAGTAAACGCTTGTAAATTTCCATAAGAGCTTTGGATTGTACCAGTAAACAGGCACCCTGTCATCCCCTGCCATTTTAGTTACGATGTAAGCAACTGGCGGTAATTATCTTAATAACCGAATTAAAAAGATGACTGATTCCTCCTTTTGTGATACAATCCTCCCCGTTTCAAAATCTCTATCTTATTGGTTTGAATACACTTATGAAGAAACTCAAAGCAGCGGTCATAGGCGTTGGGCACTTGGGAAAAGAACATGCCCGAATTTATGCTTCCCTTCCAGATGTAGAACTGGTGGCCCTATGCGATCTTGATCCATCCAAGGCTGAAAAAGCACAGGCTTTGGGTACAAAATTCGCAACCGATTTCCGAGAACTGCTGGGCTCAATTGACATTGCCAGCATTGCTACTCCGACATCAAGTCATTTCCAGATTGCCCGGGAGATCTTGAACGCCGGCATTCATGTCCTGATTGAAAAACCAATTACCAATCAGCTGGAAGATGCGGATGAACTCATCGAAATTGCAAAGCGAAGAAACCTAAGTCTCCAAGTAGGTCATTTGGAACGTTACAACGCTGGTTTTCGCCGCGTCGAGCAAATTGCTAAAAATATCCGGTTCCTAGAAATTCACAGGCTCGGCCCTTTCACGCCTAGAATCGCAGATTGCGGCGTTGTGCTCGACTTAATGATTCATGATATTGATATTGTTCTTCAGCTTGTGAAATCCGAAATTGCTTCTATTGACGCCATTGGCATCAATGTGCTCACGCCGTATGAAGATATTGCCAATGTCCGAATTAAATTTAAGAACAACGCGATCGCAGATCTCACGGCCTCTCGGCTTACTCCTGATGCCCAACGTAAGATCAGAATCTTCCAAGAAGATGCTTACATTTCTCTTGATTACGTCGCGCAAACGGCACAAATTTTCAAAAAAGCAAGTCTTCCAGCTGCGCTTTTCGGTGGAAAAATAAGCCGTGAACAAATCGATATCCAAAAGGAAGAGCCGCTTAAAGCGGAACTTGAAGATTTTGTCCGTTCCGTAGCGCGCGGGAGCTCCAATGGTAAGCCTGATGTCCAAGCCCGCGAAGCGCTTCACGTTGCACTCCAAGTATTAGAATCCATCAAGGAAAACGCTCCCCAACCTGTACATGCTTCCTAAGAAATTCTTCCTGATTGCCGGGGAAGCTTCTGGAGACCTTCAAGGCGCATCCTTGATCCGTGCCCTCAAACAATTAAATCCAAATATCACGTTTCGGGGCCTGGGAGGATCTTTGATGGCCCGAGAAGGAATGGAGCTTCTTTATGACCTAACGAAAGAAGCGGTTCTTGGATTGGGAGATGTTTTGCGGAAGTATTTCTTCTTCAAATCTATTTTCATAAAAGCCCTGCGGGATGTTCGATCCTTCAAACCGGACGCCATCATTTTGATCGATTATCCAGGTTTTAATTTGCGCTTCGCCAAAAAAATCAACAAACGGTACCCAATCATTTACTACATCTCACCTCAAATCTGGGCTTGGGGCGGGAAACGCATCCACACCATCAAACAAATAATAAACCACATGATCGTTTTGTTTAAATTTGAAGCTGAACTTTACCAAAAAGCAGGCGTTCCGGTCACTTGGGTAGGGCATCCTCTTATCGATTTACTCAAACCGCAAAAGTCGCGTGCGGAACTTAGAGTTGAGTGGTTACCAAAAGCAACTGATGAAACAAAAGTCATTGCTCTTTTACCAGGTTCCCGCGAGACGGAAGTGAAACGAATTCTTCCTGAAATGCTTCATGTGGCCAAGACAATTCATGCACGCACACCAAATGCTCAGTTTCTTTTAGCTGAATCAAACACACTGCCAACAAACCTTTACGAAAAAATCCTTTCTGAGGCGAGACTAACTTACCCGATACAATCCATTCGAAATCGAGGTTTTGACATTCTGCACGCAAGTGACTTTGCTATGGTTTCATCAGGGACTGCAACGCTTGAGGCAGCCCTCGCTTCCACACCTTTTGTTATTTTGTACAAAACAGCGTGGTCGACTTTCTTTCTGGGCCGGAAGCTGATTCGAATTCCCTACATCGGTTTAGTTAATGTGGTGGCAGAGCGGAAAATTGTTCCTGAATTTATCCAACATGAAATTCTTACCGAAACGATTGCGCAGGAAGCTGCTTATCTTCTGGAGCACCAGGATCTCAGAGAAAAAATGATTTTGGATTTAAAGATGGTTCAACATAAACTTGGAGAACCGGGGGCAAGTCTGCGCGCAGCAGAAGCGGTACTCAAAATCCTCAAGTAAGATTTATATCCTCAATAGACAAATAAAAAAGGACAGGCGCTTTTGCCTGTCCTTTTTTATTACAAATTACATCTTTCGACTGATTAAATGTCGAAGTAAAGGTAAAACTCGTGCGGATGCGGCCTGAGCCTAACGGCATCAATTTCAACTTCACGCTTATAAGCGAGCCAGACATCAATGACATCTTTCGTAAAGACATCACCTTTGAGCAAATACTCATGATCTTTTTCAAGCGCTTCCAAGGCTTCTTCTAAGGAGCCTGGAACTGTCTTGATCTTAGCTTTCTCACTGCCTTCGAGCTCATAAATATTTTTATCAACCGCTTGACCTGGATCGATCTTGTTTTGAATTCCATCGAGCCCTGCCATCATAATGGCTGCAAACGTCAGGTACGGATTGCAACTTGGATCTGGACAGCGGAATTCAACACGTTTCGCTGCAGGAGCCGCGGAGTACATCGGAATACGGCAAGCAGCGGAACGATTCCGGGCTGAATACACCAAATTCACCGGAGCTTCGTAGCCAGGAACCAAACGCTTGTAGGAATTTGTGGTTGGAGCGCCAAACGCTAAAATGGAAGCTGCATGTTTCAAGAGACCGCCAATATAATATTTGCAGGTCTCACTGATCAACGCATAACCTTTAGCATCATAAAACAAGTTGGTGCTATCCTTCCAAATGCTTGAGTGAACGTGCATACCGGAACCATTGTCTTTGAAAATCGGCTTCGGCATAAATGTAGCCACTTTGTTGTGCTTACGCGCTACGTTCTTAATCACATATTTATACATCATGAGATTATCTGCCATCCGAACCAGCGGCGAATAACGAATGTCGATTTCGCATTGTCCGGCTGTCGCCACTTCATGGTGATGACATTCCACTGGAACGCCAACCTTACGAAGAGTCAGCATAATCTCTGTACGAATTTCTTGAAGGGTGTCATGAGGAGGAACCGGGAAGTAGCCTTCCTTATAACGAGGTTTGTAGCCGAGGTTAGGTTTTTCATCTTTTCCGGTGTTCCAGTCGCCTTCTACGGAATCAATGTAGTAATAACCAAAATTTTCACCTTGATCAAAACGAATGTCATCAAAAATGAAAAATTCGGCTTCTGGACCCCAATAACTCTGGTTGCCGATTTTGGTTTTCTTAAGATACTCTTCCGCTTTTTGTGCAATATAGCGAGGATCGCGTGAATAAGGCTCTTTCGTCACAGGATCAAAAATATTGCAAATAATGCTTAAGGTGGGTGTTTGACAGACAGGATCCACAACCGCTGTCGTTGGGTCTGGCATCAGAATCATGTCGGATTCTTGAATCTTCTGGAATCCGCGGATGGACGAACCGTCAAAACCAATACCATCGTTCCATACGCCGTCTCCAAGCAGTTCTTGTGCCGGAACAGAAAAATGCTGCCACAAACCAGGCAAATCATTAAATTTGAAATCGATTACTTGAATTTTGTTCTTTTGAATAAAGCGCTTTACTTCATCTGGCGTTGCTGGCCGCGTAGTCTCCACCACTTCTTCTTCTCGATCTCTTTCCGTCACTAACGTCGTCATTTCATTTCCTCCTTAGAATTGCTGTTTAAATTCTGCTGCGAAAGTCAAACACTTAGCGTTCAGCGTTCCATTATAAAGGAAGCCAAGGTCTTCTGAAGGGGCTGTATCATACACCGAAGAACCTTTTTCTGTAAAGCTCATTTTTGAATCAGGCGAGAGCCTGCTGACCACGTTCACGTGTTTGGTTCGAACCACATCTTGGCAACATCATAAACAAAAAACTTGCCGTTTTTAACGTTCACAAAATAGACTCGAACGTTCTTATTGAAAAAGCAACAGCTATGCCAATTTAAAAGGAAAAATAAAATAGGAATTAAAACATCTAATAATAATTGGCTGAGCGTCAAAAAATGAATATAAATATCGACAATAATGTAGAAACTTACATTATTGTTTATTCTATGAAAGGCCGTGTTGCTTAACTTTATAACCCAATATTCTTTCGGTTACCCCAAGCAATCGGGCTGCTTTTCTTTTATTTCCGCCGGTTTTCTCCAATGCGTTGGAAAGCATCTTCTTCTCAAGGCTTTCGATCGCAGTGGGTAAATGGTGGCTTTCTCCAATCTGACCATTAGTTAACTCATCCAGCGGTCTGATATTGGCCTGCAAATCAAATGGGAAGTGTTCCCTGTCAATCACGTCGCTTTTACACATAATCACCGCTCGTTCAAGTGCATTCTCAAGCTCTCGGACATTGCCAGGCCAAGAATAGTTCATAATGTACTCCCAGGCTTCATCAGACACTCGTTTTATTTGTTTTCCGTTTTCAGCATTTGCTTTTCCAAGAAAATGTTGGACCAAAAGAGGCAAATCTTCTTTTCGTTCCCGAAGAGACGGCAGAAAAATGGGGATTACGTTTAATCGGTAATAAAGATCTTCTCGGAAATGCCCCTCTTGAACTTCGCGCTCCAGATTCTTATTTGTGGCTGCAATCAAACGAATATCCACACGAGTCGTCTCAACACCTCCCAAACGTTCGAATTCCTTTTCCTGAAGCACGCGCAAGAGTTTCACCTGTGTTGAAAGAGGAATGTCGCCAATTTCATCCAAAAAAAGCGTCCCGGTGTGGGCTAATTCAAAACGGCCTCGCTTCATGGCGTTAGCACCTGTAAAAGCCCCCTTTTCATACCCAAAAAGTTCACTCTCCAAAAGGGTTTCAGGAAGTGCAGCGCACGAAATTTTGATAAATGGTTTATCCGCCCGGTCGCTGTGATAATGAATCGCGCGGGCTACCAGTTCCTTACCTGTCCCGCTTTCTCCCCGCAGCATCACCGTAGCTTTTGTCGTGGAAACAAGATCAATAGAAGAGTAAACATCGGTCATGCGTTTACTTTCCCCAATAATATTAATCGGATGGAATTTCTTTTTCAGTTCGCGTTTGAGCATCAAGTTTTCGGTAGTGAGCGTTTCCTTTTCTTTTTCAACCAACCCATGGATCCGAACAGCTTGAGCAATCATGGAACTAATAATCGTAAGCAGCCTTACATCCTCATCAAAAGAAATCTCTTCTTGAAATAAGCGGTCCACACTTAACGCTCCGATCGTTTTATCTTCAAGCTTGATCGGAACACAAAGAAAAGCAATGGTTGATTTGGTAACGTCATCGCGGGCTTTCGTGCGGTTTAGAAAAAGCGGCTCTTTCCCCACATTGGGAACCACAATCGGTTCCCCTGCTGCCACGACTTTTCCTGTAATTCCTTCACCGATTTTGTACCGGCCGCGTTTGATTTCCGCTAGATCAAGGCCGCAAGCTACCTCGATGAAAAGTTCGTTGGTATTTGGATCCAGAAGGGTAATAGTGCCTCTTTCCATTCCCAAATGTTGATGAAGAATATCGAGAATATTTTGCATCACAGTCGCGAGATCAAGAGAGGAAGAAATCGCCTTTGAAATTTCAGTCAAAGCGGCCAATTCCTTTGCTTGAGGCTTTGTATGGTTTCGATTCATGACCCGATTACCCTTTCGCAACGATGGCGATTCGATGTTCATTGGCTTTCGCTACCAAACGTTCACGTTCTAAAATAATAGTTTTCCCTGCTTCAAATGCAAGCGCCTGCGCCTTGGCCTTAATCATGGCGTCAAGCGTTCTTAATCCAATCGTAGGAACATCAAAACGCATATCTTGATTTGGTTTTGCTACTTTAACAACCGTGACACCACCATTCCCCAAAGCACCACCGCGTAAGATGGTTTCATCGGTTCCCTCAATGGCCTCCACCGCTAAAACGGCTTGGTCCTTGACCACCACAGTTTGTCCGATATCCAGCCGTCCCATTTCCTTTGCGAGCTTCCAGCCATAATCAATATCAACTAACTCTTTTTTAGACGGCTTTCTCGCGGTGAGAATTCCTTTTTGTGGAAGAGCATCTTCACTTAAAAAGGCCGTGGAATCCAAAAGTCTAATCCCCTTGGCATCCAAATGGTCTGCAATTCCTCCCAACAAAGAATCATCCGAGTGATTTCGAGCTTTTGCGAGTACCTTAATCATTTCCAAATCAGGGCGTATATCACCGTGGAATAAATTAGTCTTGGTAATTTTGCCTGCCATAATGGCTTCCCGAACACCTTGAGTTTTGAAAAACTTAAGAATTTTTCCAAGCTGTCCCAAGCGAATCCAAGTAATGGCATCTGCAGACGAAGCAATTGATGGATCCGTTTCTCCTTGAATGGCACAAACTGCGGCCCGATATCCCGTCCGCTTCGCCTCCTTCAAGACAACAGAAGGCAAAAGCCCGTTTCCCGTAATTAAACCTAATGTCCGATTCATGATTTGAACTGAAACGCCTCCCCAGGCGGGCCTACAAAAATGTTAATTATACCACAGATACAAATTTGTCGAAGGACAAAAATGAAGGGCTATTGGGTAGAATTATAAGTGGTTTATTTACAACTACTTACAAATTCCTCGGTCCGAATTCTCAAGAAACTTAATGATCCTTTGTATGGCTCCCGAGGCTGGGAGATCTTTCTTGAGAATTTGGATCGCATTTTTTGTGGAAAGGCGATATCTGAAAATAATTTTAAATGCGCGCTTCAAAAGCAGGCGCTCCTCATTCGAAACTTCTGCTCGCTCCAAGCCAACCACATTCAAACCATAGGCTTTTGCAGGATGCCCATCGACCATCATGTAAGGGGGAATATCTTGTACTGCTTTTGAACTGCCACCCACAATCGCTAAATAACCAATTCGAACAAATTGATGAACACCCGAAAGCCCTCCAATGACGGCCTTATCTTCAACAATCACATGGCCTGCTAATGTACCGGCATTCGCAATAATGGTCTTATTTCCAATCACACAATTATGCGCCACGTGGGCATAAGCCATAATCAAGTTGTCATCCCCAATAATTGTTTCAGACCCGTCATCGGTTCCCGGATTAATGGTCACGTATTCTCTGATTTTGTTCCGGTCGCCAATTCTAAGATACGTAATCCCACCTTTGTATTTTTTATCCTGTGTAACACTTCCGACCACGGCGCCAGTAAAAATCTGATTCCCTTTGCCAATGGTAGTATGTCCTTCAAGTGTTACGCGTGCTCCAATCGTCGTTCCTTCATCAACTGAAACATTGGCTTCAATCACTGAATAGGGCCCGACAGTGACACCCAGGCCCAGTTCTGCCTCAGGATCTATGATTGCGGTAGGGTGGATAAAAGTTTTACGGGTTTCAACACTCACTGACTAGCCTCCACAAGTGCAAATTTAACTTCTGCTTCGCAAACCAACTTATCGCCTACATAGGCCTTGCCGCGGCACTGACCTGTTTTGGAACGAATCTTAATCACTTCAGCTTCAAGACGAAGTTGATCTCCGGGATGGACGGGGTGGCGGAATTTTACTCCTTCAATCGTCATAAAATATGCAAGTTTGCCTCGATTCGCAGGTTGGCTGAGCAAAACCACCCCCCCTACCTGAGCTAGGGCTTCCAAAATCAAAACGCCGGGCATTACTGGGTGGCCTGGAAAATGTCCGCGGAAATAATTCTCATTAATCGTTACATTCTTAATCCCCACCGCTCTTTCGCCAGGCACTAAACCAATAATCCGATCTACCAACAGAAAGGGGTAACGATGAGGAATTATCTTTTGAATTTCATTCACATCCAATTCGCGCGGTAATTCATTTTCTGGCTTGCTCATAGAAACCTTCTTTTCTCTACCGAAGGTGGCATGTAACTTAGCCACCAACTTCATGTTTTGAACATGACCTGTTCGACACGCAATCACATGGGCTCTGAGGGGCCGTCCGACTAAATATAAATCTCCCAGAAGGTCTGTAACTTTATGCCGACAGGCTTCATCGGGAAACCTAAGTGTATTATTTATAGGTAGATCATTTTCAAAAACAAGTGTATTTTCCCAATCGGCGCCCTGCCCAAAACCTTGAGCCTTAAGGAGCGTTGCTTCTTCTTTTAAACAAAACGTTCGCGCAGGAGCCAGCTCCCGTTCAAATACTTCAGGGGTCACAACCGAACTAAAAAATTGATCGTGAAGATCCCTATGCTGATAGCTTAAAGAATAGGACAATTTTAACCCATCTCGATAGGGTAATACCACCATTGATTGGCCACCCTCATCGAGATAAATCGGCTCAGTAACGTAAAGGTATTGGCGCGGCTCGTGTTGCGAAAGAAGCCCGGCTTCCAAAAATTTTTCAACAAACTGTTTGGCGCTTCCGTCAAACCCCGGAATTTCCTGTCCGCTCACCTCCACAATCGCATTATCAATCCCAAGACCATGAAAGGTGGCCATGAGATGTTCGACCGTACGTATTCGGGCACTGCCATTACCTAAGGATGTCTGCCGTCCTTCACCTACATAAATGGACTCAGCCGTCGCCGGAAATTCCACACGTTCACCGTGGTCGACTCGAACAAATCTAATGCCCGTCCCGGGTTCCGCAGGTTTAATCACAATCTCGGCTTCTGAACCTGTGTGAATTCCCCGGCCTTTAAATTCTACCTTTCTCTGAAGTGTTTTCTGGTTTTCCATGAAAAATGGGCAAAGCCCAATACCTCAATTCAAACTTATTTCTTCCCTTTTTTATAACGATCGTTCAATTCTTTCAAGATATCCGCGGTCACATTATACTGTTTGCTCTTATAAAGCAACGCGCGGTCATTGAAGATGATGTCATAACCCTTGCGTTCTCCGTATTGCGTCATCACATTTTCAATGTCCTGGAATACTTCTTTTACCGCTTTGTTACGCTTTTCACCCAGCGTTTTCCGGACTTCATTGTCAAAATTATCGAGTTCCTTCATCTTGGTATCAATAGCGGCCTGTTTATCTTTACGTGCGTCTTCAGAAAGAAGTGCCTGCTCATCCCTGAGACGCCTGATCTCATGAACAATCGCATCTCGTTCTTCTTGTTTCTGCTTCCCTTCTGTTTGGAATTCCTGGTCGTACTTCTTGGTTTTTTCGTACTCGTCAAAAACCTTGCCAATGTCAACAGTGGCAAATTTTTCTTTTCCAGGAGCTGCATAAGAAACCCCGGAATAACTGATTAAAAGAACAAGAATCAAGCCAAGAAAAACTCCAAATTTCCTCATCTTATTTTTCGTCATCATAAACTCCTTTCTTAAACTTTTAAAATTTGATATTGACAGTTAAAAACTACGGCTCAGGCTAAACTCAAACCGGCCGTTTCTATTTTTCGTATCACGATTTACAATCGGCAAACCGTAATAGAAAGCAATGGGCCCGATTGGCGTATTGATTTTAATGCCAGGGCCGACGCTCACGCGAAATTCTCCAAAATCGACTTTATAACTTTTCCCTTCTACATCACCTACGTCCACAAAAAAAGCACCTTTGAAATTTTCAAGATATGCAATGGGAAACGTGTATTCTAAATTCACAATCACCATGGTATTACCGCCAATGGCATCCCCTCCATCAATGGGGCCCACACGCTTATAATTGTAACCTCGAACGGTTCCCAAACCGCCAGCAAAAAACCGGTCAAATACAGGGACTTTGTCGGAACCCAGTTCATCGGCAACGCCACCGCGAACACGCCACTCGATCACATGTTTGCCACCTTTAAAACTCCAATATTTGGTTGAGTTCGCTTGGAGAATATAATAATCTTGATCTCCACCCAAAAAGGTACCAATCAATTCCCCAGAAAGGCCTGTTACCCATCCTTTGGTAGGGTTGAAAACGTTATCTCGCGTATCACGGCTCATAAAAGCTTTCAAACGGCTCAACATATTTGCACCGCTAAAAAGTACTACATCCGGGGAAGCGTCAGCTGAAATATCAGAAAGCTTGACACGTTCAACTTTGTAACCCAAACCAGCGCGAATAAATTCGGTAAATGCCTTAGAAAACGTCGGCCCGAACCCCATTCGCTCCTCAACAAAGTCCACGTTTCGATTTTCATTCCGAACGTCGTAAACATCCAAAGCGAAAGAAATGGGTTTATTAAATAAATAAGGTTCTTCAAAGTTGAACCCAAAATCTCTGGTAATCGTCCCCCATCTGCCCTTTAAAGATATATTTTGGCCACCGCCCGTAAAACGCGGCCAATTTAAAAGATCAAAATTGCGTTGGGCAATTTCGGCAAACCCGATAAACTGATCAATCGAGCTGACTCCAGCACCAAATGAAAGTTCTCCCGTTCGTTTTTCCTTAATCTTAAAAACAATATCTTTTCGGTTTTGAGCGCTTCCCGGTTCCGTATCGTAAGACACTTCTTCAAAAAATCCCAAATTTTCAAGCCGTTGCTTAGACCGATCCACCGCATTTCCATCAAACTTATCTCCTGGACGAATGCGGAGCTCGCGGCGAATAACAATATCTTTTGTCTTCGTATTCCCACGGATCTTAACCTTATCTACAAAATAAAGGTCGCCTTCATTAATTTGATAGACAATGCCCACTTTGCCCGTGTCTCGGCTTAAATTAACGTCTGGAGTAATTTGAACGTTCATGTAGCCATAGCGGGAATAATATTCTCGAATATTCTCTATGTCCTGAGCCAAACCCTGTTGCGAATAAGTTGTCCCTGGAAGAATACTGAGTCTTTGCCAAACCTCACTCTCGGGAATCACCTGCACTCCTTTGATTTCGACACGGCCTGCTTGATATCTTTTTCCTTCCTCAATTTGGATGATGATCGTGATCTTGCCTTTTGCCTGATCATAATTAAAATCTTGGCTCACATGAACATCTAAAAAACCTTGAGATTGATAAAAAGCAACAATTCGGTCCACATCGTCTTTAAACTTCTCCTCGCGAAACACTCCGAAACGGAAGAGCATCACATTCCGGGGCTTTGTTCTCATTAACTTGCGGAGCCGTCTTTCCTTGAAAGATTTTACTCCTTCAAATCGAACCTCGCCAACCTTAAATTTCACTCCTTCGTCAATCGTAACTGAGATAGTAGCTTCCTTGGTAGCCCGATCTGTATCAACTTGATAACTGATTTTTACAAAGCGAAAACCTTTGTTGGCGTATCGGTCTCTTACCTTATTAATGCCCTGCTTAATGTTAAACTCATCAAGCACTTGACCTTCAATGAGACCCAAATCCTTTCGAACGTCACGTTCTTTAAGCAGGCGATTTCCTTCAATCACAATATGCCGAACAACCGGTTTTTCATCCACCACAACGATCAAACGCATTCCATCCACAGCTTCTTCCACATCAATTCGAACGTCCTGGAAAAATCCCGTGCCGTAAAGTCGCTTAACGTCTTCATTAATCATCTGCTGATTGAGCTCGACTCCCGTTCGGGTTTTCATATTATTAAGGATTGTGCTCGTGTTAATCACTTGATTGCCGTGCACATCGATTCGAATCACCTTCAAGTTCTTTTCAGCAGGTTGACTTTTTTGTTCTGGTTGATTCTGCTGTTCCGACTGTGTTTCATTTTTTTCTTCAGGCTGAGCTGTCCCTACCCGATGAAACACCATCAGCCAAAAAGCCAGTGCCATTAAAACCGCTGAGAAAGAACGAGAGAAGCGCATTGGAATCAAATAGGTATCATTAAGTGTTAAATTCTGGTTCCTCGCGACGAAATTCTGGATTATCAAATCGGGTCCATTCCTTCAGGAAAAGAAGATCCACAGAACCGGTCGGGCCATTTCGCTGTTTAGAAATGATGGCTTCCGCTCGATTGCGGTTTTCATCCGTGGGATGATAATATTCCTCGCGGAAAAGAAAAACGACCAAATCCGCGTCCTGCTCAATGGCTCCCGATTCCCGAAGGTCTGAAAGCTGAGGACGGTTTCCCGTTCTCGATTCTACGGCACGCGACAATTGACTAATGGCAATCACCGGAACGCGAAGTTCGCGGGCAAGCGCTTTAAGAGAGCGGGAAATCTCCGTGATCTCCTGCTGACGATTCTCAGAACGCCCTCTTCCTTCAAGAAGCTGCAAATAATCTACAACAATCAGTTCTACCCCATGTTGAGCTTTGAGACGACGGGCCTTTGCGCGAAGTTCAAGGGCGTTCATGACGGGTGTATCATCAATAAAAAGCGGCGCTTCCGAAAGTTTTCCGGCGGCACTCGTCAACTTTGGCCAATCCGAATGGGATAAATATCCTGTTCTTACCTTTTGAGCATCGACACGCGCATGAGAACAAAGCATTCTCTGGACCAACTGTTCCTTGCTCATTTCCAAAGAAAAGAAAGCGATTGGTTTATTGAGCACCACGCTGACGTGTTCTGCAATGCCACAAACAAACGCAGATTTCCCCATGGACGGCCGGCCCGCGATTACAATCAGGTCGGAGGCTTGAAGACCCGCCGTTTTGGTATCAAAATCATGAAAACCGGTCGCCACACCGGTAACGTGTTCCTTCCTTTGATATAAATGATCAATCGCTTCGATAGAATCTTTAATGATTTCATTCATCCGAATAAACTTTCCTTCGACGCGATCCTGACTAATGTCAAAGATCATCCGCTCGGCATGATCTAAAATCTGGCTGCCTTCGGTGGTGGAGTCAAAACTTTCTTGAATGATTTGGGTAGCCGTTGAAATCAAATTACGTAAAAGCGCTTTCTCTTTTACAATCTTCGCGTGATATTCGACATTGGCCGCTGTAGGCACCGAAGCGGTCAGCTGAGCAAGATAACTGGCACCTCCAATTGCTTCAAGCTGCTTCCGCTTCCTGAGTTCTTCGGTGACGGTAATCAAATCGATCGCCTGATTTCGATCAAAAAGACTAAGCATGGCGGAAAAAATCAATCGATGGGCTTCGGAATAAAAAAAGGATTCTTGAAGGATTTCCAAAGCGCGAGAAACGGCATCAGGGGTAAACAGCATTGCTCCCAGGACGCCTGCTTCTGCTTCTACATTTTGAGGAGGAATCTTTTCAACGAGGCTTTCGTGAATGTCCATGAATGGCAATCGGTTTAGGCCTGCGTCACAATCACTTTGAGCTGAGTTTCAACCTCGGCATGAAGCCTGAGCTTTACTCGGTATTCTCCAACCTGATGAATCGGCTCGGCCAATTCAATTTTCCGCTTGTCGATTTCAAAACCCTCTTTTTGAAGAGCGCTTTGAATATCTTGGCGAGTAATAGAACCAAAAAGTTTTCCTTCTGTGCCGACTTTTGCCTTCAAAACACAGGTCCATTGTCCAATTCGTTCGGCCAATTGAGCAGCTTGCTCTTTTTCCTGACGCCTGAGCTCCTCGGCACGTTTTTTCTTTGCTTCAAGAAATTTGAGCCCGCCTTCGGTGATAGGAACAGCCAGTTTCCTTGGGAGGAGATAATTCCGGGAAAACCCATCCCGAACTTTCACTCGCTCTCCTGCTTTACCCAACTTGTCAACGTCTTGGACCAAGATAACTTCCATGAATTTACTCCGTTTGAAAAGCAATTAAAGCGCTGTGACGGCTCCGCTTAATGGCACAAGCCAGCCTACGCTGATGTTTTGAACAATTTCCAGTAATTCGCCGGGGAATAATCTTACCTTTTTCAGTCAGGAATTTCTGAATGGCTTCAACATCCTTGTAATCGATTTGTACTGCCTTATCAGAACAAAAACGGCATAGCTTTTTGCGGAAAATTCTGGGTCGATCCCGATCACGGTCCCCCCTATCTCTTCCTGTACCGCGCTCGGTGCGGGGCCCTTCACTCCTACCGCCACTCCTACTTCCACCCCTACTACCTCCGCCTCCGCTCCTACCTCTATTCATTGGTCCAGCCACTGGTTTTGCTCCTCAATCTTTTTAAAGTCTCAAAATTAAAAATGAACTAAAAGGGAATGTTGTCGTCAGGTTGCAATTCTTCTTTTGAAACGCTGACAGATCTGCCTTTTACTTCGGCGCCCAAAGAGTCATCAATAATTGCTTCCTGAGGCTCAACATCCCGCGGCTCTGCCTGTTTTCCGCTGCCGCGTCCCAAAAACTGTACATTTTGTGCAACTACTTCAATCGTGCTGCGTTTTGTGCCATCAGGAGCATCCCAGCTGCGGCTTTGGAGTCTGCCTTCTACAAAAACCGGACTTCCTTTTTTAAGATATTCATGACAGACTTCAGCGCGCTTCGCCCAAACCACGACGCGGATGAAACTGACTTCCTCTTTCTTTTCACCCGTCGGAGCCATATACGTCCGATTCGCTGCGACTGTAAATGTAGTAACTGCTTGGCCTGAAGGAATATAGCGAAGTTCTGGGTCGCGGGTTAAATTACCAATTAATAGTACGCGGTTTAAGCTGGCTGCCATATAATGAAGACCTTACCTTCTTTCGCTTGTCTGAACCGCCGGGCTTGGAACGGGTTTGAAATGACGGTCCAAATCAACTTTGGATTTCGTTACAATGGTAAATTTTAAGATTCCTTCTGTAAGTTGCAGCGAACGTCTGAATGCTTCTGCTTTATCAGGGGATAATTCAAAAACAAAAGAAACGACATAAGCTTCCTTTGATTTTTTAATTGGGTAACCAAGAAGCCTTTTCCCAAGTTCAGTTCGATTGAGAACTTTTCCCTCATGTTTTTTAACGATCTCCTCAAATGAATTTTTGGGATCTTGATGTCCCTCAAGCGCAGTTTGAGAGGGAAAAATAACCAATGCTTCGTATGTCTTCAAAGTGTGTTCCTTCCTTTAATCTTTAGCAGGCATTTTCTTTTGAATGACCAAAAGTGGTGCATTTTAGCACAAGGCAGTTTAAATAACAATCATTCAATATTGAGAAGAAATTCTTAAAAACTAACCGTTATACCTTTGCATAACGGTAGTTACATCGTCTCGAACCCATTCCAAACACGCCTGACGCGCCCGGTTAATTTCGGGGATGAGAAGTTCCCATTCCTGCTTCGAAAATTCACCTAAAACAAAGTCTGTCAAATCCTGGCCGCTGAGATTACTATTTCCAACGCCGATGCGAAGTCGTGGAAAATTTTCTGTTCCCAAAACTTGAACAATTGATTCAAGCCCATGATGACCGCCGGCACTTCCTTTGGGGCGAAACCGAATCTTCCCGACCGGTAAATTGACATCATCCACAATCACTAAGCATTGTTCGGAAGAAACCTGAAATTGATCAAGCATCAGTCGAACTGCCGTACCGCTTCCATTCATGAAAAGATCCGGTTTAGCAATAACCGCTCCTCCATTTTGAAACGGATCTTTATTAATCTGGAAAGGACCTTTCCCCGCTATCCACTTATTGCGGTCGTAGTCCATGACGGCATCAACGACGAGGAATCCAACATTATGTCGCGTCCGCTCATATTTTTTTCCAGGATTCCCTAAGCCGACGATTAATTTCACCCGTCATGCCCTATTATTTCTGCTTTTCAGCTGGCTTTTCCTTCTTCACTTCTGCACCAGCTGCTGGAGTAGGCGCTGCCGCTTCTGCGCCTTCTTCTTCTTTCTTCTTGCCGATCACTTCAGGCTCTGCTGGAGCTTCTTCGGCAGCGGCCACTTCTTCCGCCTTCGGTGCATGAATAGCAACCACAACTTCATCCGGTTCCAATTGCGGTTGAACACCGCTTGGGAAAACAATTTCCCGAACATGAATGGCTTCGCCAATTTTTAAGGCTGAAATATCAGCACCCAAACGTTCCGGAATTTCGGTCGGCAAACATTCCACCTCAATTTCATGGTGAACCACATCCAAAATACCGCCTTCTTTTACACCAGGGGCTTCGCCTTTCACGTGAAGCGGCACCTTCACTTTAATTTTCTCAGTCAAAGAAATGGCGTTGAAATCCACGTGCTTAATAGAATCTGTGACGGGGTCAAGCTGGATTTCCTTAATAACTACAGTTTTCTCAAAGCTCTTTGAGCCTGAGACTGCCAGCTGAATGACCACGTTTTCACCGGCCTTCGTATGAATGGCGCGCAAAAAATCATCCACGCTCATATCAATGGAAGTAGCCTTGATCCCGTGACCGTAAACCACAGCCGGAATGCGTTTTTGTGCGCGAATTTTTTTAACTTCTTGTTTGCCAACCGCGCTGCGTTGGCTTGCCTTTAAAGGAACTGTCTTCATTGATTTACTCCTCCTAAATTCAAATCCATTTCAGCTATGCTTCGACAGCTGATTTTTGAAAAAGTACACTGACCGATTCATTTTCATGAATGCGTTTAATCGCCTCTCCCAAAAGAGGTGCTACCGAAAGAACTGTAATTTTTTTGATCATTTTTTCATGCGAAATCGGAATGGAATCCGATACCACTAATTCCTTCAATTCGGACTTTTGGATCCGTTCGATTGCAGGACCCGCCAAAATTGGATGGACAATCGCAGCGTAAACATCAAGACAACCCTCTTTCTTTAAAGCATTGATTGCTTCCACCAAAGAACTGGCCGTGGAAACTAAATCATCCACCATCACCACATTGCGGCCACGGACTTCGCCGATAATATTCATCACCTTCGTCTGTGCGGCACTTTCGCGGCGTTTATCGACAATGGCAAGAGGCGCATTCAGAAGTTTTGAATAGGCACGTGCCAGTTTCAAGCCGCCCACATCAGGCGATACGACAACTAAATCTTTAAGCCGCTTCTTAATAAAATATTTAATCAACACGTTGATCGAAAACAAATGATCAACCGGAATATCAAAAAACCCTTGGATCTGACCGGCGTGAAGATCGAGTGCCAGAATTCGATCCGCACCAGCGCTTACAAGAAGGTTGGCCACAAGTTTTGCAGTGATGGGAACTCTGGGCCTGTCTTTCCGATCCTGCCTCGCATAACCATAAAAAGGTAAAACAGCTGTCACTCGAGAAGCTGAAGCACGCCGCGCTGCATCAATTAAAATAAGAAGCTCCATTAAATGATCATTGGGCGGTGAGCAGGTGGACTGAATAACAAACACATCCTTCCCGCGAATATTATCCTGAATTTGAACGTGAATCTCACCTTCAGGGAAACGGTCCACAATTGCATTGCTGAGCGAAACCCCCAAATGACGACAAATAGATTTGGCGAGCACAAGATTTGAATTTCCTGTCAGAACAGAAATATGTTTATTTGCTCCATTAGACTTACGATTGGCCATGGGTTATCCTTTTTTATTCTTCCGCGTTATTTTTGCTGGTATACCAACCACGGTTTTTCCTGCCGGAACTGAACGACGAGCGAGTACAACGGAGCCGGCCCCTGTTTTTGCGCCCTTCCCTATTGTTACGGGAGCTACCAACACGGTATCGCAACCTAAAAAGACTTCATCCTGCACCACGGTTTTATTTTTCTTTCGGCCATCAAAATTAGCCGTAATCGTACCTGCTCCCACATTTACCTTTTTTCCAATTTGAGCATCGCCCAAATAGCTCAAGTGTTTGATAAAAGTTTTTGATCCTACTTTGGTACGAACTATTTCAACAAAACTTCCGATCACAACTTCGTCTTCAATTTTAGATCCTGAACGAATTTTCGCAAACGGTCCAATTTCACACTTGCGGCCTATGACAACACCTCGCTCAATCCAAGTAAACGGATGAACCACGGTGTCGCGTCCAATTCGCACTCCTTTTGCAATCACTGTCTGAGAAGGATCAAGAATGGTCACGCCTGCTTTCGAATGACGTTCCAATTCACGTTCGTTTAAAATTTGATGTGCCACTGTGAGTTCCCTTTTCGTATTAACTCCGAGAATTTCATTTTGATTCTTAATTTTATAAGCCCCGACGGCCTCACCGCGCCGTACAAAAGCTTCAATCGCATCAGTTAAATAATATTCTTTCTTTTTCTGATTTTTCTTAAGTTCGCTAAGCCGTTTGAAAAGACTTTGCGCATTAAAAAGATAAATACTGGAATTAATCTCCGAAATCCGGCGCTCTGCTTCGCTGGCATCCAGCTCCTCACGAATGCCAAGTACTCCGTTTCCTCTTTTGAGGATTCGCCCGTAACCCGTGGGGTTATCCACTTCGGCCGTTAAAATTGTAGCCGAATGTGAATTCCTGCGATGCTCACGAATCAGTTCCTGAAGTGTTTCGGTTCGAACGCAAGGTGCATCGCCGGGCAAAACCAAAAGATCACCCGGCCAGCTTGCAAATTTTGGATGAGCTTGCATCACGGCGTGCCCTGTTCCCAAGCGTTTCTTTTGGAACACTACCTCTATACCATTTAAGAAAGAACTGAGACCATTTCGAGCGCTAATTACAATTCCAATGCGCTTTATACCGGCTTCACGTACCGTTTCAATCACGTGCCCAATCAGCGAAAGTCCCGCTGCTTGGTGAAGCACTTTCGGAAGATCTGAATTCATCCGTTCTCCGCGCCCTGCTGCTAAAATGAGTGCGGCGATCGGCTGTTCGGTACTCATCCCTTGATACCGGAAAGCTTGATTCCTTCCACAAAGTACCGCTGATTAAAAATAAAGAGCAAAAGAATTGGAAGAATCATCATGAGAGACCCCGCCATGAGCAATGTCCAGTCCGTATTATGAAGGCTTTGAAAATAAGCCAAACCGACTGGAAGTGTAAATTTTTCATGAGAATTAAGCACAATCAACGGCCACATAAAATTCATCCAAGAGCCCATAAAAGTAAACGTGGTTAGAGTGGCCAATGCCGGTTTTGAAAGCGGAAGCAAAATCCGCCAGAAAATTCCGAAATAGCTGCAGCCATCAATTTTAGCCGCATCTTCCAAATCTTTCGGAAGCGTCAGAAAAAATTGGCGCAGCATAAACGTTCCATATGCCGTGAAGATCCCCGGCAAAATAACTGCTTTGTAACTATCAATCCAACCCAATTCCTGCAAAAGGATGAACACCGGAATCATCGTTACCGCGCCCGGAATCATCATGGTAGCCAAATAAGCGAAAAAAATCTTATCGCGGCCGGGAAAACGCAGCCTCGCAAATGCATAAGCTGCAAACGCGCTCGTTGTTACCTGACCCAAAGTAGTTAAAACCACTACGATGATTGAATTTAAATAAAACCTGGCGAACGGAACAATACGCCAAGCCTTCACGTAATTTTGCCAAACGAAAGAAGTTGGCACCCAATCATACCACCAAGGTTTTTGATAAGAAAAAACTTCGCCGGGCATTTTGAGTGACGTAGCAATCATCCAAAGAAAAGGGGCCAGCATCGTTAAAGCACCCAAAAAGATAAAGGCGTAGATACCTGTTTTTTTGAACAGGTTTTTCCGTCTCTCTTCCCGAACTAATTGTTTCACGTCAAGCGATGGATCATTTGCCATGTAAAGAATTCCTCAATTAGGATGACTAATAATGAACGAGCTTGCCAAACATTTTCCACTTTACTATCGTGATAGCTAAAATCACCAAGAAAAGAACCCACGAAATTGCTGCCGCATATCCCATCTGCTGCCACTCAAACGCATTATTGTAAATGTAGTAAATGATTGTGGTTGTTGCACCGTTTGGTCCTCCGCCCGTCATAATGTAAGCGGGGTCAAAACCAGCTTGAAAACCACCGATGATCGACATCGTTGCAATAAAAAACGTGGTCGGTGAAATCTGCGGCCACGTTACTGCCCAAAACTTCTGCCAGCTATTGGCCCCGTCAATTTCCGCCGCTTCATAAAGATCACGCGGGACACCTTGGAGCGCCGCTAGATATAAAATCATATTGTACCCGCCCACCGACTGCCAAATACCCATGATAATTAAGGCTGGCTTGGCCCATGCTTCATCGGTTAACCAATTTGGGCCTTTCAACGGAAGATGCAAAAGAGCTCCAAATTTTGCAATTAAGGTATTTAAAACACCAAAATCAGAATTATAAATGAGTCGCCACAAAACGTAGATCGCGACACCCGAACAAATCGTGGGCAAAAAATAAATGGTTCTGAAAATGACAATCCCTTTTAATTTTTGGTTGAGCGCAAGCGCCAAAATTAAAGAACCGGCTAAGCTGAAAGGTATGGCCATCATTAAAACAACGGTGTTCCAACAGTACTTCCAAAAATAAGGGTCGCGAAATAACTGCCTAAAATTTTCAAACCAGACGAGTTTAAAAATCTTGGGCGATGAAATTAAATCCACCTTCATGAAGCTCAACGCAAGAGACGCCAAAACAGGAATGGAGGTAAATACAAGAAATCCGATAAAATTCGGGAGCAAGAATCCATAACCTGCGAGCGCTTCTTTTGTCGAGTCTTTAAGTTGAAATCCCTGGCCCATATTTAATCCTTAACTATTTCCCATCCCCTAAGCCGACTTAGTCATAGAATCCGGATTGCGGACCAACTCCGGTTGCGCTTTACCTTCCGCCACTTCGCGCGTAATCCGGCAAACAGACACATTTTTCTGAGAAGGAATATCATACATGACATCCAACATCATATTCTCCAGAATTGAACGAAGTGCCCGTGCGCCCGTTCCCTTTTTAATTGCGGTTTGAGCAATCACTTGAAGGGCATCTGTTGTAAATTCAAGACGCGTACCTTCCATTTCAAAAAACCGTTGATATTGTTTTACAATCGCATTGCGAGGTTCGGTCAATATGCGGATTAAATCGGCCTCACTCAAACCATTCAAGGTCGCGATCACGGGAAACCGCCCGATGAATTCCGGAATAAAACCATATTTCAAAAGATCTTCCGTTTCAACATGCTGGAGGACATCGCCAATCGAGCAAGTTTTATCCTTGTCCACTTTGGCGCCAAAACCCATCGCCTTGTTTGAAATACGCTTTTCAATGATCTTGTCCAAGTGAGAAAATGTTCCTCCGCAGATAAAAAGAATGTTCTGTGTATTCACCTGAATGTATTCCTGTTGCGGATGTTTGCGCCCGCCTTGTGGCGGCACATTGGCAGTCGTTCCTTCCAAAATTTTAAGAAGCGCCTGCTGCACGCCTTCCCCTGAAACATCCCGTGTAATCGAAACGTTTTCGGTTGTGCGTGCAATCTTGTCAATTTCATCAATGTAAATAATGCCAAGTTCTGCACGCTTTACATCAAAATTGGCGACTTGCAAGAGACGAAGCAAAACATTTTCTACGTCTTCACCGACATAACCTGCTTCGGTCAGACTTGTCGCGTCTGCAATAGCAAACGGAACGTCCAAAAGACGAGCCAATGTCCTGGCCAAAAGCGTTTTTCCGGAACCGGTAGGGCCCACCAGTAAAATATTGCTCTTCTCAAGCTCTACTTGCGTCGTATCGGTACGGCTGGTCACACGCTTATAATGATTGTGAATCGAAACGGAAAGCTGTTTCTTCGCCCGTTCCTGGCCAATCACGTATTGATCCAGCTGCTGTTTGATTTCCTGAGGCTTCGGGACTTGAAAAAAGAGATTTTCGGAAGATTTTGTTTCGGGTGCAAATTCTTTCAACATCATTTCATGGCAGGCACGAATACAAACGTCGCAAATGTAGACCCCCGGCCCCGCAAAAATCTTGCGTACCTCTCGCCTTCTATCTCTTCCGCAAAACGAACAACGTTCGATAATCATAACTAATCCTTTAAATTCCTATCGTTTAGATACTGTCCCAGCGCTACTCTAAACGAAAACTCAACTCTAATATTGTCGCTGGGACTGGACTTGCTACCGATTTATTTCAACTATAAATGAAATGCAAGTGCTGCCCGGCCTGGACTCGAACCAGGAATCTTGCCTCCAAAGGGCAGTGTGATACCATTTCACCACCGGGCATCGACTCACAACCAACTCTTGAAAAGAGTACTGCTCCTTTGGTGCATCCTCACTCTCAAACATAGAAGAGGTTAGCGAATAAAAAATGACCCCTAGGAAATGCGGAATGGGATGAACGAAACTTTAAAGATACGCTTCAGTAGGATGATAAGATTCGTCCTAATTGGGAGAAGCACTTCCTCCCAATTTCGTTTTTTCTTTTTCGTATGCTGTTAATACTACGCTCTGAATTGTTTCACGAAATTCAGCTGTAATCGGATGCGCAATGTCTCGGTGCTCACTTTGTCGCGATCGAAATTGCGCTGCGTCATTTTCTCTTTCAGGTCTTGACTGCTGGTTACTAATTACTTCTAAATTAGTGCCGCACTGATTGCAGTATCGGCTCCGAACCATATTCCGATGACGGCATCTGGGGCAAGGTTCTTTGACACGCCTCGACGGCATGGCCACAAAACACCCTTTCGTTCCTTCGATTATTTTGATATCGCGTACGACAAAACAATCATCAAAGGTAACGGTTGCAAAAGCGCGCAACTTTTTGTCGTCGTCCTCTTTCTGAAAAATCCGCACTTCTGTGATCTTCATGGCACAACTTCGCTAATACGTGTGACATATGAGCACCTTTACATTCGGTTTACGGCGTCTGAAAGCCTGTGCAACGCATTTGGCTTCGCGCTTAGACTTATGAATGCTAAACATGGTAGGACCGCTTCCCGACATGAGTCGCCGAGCAACACCTAATTGGTCAAAGAGCGCATCTATCCGCTTTAATTCTGGCCTTATACGACAACTTGCCTGGAAAAGGTCATTCCACAAGAGAGGGAACCCATCCCGATTGTGGCTTAAAAAAGCGGAAGTTATTGTAGCATCACGACTTATTCTTGTCAACGGGCGGGCTTTTAGTCTTTTATAAACGAGCGGGGTTGGAATCCCAAAGGGCGAAATTACTAGAACAAACCAGAACTTCTTTTTAGATGGAAAACGCTTGATTTTTTCACCCCGACCTTTTCCAATCGCCTGGTTTATTTTGCAAAGGAAAAAAGGCACGTCTGACCCCAGTTGAGCGCCTAATCGAACCAAAGTTTTCAGTGGCAAACCAAGATTAAAAAGTCGGTTCATACCCAATAGAAAATGAGCTGCATTGCTGGATCCTCCTCCAAGCCCTGCTGCTACAGGTATATTTTTCCTGAGTTTAACTTCCACACCGCCTTTCCAATGAGCCATTCTCTGAAGTTCTTTAAAAGCACGAAAGATAATATTTTTGTGCGTTTGTTTTAATTTTGAATGATGGGTAATCAGACGAAATTCAGGCTGATTAATTTTTTTGAGGATGATTTGATCTTGGAGTGAAATGCGGTGGAAAAGAGTCTGGAGTTCATGATAGCCGTCACGGCGCTTACCCAGCACTTCCAGGTAGAGATTTAACTTAGCGGGAGAAATGACGGTAAGTGAATTCATAGAATGGAAGTAAATAAAAAATTCAAAATTCCATTGTCATCCTGAGCGAAGCGAAGGACCTAGATTCTTCACGCTATGCGCTCAGAATGACATGAACCGTTTCTTATGACCAGGCTTTTTTCTTATGGCGATTCTTGCGGAGTTTCTTTTTCCGCTTATGCTTGTTCATTTTGCGCTTTTTGCGCTTACGACCACAAGGCATTGTTTTCCTCCCCTTTAATAAATGACTTTGTTCAAAGGATATTCAATAATTCCTTCGGCTCCTGCTTTTCTCAAATCAGGAATCAGTTCTCTAACAATTGCTTCATCAATAATCGTATCGACATCGTACCAACCGTCGCTTGATAAACTTGAAATCGTAGGTTTTTTAAGCGCCGGAAGAAGTTTTAAAATCTTATTCAGATTGGATTTTGAAACATTCATCTTCAAACCTACTTTATCTTGTGCATTGATCGCTCCCTGTAAAAGTAAAACGATGCGATCGATTTTGGCTTTCTTGGCAGAATCTTTGAGGCTCTTCTTATTTGCAATCAACCGCGTTGTTGAAGTCAAAACAGTATCAATAATTCTCAGATTGTTGGCTTTCAAGCTTGAACCTGTTTCTGTTGCTTCCACAATGGCATCGGCAAGGTTTGGAGGTTTTACTTCCGTAGCACCCCAAGAAAATTCGACTTCAGCTTTAACTTTTTTATTTTCTAAGTAGCGCTTTGTTACGTTTACCAATTCGGTTGCAATCTTCTTCCCCTTAAGATCGTGAACGGATTTAAATTTGGAATCGTTATGAACCGCCAAAACCCAGCGAACAGGACGGCTTGTGGCTTTCGAATATTTAAGCTCCGCGATTTCTTGAACATCC
>Ga0209515_10002299_pt1 | contig 29746 bp, 20 predicted proteins | sample Subgroupgradi54m_FD_187454 | JGI IMG/M metagenome (GOLD analysis project Ga0209515, IMG submission 187454) | Subsurface groundwater microbial communities from S. Glens Falls, New York, USA - GMW60B uncontaminated upgradient, 5.4 m (SPAdes)... ... | reverse complement strand
AAATACATTTTGGTTTGTCGGCAAATATCTTACCCATGAATAAAGATTAAATAATATTAATATGATAATAAATATTATTCCAAAAAGTTTTTTTGAAAATAAAATTTTATCGATCAAAACTGAAGTTAAAATTATTCCTCCAATCAAAATTGATGTAAAATAATGATAAAGAGGATTATATTTTAGAACAACAAAAACAATAAGCGGAGATACCAGCCAAATCAAAAGTAAATAAACACCAATTTTGTTTGTTATTCTTTTTTTGAATAATAAAAATGTCCCTAAAACGAGTATTATAAATGCTACTATTGGTTGCTGAGGGGTAATTGAGTCGCTAAAAATGTTTATAAAATTGGACGTAGAATTAATAAATGAATTGAAAAAAGTATCAAAATAGCCTGAATTCTTAGACAATAATTTAAAAATATTTCCTGTAATTAAAAAAGTGTGCCTTAAATCAAATAAGATAAAATTCCCAAAAGAAATAACAATAAGAATAATAAGACTTAAAAACAAAATGCTTTTTTTCTGCCTTAAAAATCTCTTTCTAAAAAATGGAATAACAAAAGCAATAATAGATCCAAAAATAAATACATTTGAGAATTCTACTTGACTAGAAAAGCCAAAAAAGAAAGCCGTTAAAATAAGATAAATATTTTTTCCTTTCAAAAACTTTGCTAAAAATAAAAAAAATAGACATGAAATGGGGATTATTAAAGGGGGGTGGGATAGCCATCTTGACATAACTATTAATCCAAAAGATGAAGTAAACATTAAAGACGCTATGATTCCTACACGCTTATCAAATAATTCTTTGCCTAAAAGATAGATAAAAATAACCGAAAGAGAATTGATAATAATAAAAAATGTTGAAATAAAAAGCGGATTACCTTTACCTATCAAAAATGGAATTACCCCGATGTAATAATACAGTGGACCATGAAATACTCCATCTATTGCTGTCTTTGGACCAATTAAAACTAACTTGTGATTAACTGCTATTTCTTTCATAACCAAAACATCTCTTCCCTGTTCTGGTCCAAAAAAAAGGTTTCTATCTATAAGATATATTCTTAAAATTATAGATATCAAGAAAAAAGAAAATAATAACAAAAGATCGAAATATTTATAACTTGATATTTTTTTTATAAAACTTATTATCTTATTCATAAATTATTTACCGGACCCAACTAATCTCTTTAAATGATAAATTCGCTTGGGAATTGACCATTTCTTTTTACCTTAGACCTAAAAATAAACAATCCCACCATTGCTACCAAACTAACTAAGCTGATGGCATTGGCGAATTTTCTGACTTTGGTTTCTTCATAAGTTATATTTATTTTATGACTTCCTTTGTCTACATTAAAAGTGATAAGTCCCCTGTGGTTTTGATCTTGAAATTCTATGCTCTCTTGTCTACCATCAACCAAAACAATCCAACCTGGAAAGTATAAAGTATTTTCCAAGATACGTATTTTCCCTTTTGCTTCAACTCGATATTCTCTCTTCGTAAAGTTCCTTTTAATCTCTTTTATCTCCCCATATCCTTTTATTATTTCAACTTTTGATTTCGGCCTTTTTTCCATAAACCTCACTGACCATATAGGAGCGCTTTCACCGGTATCAGTGGTGCCATCGTAGATACCGTTATAAAAACTTTCTTCCTTTTGTAAAAAACTCTGAGCATGCCAATAATTTTTATTAGCTAATAATAATCCTACAATAAATATTAACAATAATGTTTTTTTATATTTATTTGAAACTAAAGATAATAAAATTCCTCCCATTAATGCGCTTAAAAAGACAGTAACGGAAAGAAACCTCCATGGAAACTGAAACTTCTGAAGGGTTGTAATTGTTTGCCAAATTGGACTTGCGGAAGACGTCATTAAAAAAAGCGTTGCCCAGAAAATAAGAAGACTTCCCAAACATACCATCCATAATTTATTTCTTTTTTTATACAAATGGTAAGCCGCAATAGCGCTACCGAATACGCCTACCCAATGAATAATGCCAATTTGCTTACTAAGGGTTAAAGTACCTCCATAGCTCCATTGCCCAAAGAAAAAATCTTTCCACGCTACAAAACTTGTTAAATATTCCCCTCCACTCGTAACAATGTCTCGCAACGTATACTTTCCTTCCATAAATGCCGGTATCCAAAAAAAAGCAGATAGTCCAAAACCAAGAAGTATTAAGTACAAAGCATTAAGTATAAAGTATTTCTTATTGGAACACTGAAAGATTAGATAAAAAATGTACATAAATATCAAAGACAGAAACATAAGCGTTATTGCATTATGAGATAAAATAAGACCGGCAAATGACAAAGCTCCTCCCACTGCATATCCTAAGGAATAACGCTTGCTAAGTTTTGAGAGAAAATAAAATATAAGAGGCGGAAAAATAAAGGCAACATGCTCACCAATAGCTCCACGTACATACAAATCAACGAATCTATAGGGAGCAATTATGTAAAGCACACTTGCAAAAAATGCTGCTTTATCATCCCTTAACAATTCTTTAATAAAAAAGTACATTGTTAGGCCGCTTAGGACAAATGATGTGCCAAAAACTAACTTTATGGCATCAACCAATGTAAATCCAAAAAAGTGAAATAATGAAGCTAAATATGAAGGTAAAGGATAAAGAAATTCCAATATGGGATGTCCGTATCCCCAATTAAGATTTCCCGCCCATCGAGGAACTATATTTCCTTCAGATAAATTTTGATAAAAATTAGCAATACGCGCAACATGATCCTGACCATCATGAGTCAGAGGTAATCCCGTTTTAAGGAGATCAGTTATTGTAATAAGTGATATAAAAATAGTAAGAAAAATAAATAAGTGTTTTTTATAAAACATAATATATATTTTACTATATTGATCTCTGGTTTCTTAATCCCACACCTAAAAACAAAATTAAAATTATTACGAAGATAAATATTATTCTTATTTTAGAAATATTCATTATTTTCTTATTCTTGTCTGCACTGTTATTCCTCCCTTTATTATTTCCTCTTTTTGAATAATTCCATCATTTTCCCTATTTTTCAACCAATTTTCTAGCCTAAATGGCAATTCGTAATCCGGCTCCAATATTACATAAAGCAAAGCTGTGTTCTCCCGCAAAGGAACATATCCATATTCCTTTTTACCGTACCAGGAAAATAAATATCTATAGGAATAAGAATGCACAGCCGGTGTATAAACGATATAATTAAAGCTTTTTCCTTTTGCGTGTTTATAGACATAATCAAGAACAGCAACCTGATTACGGTATACGGCTGCATTGCCCTCCCATAATGGCTCACTAATATTGCTTAAAACCTGCATAGGATTTAGATTAACCCAAAACAAAACAAACAATATAAAAAAAATAATCCAAGATTTTCTTAAGACAATTCTTATTTGATTAATCACTAAGCTTATAAGAAGAATATAAAAAACTGGAACACCAACAAGGTAATGAAACCAAACGGCCTGATTAAAAAAAGTAATGCCTATTAAAAAAGTTGCAATTACAATAAGAACAGTTTGTATAAATTGCTTCTGCGTATTTTCTATCTTTTTATAAAAAAATATCAAGCTTAAAAAAACAAATGTTATCAAAATAAAACCAACCATACTATTATCTCCTGACAATGTGGCATTCCATAAGTTAAGCAAGGAACCTAGCTTGCTGGAAAGTGCGTCAAAAATAGAAAAATTCTTAGCTGACATGAGTCCACTACTAAAAACGCCAATAAGTGCCTTTGTCATCAAAAAATTATGCCTAATTTCAAAAATAATCCGTGGAGAAAAAATAAATAATATCCCTAAAACAAAAAAAAGTATTTCATCTATTCTCAATTTTTTTCTAAAAATGAGAATTAAAGATATGCAAATGCCCAGAAAAAACAGAATACCAAATACAATTTCCATATCTATGATAATGCCCAAGAGAAAACCAAGCAGTAAAACATACTTTACTTTAGAAGTTTTATGTTTACTATCAAATGAAATCATATAAAGCATCAAAAAGACAAGCAAAACAAAAAAAGGTATTGGATTTGGATTCCATATTTGAGAAGAAGTCAAAACCATTACGGAAGAGAAGCTAATAAAAGCAGAAAAAATTATTCCTAAAAAAACTCCGCCTATTTTTTCCCCAACGATATAGCCCAACAAAATAGTGATAATTCCGATAATGCCCATAAAAAATGCAATTCCCTGCGGATTACCGGAAGAAATAAAAAATGGAACACTTAACATAAGATTCCACCAAGGCCCATAGAAAATACCTTCTACTCCTGTCGTTTGTCCAATAAGAGTAGCTTTATGATTAACTACTATGTTTTCAACAGCAAGCATATCGCGCCCAACATCATAAGTAAATGCAAAAGAATTACTTATAATTCCGCTTAACCTAAGCCAAGACCCAATTGTTAATATAATTAACAATCCGAAAACAATAAACAATTTTTTCATAGATTTGGATTCGCTTTATTCTTTAAATAAACGTTTTTGGACAATAAAACCACTGGCAAGTTGTTCTGTGTTTATAATATTACCTCCCTTTATTACCGTCTCAATCCATCCCCGATAGCTCCATGGCTTTGATGTATCTTTTTCAATGAGAAGATATACAAGTCCTTTTTTCTCCCGATGTGGAACATAGCCATATTTTTTTCTTCCATACCAAGAAACAAGATAATCGTAGGGGTAAGTATATATAGGGGGACTAAACACCAACAGCCCAAATCGCTCTCCATCAGCGTTTTTATAAATATGGTCTATCGCATCAAGCTTTCCTTTAATTTTGTGGATTCCGCCATAGTCGATAATATCATAACTAAACGTTCTAATATTAGAAAAGATGGCAGATATCAACAGGATTCCTATATATCCTACAACAAAACCATTTACTATCCTATTTCGTGTTTTAAAAGCAGAAACAATGGCAAAAACGACTAGAAATATGTAGACAAGATTAAGATGAATGAGATAATAATCGTACACAAAGTTTCTCAAGAATCCTAAAACAATAAATGTAACGGGTATGAGAATCAAAAGATACAAAATAAATTTCTTTATTTGTTTATCTTTCTCTTTCAGGACAAAATAAAAAATGACAGGAAAAATCGCAATAACTGCTGCTGAAGGAATAATAATTTGTTGAGGAAATGTAGACAAAAAATTATGAAAGAAGATAAGCAAATGATCACGTAAAAGCAATACCCAAAATGTTTGCGTCGTTGCAGTCTCTGGATGATTAAACATATAAAGTAATAGTCCTTTTATCGCTTGGAATCCATGACGAATTTCGAAGATCAACATGGGTGAAAAAGCAATAATCATTCCTAGAAACAATACTCCATACTGCTTAATTTGTTTAAGCTTGAGTACCAATATACAATATATAATGAGAGTAAGAGATAGAGGGATTGCCATCGCCAATTGAAAATTGTATACAAAACTTGAGAAAAAGGAAGCCCAAAAAAGGTATTTTGTTCCTCCTTTTTTAGTAAAGACGAATACAAAATAAAATACGAGCAGAATAAATAATGGCGTAGGATTAGAGTTCCAAACAAACCTTGAGTATGAGATAAAAGGCGGAGAAACAGCAATTATGGTGGCTGCTAACAATCCAGCTTCCCAACCAAAGAGATTCCTTCCAATAATATAGCTGGGAACGATTGCTGCAATTCCCAATATAAACATCAATATCGTTCCTCCATAAGGATCTCCACTAAAAATTATGAAGGGCAATGCTAGTGAATAATAATAAAAAGGCCCATGGAAAATACCGCGAAAACCAGCAACACCAGCTCCTATTTCTGAACCAATAAGAGTTAACTTGCGATCTTCGACAATATTTTTTACCGCTAAGTAATCTCTTCCCTGATCAAAACCAAAAACGTAATTTTTATTTATAACTTCTACTGATCTTAAAGCTATACCGGAGATAAGTGCGAAAAAAAGTAGTACATAAATAAAAAACTTAAAATTTATAGATTTATGAAATACACTCTTCCTAATAGCAATTAGTACATTATCCATATTATTTCTCAACTACTTTTATCGCCAGAGTTTTGTCGGGAAAATTAATTTCATGTATTGTTTTAAATACTTCAGGAAAGTCGAATGGAGATCCAATCAACAATATATTCTTTTCATTTTCTTCGTAGTAATTGAACTTTCTAAATTCGAAATTGGCAAATTTATTCTTCCCTTCAATTTTTCCAGTCAATGTTCCGCCTTCTGATAAATATTTGTGGGGATCGTATTTTAAATAAAAGAGAAAAAACATATAGGACTGGTCCATTGTTGCTGTATTGGAAACGATTATTTTTTTATAATCTTTCTTAACGGTAGAAACGTAATCTACTATATTTTTGTACCCGTATTGCCAATATCTGGCATTAAAATAATTCTGCTGAACAAAATATTGGTTAAGATAGTATGTAAAATTAAATATAAAAAATGAAAAAAATAAAGACAATATTAAATATTTTATTTGAAAGTTTGAAATTTGAAATTTGAAATTTGAAATTTTCTGCAATGCAGACATTATTCCTATTGCTGTTAATATCTGAAGTATTGGTAAAAAATTAATAGCTCTTACAGCATGAGGGACATCATTGGTTACTGATGCTGGAATGGGCACAATCAAAAACCATAATATTATAAATATTTTTACTATTTTATCAAATTTACCAAATAACAAACTGTAAATGCCTATTAATAAAAACGGCAGCTCAACAAGATACATCAGTCCCATACCCGGTGCATGATGGCGGGCGATGTCACCTTTTATAAAAAGCCAATTTAAATCTAAATGCGATAGATAACCTGCGGCTACGTATTTTGCAAATTCTACTCTACGATTATCCAAGACTAATCCCAAAATGTCATTATTTGCTTTATCTCTTGCAATTTTTCCTGTATTCGCCTCAATTATTGAGGAATTGGAAAAAATACTAACTGTTTTGGCCCTAGAAAGCGCATCCTTATTTGTTAAAGTAAAAAGAATCAATGGCAGACAAATAATTGCAAAGATTATGATTGATGTGTATATATATTTTTTTCCGATTGTTAAAAACTCTTTTCTAAAAGAATATATAAGAACAGCTATCAGAAGAGGAACAAAAACCTTCTCGCTTTGATATACGTAAAGACTCAATCCCAACATCAAGGCGCTTAAAAATAAAAACCATGGCTTTTTAAATGCTTTTAGGAAAAACAATATTCCAAAAACATTTAGAGCGACACCAACGTTTGCCTCAAATGCAATTCTAGAAAATTGAATGTGCCAAGGAGAGATGGCCAGAAGTAGGCTTGCTACTTCTGGAATTTCCAATTTCCAATTTCCAATTTCCAATTTCAATCGGGAATTTTTAAATAATTCTTTTGCCAAAAAGTACGTTGCAATTATTGTCAGTATGCCAAAGATAGCAGACGGTAGACGTACAGAAAAAACATTTAGGCCAAAAAAACTTATTGAAGGTATTGTAAGATACGCATACAAGGCAGGTTTATAATCATCAAAAGACCTAAGTATAATAGGCAAAAATTTACCATATTCGTCTCTGCCTGTCTGCATGATGGAATAGCTATTATAGCCCAAAGCAACCTCATCCCAATCCGGAGAAAGAGGAACCTTTCCCAATTGCCATAATCGCAATATTGAAGCTAATATCACAATGAAAGTTAAAAATATAAATATTCTTTTATTCATAAGCAACTAGCGCGGCGCTGCCATTCAGTATATTAAATGTTTTTAGTCTACTTGCTTTTTCCGGCACATTGCTGGGAGTCTGAATGAAAAGATTTTTACTATCTTTTCTATTATTAATTTTTGTAAATTCATTTAAGAAATTATATTTCCCGAACCTATCTACAGTCACGAATCCAAAAGCATCTCTTCTGATAATACTGTTATTCCTAAAAACGCTAGGATCAGTCTTTGTATAAAATAAATAATAAATGTAAGGTCTTCCCATGTCGCTTGTTATATATATATTGTTAAAGTTTCTCTCAACAGATTTTACATATTCTATTGAATCCCTATACCCATATTGCCATTCACCGGAAAATATATAAGAATAATGAACAATATAATTGCGGAAAAAATAAAAGAAATTAGCAAAAAGTAACAATCCTACAAAAATAACCGTTGCTTTAAAAAATTTAGTATGTTTCCTTATATAAAACAAAAATTGAGAAAATCCGTAAGCTACAAGGATCTGAAATGTGGGGAGAGTTGTTTCGATTCTTAACGCATGAGGAGTTTCGCGAGCAGTAGCAGCCGGCAAAACTCCTATTAATATCCAGGCCGGAATTATCCACCAAAATCCTGTTCTTTTCCTACAGAGCATTAATATGCCTCCAATAAAAAATGGCAAATCCCATAGATACATTTGACCAACATCTTGAGTTGAAAATTTAGGGTTTCCGTCCCCTTTTATAAAAAGAAAACTTGGATTAAAATTGTCAAAATAATGTTTTAGATAAGAAAGAGCATACCCCACTCTTCTATTGTGCATTATCCTTGACCAAGTACTGCTGTCATTTATAATTTCCTGATTGGAAGTTTTAATAACATCAATATCTGAAAATATATTTACTTCTTTAAAACGAAGACTTGCCTGAGGAGAAAATAAAAATCCAAGGGTGGGCAGAATTAATAAAATTCCAATTAAGACTGCAATAAATGTTTGCTCTATATTCTCAATAAGTTTTTTTCTAAAAGTAATTCCCAAAAACAATACTAAAAGAGGAGCAGCAATTCTAGCAGTATTGAAAGTATACATTGACAGTATAAAGAAAATTATTGAATAAACAATATTCCATTTTTTTTCTTGTATTCCTTTCAAAAAAAACCAAATGCCCCCAACTATAAAAAATGTCGCAACATTTGCTTCAAATGCCGCCCGGGACAGCATAATGTGCCAGGGGGAAATAGCCAAAAAGAGTGCGGAAAGTAAGGCATACAATTCTTTTGATTTGGAATTCCAAAAAATTCTTTTGGTTAAAAAGTAGGTAGTCAAAACTGTTAATACGCCAAAAAATGCCGACGGAAATCTTGTTGTAAATTCATTCAACCCGAATAATTTTATAGGAAGAATATCAAGATATGCATACACGGGAGGTTTAAAATCACCAAAAGACTCCAAATAGTTAAGGGGTAAAAATCTTCCAAACTCATCTTTACCATCAATTCCCAGAGAATATGCATTGTATCCCCATGAAGCTTCATCCCAAGTTAAGGACGGTGGATTTTGTCCTAATTGCCAAAATCTGAGAATTACAGCTAATAAAAAAATAAAAATTAGGCCAATATATTTTCTGCTCATACTGCTATCGAAAATGAATTCCCAACTCTATAGCTTTGACGTGCCCAACCAGCTGCTCCTCCGGACTTAAATTAAACTTTTCGATTGTAAATCCACTTGGAAATTTTTTAGTTTCAACGGGTTCGGATGAAATTTTTACTTGAACTTTACGCCACCAGACATGAGTCATATAGGGATTATTTCCGGGCGGCGGAGCGGCAATAACATATGTAATAGGCTTTTTTGTATATTCAAAAGCTTTTGCATGAGATGCTTTAAAATTATAAATCATGGCATACCGAGGTTGATATGCAAGTGCGTCGGGTGCGAAAACAAAATAGCCAAATTCTTTATTTTTTTGCAAGTCAATTACTTCTTTGGCAACAAGCTCAAGTGACTTCCAAGAATTATAGTCTTTTCCCATAAGAGATTCTCTAGACGCTACATAGCTGGTTGCTAGATTAAAACTAAGATAGAAAATAATACCAACAAAAGGCAGGAAGAATACTTTATATTTACTTGCAAGAAACGAAACAAGCCATAAAGTAGTTAACGGTATTAGAAGATAAATGTAATGAAACAGGATAACGCCTTTATTGAAAAAACTAAGTATCATATAACCGAAATAATAAAAAAGAAAAAGAAGATATATGTGTCTATATTTGCTTTTATTTTTGATTAGTAAAATTGTCGATATTATGACTAACGTAAAAACTATATAAACAAAAAGATTATTTGAGCCATTATTAAAAAGCTGTAAGGAAATCGTATTGTTAATCCTATTTTCTAACCACGACCGCAGCGGTATAAAAAAGTGTAAGGATTCTCCTGTTGAAAAAATTGCCTTAGCCATGCGTAAGTTATTACGTAGATCAAAAATAATAAAGTTTGAAAGAAAAATTGGGATTAGAGAAAAGGCAAGCAAATGTTTCCATAGTTTATGTTTGTAGATAAATATAATAATCAGTGGTATAGAAAGCATAAGAAATTGAATTCCTACGCCAACTTGAAGCTGGATAAGTATTGCTAATGCTAAAAGATGTAAAACAAGATATAGATTTTTTTTACTTTTGATATACACACATATTGTAAAAAACAACATCGGCATAAAAAAGAATGTTGCTTCTGCATGAAAAATTCCATTTACATGAGGAACCATTTGAACCGAAGTAAGGACAATAAAAGCGAAAGCTGGCAATGCACCAAATAATTTTCTTACCATATAAAAGCTTGTAAGTAAAAAAATGCCTGCAATAAAAACCCAAAACCAGGCGACAACAACCGGGTTGCCGTTTCCAAGCCTATAAGCTGGATAATTTATATATGTCCAAAGGGGACCATGAAAAAGGTTATTGGTGCTGGACCGGGGCCCGATGAGAACAATTTTCTTGTGGTCCATTTCCGCAAACAATAGAAAATCCCTGGCAACATCGTTAAAAAAATTTACTTCACCATGGCGCACTAAAGAGGAAGAAAGATATACATTAAATAAAGTAACTAGTAACAAAATCAAATAAAGCAATAGCTTCATATTTTCACTTTTCTACAAAATAACCTAGAATGGGTTCACCAGATGGTAAAAAAATTGCATGCTTTTTATCATCAAGCCTTGTGTCATCAATATATATTGACTTTGAAGCAAGATTAGAATAATCAATTTTATCAACAAATTCATATTTTCCAAAACTTTTTACATAGTAAAAGCCTTCGTCTGTAGGCGGATAATAAACTACCTGCTTCCGAAATAACAATGGATCGTATTTTGTATAAAAAAGAAAATAAATATAAGGGAAATTTTCTGGACCACGCATCACGACATTATAACCTGGATATTTCTGAGTAAGTTTTACTGCTTCACGATACCCATACCGCCAAAAACGTATTCTCTGATGATTAAAATGCACAAAATAGTATTCAAGAAAATACACAACGCTTCCAATAAAAAGCAATACAAGAATCCCACAAACAGCATATCTTAATTTACCTTCCTTACATATAATAGCCATTTTGTATGCACCATAAGATGCTATCAGCATAAATAAGGGAACTATGGTAAATAATCTTGTCCCGCTTAACTCTCGTGTTATAGCAGACGGAATGGGTGCAATAAGCAACCATGGCACAAGAAACAATAACGACTCCTTTTCTTTGTTCCATAAAAGAAATGCCAGACCAATAATGACAAGAAATGCATCAAATATATAAAAGTACCCGACATCTCCAATATTATGAACAAGTTTTTCCCCTCCTTTATCAAAAAGGTAATTAGGCGAATAGGAATTAAGGTAGTTAAGAACAAATTGATATGCTCCTCCGGAGTATTTTGTATGGAATATTCTTTCTAAAAAATTATTTTTGGGAGAATTATCTCCCCGCAATTTCTCTACTCTGTTATAGATAATGTTTCTATCATTAAATATATTAAGATTTGATACCTTTTTTCCTCCTCCTGCTGCAATAGACATATATGCAGCAACGATTAAGATTGCAAAAAGAGAAAGTGCCGCATACCATCTACGGTTATACAAAATATTTTTTCTAAAAAGAAATAGGACTGTAAATGCATAGAACGGTGTAAATACAATATAGTTATGCTGGGCAAACATTGTTACTCCAAAAAGAACAAAGCTTAAGAAGAGATATTTTGCTCTTTTCTTTTGAAAATAGTGCAATAACGCAAGAAAACCGCCTAAAAAAATGGTTGTTGCTACATTGACTTCATATGCACCGCGCGAAAAATAAATACCCCAAGGAGATAACGCAAAAAAAAATGAAGCAAAAAGCGCAATCTCTTTTTTCTTAAATAATATAAGAGCAATACCGTATATAAAAAATACTCCCAAGACTCCAGCAATGGCGCTTGGAATTCGGACAGCTACTTCTGTAAGTCCAAAAAAAGCAACAGATATGGCAGTAAGGTAGGAATAAACAGGTAATTTCCAATCTCCAAAGGACTTAAGAGCTAGAGGCAAAAACTGTCCATGTTCATCGGCACCTGTCTTTAATATGGAATAAGCATTGTAACCTAAAGCTGCTTCATCAGGATTGAGACTTGCAGGAATTTCACCTAATTTATACATTCTTAGGAAAAAAGCCAAGATAATAATTGCCAGTAACAAAATCGCTTTCCAGCCAAAAAATTTATTCATAAGCCAATATTAGTTAGTAAATTTATATTTGAAAAGAGTCCAAAGGGCAATAGCCCCATCTTTAAATGTATTTAATTTTTTTCCTTCATCATAACCCCGAGGCTTAGTGGTAATTGGAATTTCTAAAATTTTGTATCCTCTTTTCAAGAACTTAGCAGTAATCTCGGGCTCAAATTCAAAACCCCTAGCATTCAGCTTCATTCTATCAACAGCTTTTCTTGGAAAAAGTTTATAACAGGTCTCCATATCTGTAATCCATTGCCCATATAGAATGCTCGTTAACAAGCTTAAAAATTTATTGCCTAGATAATGCAGTAAAAATTGAGGAGTTCTTTCTTCTTTAGATAAACTTGGGAATCTCTTAAGACGAGTACCATAAACTATCTTATTCTTTCCCTCTAGAATAGGTCTTACAAGTTTTTTTATGTCTTTTGGATTATATTCCAAATCTGCATCCTGAATTATAATGTAATCTCCTATTGCATTTTTAATTCCAGTTCTGACAGCCGCTCCTTTTCCCATGTTTTTTTCATGCTTTAAGAATTTCGAATTGAAAATTGGTCCTTCGACTTTGCTCAGGATGAAATTAGAAATTACTGATGCTGTAGCATCAGTTGATCCATCGTTAACCACTATAATTTGTTTTTCGACATGGGGAATTTTAACCTCATATACTCTGTTAAGTATTTTCGAGATAGTTTTTTCTTCGTTAAAAACAGGAATAATAATAGATAATTTCATTTTTTGAAGGGAAATACCACTTGACTATCTTTTAAAACAAAAAATTTTTGATTTTTTAAGCTGAATTTAACGATTTGAGGAAGTCTAATAAAAGCGTTAAAAAAACCCTTAAAAAATGCCAAATCCATTCCTATACATGCTTTTATCAAATAATAAGGAAGCCAAAATAAATGTAGTAATTGTAAATCTAAATCTGTTGCGTTTTTCCACACAAAAATGAATTGGTTTCTATATGCAATTGTTTTTACTTTAAAATTTGAATAAGTACTTTTAATTGCTCCTTTTTCGTGCTCATGCACAACAACACTTCTTGGTTCAAACAAAATTTTGTATCCGGATTTAAGAGCTCTATAAGAAAGATCAATGTCCTCCCAATAAAAAGGACTATATAACTCGTCAAAACCTCCAAGTTTATCCCATATTGATTTTCTAAATGCCCCACTTCCTCCACTTACCCAAAGAGTATTCTCCCTATCAACCTCTCCGCGAGAGTGCATTAGAAAACCCCTTTTCCAAATTCCAACCCCTCTGCCTCGCAGAACTATTTTTCCTTCTTCCATGCTTTTATCCATACATCCAACCGCAAAAACATTTGGATCGGAGAAACGAGAAAGCAAAGGCGCTAAAAATCCTCTTTCCGGAATAACATCCGTATTTAAGAGAATAACAATGTCTCCTTTTGCCGCTTTTACTCCTCTATTAACAGTTGACGAAAAACCTAAATTTTTTTCATTTCTTATAATTTTTATCTTCTCTTTAAAACTATTTAGTACTTCCGAGGATGCATCGACAGAAGCATCATCAACAACAATTATTTCTGCATCTCCAACAGCAATAAGTACTTTTGGCAAATTTTTCTTTAATAAATCTTGACCATTATAATTTGGAATAATGATACTTATTCTCATATCTCTTATTTCTGCTTTAATGATTTAAATCATTAAAGCAAGGTTGTATAAAACTCAATCCTGTGTTTTCCAGATGGAACAATAATGCCCCTAAAATTATAGTCTGTTCTATAGATTTTATCCAAAGTAGAATCAATTTTAATTTTCCAGGTAGGATAAAAACTGTCTGTAAAGACCAAAAACCCTGTACCTGAATTTTCAGTTTCTATAACCACTTTATTCTCAGAATAATTTACTATTGTTGCTTTGCCAACTACAAATTCCTTACCTATAACTTCCCTGTCTGCTTTTTCGACTACAGCAAAGACATCAGGATTAAATGAAGTGTCAAACATTTTTTCTATTCCATCCTTCTTATCTTTAACACTTAATATTTTCGTGACAAAAAATGCTCTGGACATAACATTAGTATTTTCATAAATTCTCGTTTCCCCTTCCTGAAATACTTTTTTAAGTTTTGATGAGTCCAATTCTGCAAGACTTAAAGCATACTTAACTCCCAACAAATCTATTATTCTTGAATCGTAGTTGTGAGGAGTAATAATTCTATTAAATCCAAATGGCGGCTCAATATTTGCCTTTTTTCTTTCTGATGCGGCAATTAACTCGCCATATCTTAAAAGATACAGCGGATCATAACCATCAATACTTTTTATTCTATAAATTGCAGAAAAATTAGGAGGCAGAATTCGGGAGTCTGTTGACATAATCCTGAATTCTCCGAGATTTTTTTGTAAGTATGCAAGCACTTTTGTTGATGGGAAAAGATAAGATTTTTGCGTAAACGGAGTAAACTTCCAACCAAAACGCAACAAATCAAATACAGTAACTGTAACTATGAAAATACATACTATCATTACGTATTTATTCTTTTTTTGAGCAACTATTAAAGAAACAAATAAAGCTGATGAAAGCATAAAAAGAAGTGTAGGTAAAAATAAGTTACTTCTCACAACTAATAAATGCTCTTTGGGAGTGAAAACCCAAAGACCTGCTAAGATAATCGAAATAAAAATCAAAGGATAGATTATAAGAATTTTCCTCTTCAACCTAAGTAAGTAATCAAAACCTAAAGCAGCTAAAACTACAAGAGAAAAAGTAGCTATAAATAGAAGACGTGTAGGCTGGGCTGTATTAAGAAAAGGAATTTTTAAAAGATATGGAACTTTCGCAAGGAAAGTGGGAAAAGAAAAAATTAGGGATAGGAAAAGAAGTGTTCCGAAAAATAAAGTTTTCTTGTCTCTTCGATAGAACATTGCAAATAGTGCCAAAATTAAAGGTGTGATTCCCACATACCCAACGAGCTCCCCATAATTCCATACTCCCCAATAGTTAAGAGTCGTAGGATTTCCAAAAAAATCAGGAGCAACAAATTGAATAACGTGTTGCCAAGGAATAAACCAACCAGGATTATTAAAATCTAATGTATCAACATTCCGAGCGGATAAAGAAATAAATTGAAGGGTTGGAATCCACTGAACAGAAGTAAGAATCATGAATAATGAATTAAGAATAATGAATAACAAAAAGACATTTTTCTTCTTTCCAAATTGAAACCATCGCGCTAAAAAATAAACCGATGAAAAAATAAAAAGATAGAAAAATATTTGTAAATGACCTGCAAAAAAAGAAAAAACTAAACTGAATAAATAAACAAAACTCCACACAAGAAGCTTTATATTTTTGATACTTAATACTTGATACTTAATACTTGATACAACTTTATCAGTAGCTAGAAGTATTAATGGTAACCATAACGCTGTATGTGTAATAGTTCCCCATTCCATCCATGAAACAAAAAAACCCGAAAAAGAAAAAGTGATAGCTCCAAGCACACTTGCCCATTTGCTAAGTTTAAGGTTATCAAGATATAAATATAAAAATATCCCTGCTAAAAGCGGCCCTAAAAAAATGATAAGGCTCCATGCGTTCACAAAAGGCATTGCAAAAAATAAAATATTTAATGGATAAAAAGAACTTGACTGGGAATTGGCCAAAAGTGGTGTACCTGCAAAATTATATGGATTCCATAAAGGCAACTCGAGTTTTTTTTCTATTGAAATTGCAAGCTCACGCCAAGGGTATTGCTGACGTACGGGATCTGTAATCAAAAAATTCTTAAAAGGAATACCGTTAGGATAGTCTTTTGCATATAGATCTCTAAATGGATTATAAAGCCCAATAATTGTATCTGCTGGAATTGGAAGTAACCCTCTAATAAAGAATTGCCAAAAAAAAGTAACAACAAATAGGCTAATAAATAAAACCGGTATTAATTTTTTCATTATTTAATAATATTTCTCAATTCATTACAAAATCTATTTCCGCTAAACATATCAGATCTTTTTATCGAAGCTACAGACATTTTCTTTAATAAATTTTCATCTTTAATTAAAGCATCAGTTTTAGATATAAAATCTTCTATGCTGTTACACAGATATCCGCTCTTATTATCCTCAATTATTTCCTTTTGTCCTCCCGCATTAAATACCACCGGTACACAACCTGCTCCCATTGCCTCAACTGTTGAGATTCCAAAATGCTCAGCTTTTTCAGGATATTTTTGCAAATCCTCGCCAAAACCTGTGGCATGCCAATAAATTTTCGCTTTTGAATAATTATCCCAAAGAATTTTATTCGAAGGATTTTCCGTTATTTTAATTGGATATCCTTTGGATATCTGCATTAATTTATTTAACTTATTTTTATCTTGGTTTTTAACTCCAACTATTAGAATAAACTTCCAATCTTCCAATCCTTTATCTACCATCTTTTTAAAAACTTTGATTATAACATCTTGCTTTTTATAGTTAGACTCATTTTTGTCAACATCAAATCTCCCAACATGCAAAATAATATTTTCTTTCTTTACGCAATCAGATATCTGAATACTAACAGGAGGATACAGTACTTTACTGATAACATTTAACTTTTTATCTATGAGATATTTAGTAAAATGCGAGTTGCAAAATATTCTCTTTACAAAAAATAGTTTTATTTTAGTTTTCAAAGACTTTCCGTTAACCCACTCTATCGGAAATTGAAAATGAATGTAGAGCTTTGTTCCTACAAGCGGAATGCTGCCATCACTTAAATAAACTATTGCATCAAATTTTCTGGACTCAAAAAAACGAGATATCGAGGAAACATTCTTGCCAAATATATTTTTATAAAATTTAACAGAGGATAAATCTATTCCTAGTTTTCCTTGTGTTTTGTGTCTTATTTCAGCTTCTTTAGCTTTGTCCCAAAAAATAAATACTTCATGTTGGGAAGATAAACATGACGCAATAGATAGCATATATTTTTCTCCCCCGCTTAAGCTATCTAGATATGGATCAAAAATCCCAATCCTCATTATTTAATTCTATCAACTTTCAGTGTGCTTGGGAAGTCAAAGCTGCCTTGCAAGGGTTAATCTCTTGTGCTATTGTGAGTATATGGATTTATCTAGGCTTCCTCAGATTTCGCCCATTATGCAATACATCTTGTTAGTTTGGTCGATTGCCTGGAAAGGGGTTGCATTGTGGAATGCTACAAAGAATAGTCAAAAGAATTGGTTTATTGCGATTCTGGTTATAAATACTATTGGGATTTTGGAGATTGTTTACCTTTTTGGCTTTGCAAAGAAAAAGATGACTTTGAGCGATTTGCAATTTTGGAAACCAAAATCATAATTAATATTCCTATTAATCCCACTGTAGCAAGATAAAGCCCAAGCCTGAAACTCCATGGATCATACCAAAATCTAACACTATGCTTACCTTCATCAACCCCTACTGCCCTAAAAGTATAATCTGCCTTAAGAATTGAAACCTTTTTCCCGTCTACTGTTGCCTTCCAACCTTTGTAATAGTTATCTGCCAAAAATAATAAAGCTTTATTTTTTGCATCAACTGAAATTTCTATATTATTTGGTTGATAATTTATAATTTTAGCATTGCCAATGTCTCTTTCAGTCTTATTAATTCCGGGATCTTTCTCTAAAACAATCTCTTGTTTTAAATTAAAATCCTTACTAAATATTGTTTTAAGAATTTGTTTTTTATCCTTAATAACTCTATATTCCCCAACGAGAAAAGCGTGAGGAAACACATTGTTATTTTGATAAAATTCGTAGTAGTCATCTTTGTAAATTAAATTAAACTGCCCTCGCGGATATGTCCAATAAGGAAAAGTCCATGAGACTCCATTATCTGTCAACTTATGGGCAATATATTTTATATCCAATAAGTTAATTGCTTTCGAAGTATTCTTAGAATTTTTCGGAAAGCTAACAACTGACCAGCTAGATTCTATAAATTCTTCATTTTCTATGTACCCAATAAATTGACCGTATCTCTTGTTATATAATGCGTCGTACCCTTCAACTGAAGGTAACTTGTAGTACATTGTGGCCTCTCCCCCAAGATTTCCAAAAACCCTATTAAACCCGGATATTTTAGAGAATGCTTCTGTTGTGGAAAAAGAAGGAAAAACAAGATTCTTAGGATCAAACGGCATCCATTTAATGGCAAATCTCAACATGTCAAATGCAACTAGGACTATAAACCCCAAAGCTAAAAAAACATATAGCGCTTTGCTATACTTTATTTTTCTAAGCATTACTGCAAAAGCAACTAAAGCAGACAATGCTAAAAACAAAATTGTTGGCAAAATTAAGTTTTGCTTTGAAATAGCAATTTTTTCTAATGGAATAAATAACTTTTGAAAAATTGCTATCCACAAAAGAACAAACAAAAGACTAAGTAAACTAAACCATATGAAAATCATTTTTTTACTTGCTTTTTTAATGTCTAAAAGAAGCTGATCGTAACCAAATCCTGCAAGTACAGCAAAAGTGAAACTAAACAGAACAATAATTCTGTTGATAGTGCCTGTTGACAAAATCGGTATATGAAGATTTTGAATAAATGTAGAAATTGGATTACTTATTGCTAAAATAAGAGACAATAATCCAAAAATGAAGAAAAAAAGTATTCGAGGCTTCTTTATCCTCAAAAGACTATAAATAGCAAGCATAAGGGGCAAAACTCCCATATATGCATTCCACTCAGCATAATTGCCAAACCAAGTATTTCTAGTAACGGGATTACCAAAAAAGTCAGGAGCTAGAAATGAAGGTAGGTATTCTATGGGAATACCACCTGTCTGGAAAAATGAACTTCTAAAAGACTCAAGATATAACTCTATCGATGGAAGAATTTGCGGCATGACTAGGAGTAAACCGAAAAAAACAAATAACGCTAAACGTAAAGTGTTGTAAGTGTTCCGACTAAAAATAAACTTATAAATAATGTAGGCTAAAACTGTAATTAAGAAATATAAACTTATCTGAAAATGTCCGCTGAAAAAGGATAAAGGGATAGTTAAGGACAATAAAATTAAAAAAATATTTTTTTTTGTTTCAAAATACTCTTCTACACAAAAAAGGGAAAGCGGTAAAAATAAGATAGCGTATCCCAAAGTTGCATAACCCATCCATGACGTAATAAAGCCGCAAAACATAAAAGAAATAGCTGATATTAAACTTCCCACATTACTTACTCTTAAGCTTCTTACAAATAAATACATGAATTCCCCTGCGAGCAGTGGCTGTAAAAGGACAAGAATACTCCAAGCATCAACAAAAGGGAGGAGAAAGAAAAGAATGTTAAAGGGCGATAGTACTGCCGATTGATAATTGGCCAAAAGAGGATTGCCGGAAAAAGTGTATGGGTTCCAAAGAGGTATTTGCCCTTGTTTCCAAATATCAATTGCTAAATGCCTCCATGGATATATTTGAGTAATAATATCAGGCATTGCGGCGTTCTTAACAGGACCCCAAAACTTACTATTAGTACTCCAGGGAGCAAAATTATTTACTTGATAGTTAGAGGGGAAAGGAGCTTTATTTTTTAAAAAATACGGATTTGCAAAAATAAACCAAATTATAAATATAAAAATTACCGGCCAATAATTTAGAATTTTATTTTTCATAATTTGTTTGCTTTCTTTTTGAAAATATTCGCGAATAAATAATGCGCACCAAAAATGACGCCATAAGTATATATAGTACTGGTACAAGTGGCAAAAAGTATCTAGTTGTTGAATTTCCAATGGAAAGAAGTCCACAATAAACTAATACCCAAATAGATAAAAACTTTTCTGCTTCGTTCATATGTATTATCTTCACAAACGATGCTATTAAAAAACTGAATGTCGAAAACATTGCGATTGGCCATGCAATAAACCATGTGTCATCGTGGATAACGCTTCGATCTCCCCACCAAGTATGCCACCTATTAAAAAATATCAAATCCCAAAATGAAAAAGAATTTTCAAGCTTAGTCTGATGATAATAAAATATATATTTTTGGACTCCCATAATTTGCCACAAAGAATATCCATCTAATATAGTCTTTGTGTAAGAGGCAAATAAAACTATAAGGGATATGGGTGTTGATATTACAAAATAAATGAATTGCTTATTAAATCTTTTTTTTATTATAAAGTACAGAAACATCGCACAAAATAGTGTCATTCCCAAAATAAAAAAACGAATACTTATTACAAATCCTACCATTAAAGAAGTTACGACAAACCATCTAAAACTTTTTTCATCTTTTATTCCTCTGATAAAAAAATATAGACTTAATAGGATAAAAGGCAATTGGATTGATTCAAGTAGCGGTGAATACAAAAGCTTACTAATAAATAACGGGTCATTTGAAAAAATCGCAACTGGAACTAGAGCTAACAATGAATTTTTTATTACTATTTTTGCAATTAGAAAGCATGTGATAAGGGAAAGTGCTAATAGAGGCAAAATGAGAGTGCTCGCATTATCAAAAAGTAAAATTGAAAAAGCAATAATATATCTACCTAAAGGAGGGTGTTCATGCACAATATGAATAGGATTAACGCCCCGCAAAAATGCACCACCAACAAATGCTTCGAAAGTTTGATCAGGCATAATGCCAGGATTCTTCTTCTGAACATATTGAGACGAGTAATACGAAGATTCTAAATAATTATATATTTTTGAATATCCCTTTGAAATAAAAATATCTTTTTGAGAATAAAGTGTAAGCGCTGGTCTTAACAAAAGCAATATCAAAATTATTGAAAAAATAATTCGATAAATTTTTCGTTTTCTTATTTTTTTTTCTGCTGCATTTCCCATAATCTGGCATATGTAACAAAAATACTAAAAGATTGATATATACTTTCTATTAATCCAACCGTTCCAACTTTCCACCCACCCTGCCTTATATAAGAATCAGAAAAAGCCGTTAACATAACCCGAGGAAATCTCCACCATCTCATCTGAGGATGCCCAGCTCTATAGCGAAGTTCTGCTTCAATTTTTGACCATTCAATAGTTTTATTTACCATTGACGTAAGATCTCTATGCGTGTAGTGAAAAAGATACCCATCCAAATCTCCGATTTTCCCTTTAACTTTCGGGCTCTCATGGAGTTTCCCATGCCATCCTTCTAAGTTGTCTTTTTTAAATAATCTCTCCAGACGCTCAACATAAGGCCACTCGTGATTTCCAAAATAAAAATTCTTCCTCTTTAAAAAATAGCCATTTAATTTCTCCACACGGCCGTCGTCAGTAATTAAATGCCTAATTGCTTTTGTAAGCTCATTTGTTACCCGTTCATCAGCGTCCACATATAAAACCCACTCTCCGTTTGCTTTTTTTAAACCATAATTTCTCAAGTCAGAGAAGTCTTCAGATGAATATTCAAAAACCTTAGCTCCCATTTTCTCTGCGATTTCTTTAGTTCTATCTTCTGATTTATTGTCAACAATTATAATTTCGTCACAAAAAGATAGTGAATCCAAGCAATCAGCAATTATATCTTCTGCATTTTTCGTAATCACAACTCCCGAAATGGAAATCATATATTATAGCTTCCCTTTCCCAATCTCCTCAAGTAAAAATCTATGACTCCTTGCCTTTGCCATTGTCTTCCCCTAAATAGTATTGATAAGCTTTCCCTAAAAAGCGCTAATTTGGAACGAGCTTTCGCATATCTAAATCCAAACAGCAAACGGCTTCTTGTTATGTAATAATCCTGAAGTTTTGATCCGGATCCTCCTGCTGATCCTGCATTCTTATGCCAAATTATAGAATTCGGAACATACACGATTTTAAAACCTTTGTTTTTTGCTCGCACGCTTAAGTCACTATCCTCGTAATACAGAAAATATTTATTATCAAATAAGCCGACATTTTCAAAAACCTCTTTCTTTATTAACATACAGCATCCTGTTGCAATTTCTGTTTCTTCAGTTTTATCATATTGCCCCTTATCCACTTCATCAACTCCCCTATGGTACCCAATAACATTTGCCCAATCCATCTTCCCTCCGCCATACCAAAAAACGCGACCTTGCTCCTTTTGAGAGTATCTATCTTTATGGAATTCAAATCCTGGCGCGAAATAAATCTTGGGAACCAAAATTCCAACACTATTGCCCTTCTCTGCTACTTTTAATAATTCCGTAAGAAAATCATGGTCTACATATGTATCATTATTTAGAATCAAAACGTAATCCGCTCCGTTTTCAAGCGCATATTTTATAGCTACGTTATTTCCTCCGGAAAATCCTAAGTTTTTATTGTTTTTAATAACAACCAGAGGAATATTTCCCAAAGAACCGCTCTTTAAGTCAAATTCCTCTTTTGAAGGATTATCTACGGCTACTATAGTTAATTTGAAATTATCTATTTTTATATTTCTTAACGACGCGAGACATGCTAGGGTATTCTTCAGGCCGTTAAAGTTGAGAAGAGAAATAACAACATGCTTCATGACTTTATTTTTCTTAAAATTTTGTGGAAGATTTGCTTTAGGGGGTTTTTGATAATTTTTATTTTTTCTTTTGAGAACCAGAAAAATAATTCTTTTGAAGAATTAACTAACTCTTTTTCAGTATCAATCAGCAATGTCTCATCATTAATTTGTTTAAATTTATGTTTTTCCCATATATACGAAAAGACAATAAAATGATAAAAAGCCATAAGAAGGGATAGCATCAGCCCGTGAAATCCATCTCTGTAACCTTCTCTTGCAAAAAAACGGCTTAAAAATTCCTTAACTGGAAATCGGATAGCATCTCTCCAGTCAAAAATGTATCCGTTTTTAATCAATTGCTCTGCCTCATTTGGACCGTAAACAGTGGCTAATTTATTGAGAAACTGAGAAATACTCTCATAATTATTGTGAGTTATATGATTTTTTAAATACCCGACTTCTCCTTCAACTTTGACCATTTCATGAACATGTTCCTCCGGAAATTTGCCTTTTTCTCGTTTAAATAAACGTAATTGAAGATCCGGATACCAACCCGTATGCTCCATACGTTTTCCAAAAATAATATTCATCCTCGGTATCCAATATCCATTCGTTTCGGATTTCGGATTTCGGATTTCAGATTTAATTTCCTGGACAAGTTCAGGCGTAATTATTTCATCGGAATCAAGGCTAAAGATCCATTCTCCGCTAGCTTTTGAGAATCCAAAGTTTTTATTGATATTAAGCATTAATTTGTTAGGTCTTGTAAAAATCTTATCTGTATACTTTTGAGCAATTTCCAAAGTTTTGTCTGTTGAGGAATTGTTGACTACTATAATTTCATCCGCAAATGAGGCTGATTTTAAACAATCGTCCAATTCTTTTTCCCCATTAAAAACCGATACTACTACAGATAAGCTTCTTTTATTCATATTCTTATCCCGAATCTTGCCAAGTCAGCTTTTATGCTTTCACCTGAGATAATGAACAAGCTGACTAAATAGGCTCCTCCTCCAATAAGTATAACAAAAACAAGAGACAAGAAATCTTTTGCAAAAATACTTGATAGGGCATACACAATAATTGTCATCAAGACAGTTGCAATTAAAGGCTTGTAAATACTTGGAAGAAATTTGAAATTAATAATTTTCTTAACTAGATAAACTGTATAAAGAATTGTCGTTGTAACTAGAAAGGATGCAATAGATACCCCATTATATCCATAAAAATTTATAAAAAGCGGGGTTAAAACCCATATTAAAATAGTCCATATAACCATAAGCCGCAAGGTTATTTTCACTTTTCCTGTTGCATCTAATACGTTAACCAATATTCCCGATACGGATGAGACGGCTGCATTAAGACAGAAAAATATGATGCTAAAAATTGCCGGTTCCCATTTGTTGTTCCAATTTGGATAAAATTTGATTAGATAGGGAATAATAACAATAAGACCAGCTAGAATGGGAAACATGCTTGCACTTACAAAAAACAAAGACTTTTCAACCGCTGTTTTAAGGAACAACAAATCGTTTTGAGCTCTTGAATATGCTGAGAAAGTCACTTTAGTAACGCTATCTACGACATAACGGTAGACGTAAAATGCGAGGCGCTGGGCAAAACCTATGTATCCAATTTCCGTAAACGTTAAGAAACGAATTAGAATAACTGTCAGAAGATCATCTTTAATTGTAGCCAGAATATTTTTTGCCTGAAACTGCACTCCATATTTAAGATAATTTAATGATTCTTTATGAATACCTATTCTTAACTTCCACGGAGAAACAAAGTAATAGAATGGAATTCCCACCATGCTAGATATTAAGAACGCCCATGTGAATGAAGAAATTCCTGAGCCACTCAACGTTAACCCTACAAGAATACTATTGAAAACAAGAGCTTCAACTATTTGAGGGATAACCAGCTTACTAAACTTTAGAGAACGCTCAAGAAGAATGGACGGAATAGTTTTAAAAGAAGAAAGGAAAATTGTAAAAACTAAAACCAAGAGAAGCATTTGCGCATCAGTATTAAGCTTGAAAAAGCTAGCAAACCACCCAATAAATAGTAAAACTAAAATAAATATTGACAGCGATATCCCTGACTGAACTGTAAAGCTTGTCGTAATGTCTTCCTGTTTTAACTCATCTTTTTTTTGAATAAGAGCAGCTCCCAATCCGAAATCTGTAAAAAAGGACAGGACTCTTTGTATAGCAATTACAGCTGTATATATACCTATTTCTTGAGCCTTAAGAACGCTTGTTATAACTAAAAATGCAGCAAAAGAAATAATATTGACGAAAAAAGTTCTTGATATCAAAGTCAAAACACCGCGGATTGATCTTTTAATTATCAAATCCGCATCAAGTTTTTCCATATTATTTTTTATTCTCCCAAGGCTTAGTCAACAGTAATCTCCTTATTGACATTAAATCTCCCCAAATGGTTGATATCAAACGTACTGTTGAACCGGGATTATCTACCCAATGGACCGGCTCCTCATAAATTTTATATCCGCTTTTTTCTGCAATTATCAAAAGTTCCCCGTCAAAAAACCATTCATTGTCTTTTACTTTAGGGATAAGATTTTCAACTACCTTTTTTGTTACACCTTTAAACCCACACTGCGCATCTGTAAAATGAGTCTGGAAAAAAAATCGAATAAAAAAGAAATTTAGGACTCTTGAAGTTAACTCACGTAAAAATGTCCTTCCTTCCACCCTTGAACCTTTAGCAAGTCTAGATCCAATCGCGATATCATATCCTCTCTCAAGTTTTTTAAGAATATTTGGCAGATGAATAAGGTCTGTGGAAAGATCCAAATCCATGTACAGACAATAATCGCATTTTGACTGACTCCAAACTCGTTTCACCGCCCTGCCTCTTCCTTTCTGCTCAAGTCTGAAATAAATTATTTTTGGATACTTTTTTGTTATAGCTGCTGCAATTACAGGAGTATTGTCAGAAGAGGCATTATCAGCGATCGTAATGCGCCAATCATATACCTTTAGATTTTTATCACAAAAGTCATAAAGAGTGGTGATATTTTTTTCCAACTCTTTTTCTTCATTGTAGACAGGAATTGTTATCTCAACGCTTGGTTTTTGCATATTTAAAGATTATACCAATAATCAAAGCTAAAACGCCAATAAGCGAGGCTACGTTTGCAGCCTTTTCTATGGCTGTTTCTTGAAAAGGAAGAGGTTTTTTAGCAATCTCATATTCCGATTTGGGCTTTTTGAAACCGGGAGCTAAAAATTCGTCAGATGTTTTTGAAGCAACCCATTTAAGAGCTCTCTCATTCGTATAGTCTTTAGAGGTTGTAGGAAAAATTGTCTGAGGAACAAAAAACTTGATATTAAAAAATAAAAGAGAAAATACAAAAATCGTTGTACTATAATACATTAATGTATTAAAGTGACTGTTTACTGCTGTTTTTTTTAAAAACCAGATCGTAAATCCTGAGAGAAAAGAGGAGAAAAAAGAGGTCAGTATCAAAAATCTCCAAGGATACTGAAAAAAAGCCATTAGCGGAATTGCTTGCCAAATAAACTTCGATACCTCAAGCATTAGAAAAATAGAAATAAGAAAACCGGCAATGCTGAAAATACTTAAATAATATATATCATTAAAGCACTTGTGTTTGAATTTTATGTAAATCAAAACAAGAATCGCTGAGAAGATTGAAAAAATATGGAGCTTTCCTATCATCAACGATAATCCATCAATGCAGCCTTTCGTTGATCCCCCAAAGCCCCACGGACTTGACCAGAGCTGCTGTATACAAACAAAATGATCTCGAAAATCCGCTCCTCCCCCAATTTGAGACAAAACATTGGTGTTTTTGATTTCCAGAAGTGCCGGAATCCAGTAAAAAGCAGAAACCGCGAGTCCTAGAAAAAGGATTAAAGATGAATGATAAAGGATTAGTAACTTTTTTCCTTTCGGAGCAATATAGCAATATAGCAATATAGCAATTAATAAAAATGGTACTACCATTAGTGCGGTTAAATTATGAGAAAGAATTATTCCCGCAAATCCAATTGATCCAATTAGTAAAGATCGCTTATACAAGCCTAATAACATCAAAGGAATAAAAGCGTATGCCCAAAATTCTGTGACATCACCTCGAACATAAATATCAACTGCATGATAAGGAGCATAAATATAAAATATGCCGGAAACTATTCCACCCAATTCTCCAAAAAACTTCCGTGCCAACATATACATAAAAATTCCCGACAGGAGAGCCCCCAACCCCATCATAATTTTTGTAGCCAAAAGCGCATCAAATCCCAAAAGCATAAAAACTCCGCCTATGTAATAGGCTAAGGGTGCATAGAAATTAAAAATTGGATATCCATACCCATACCCCAAATCTGGAACGAAGCGTACGGGAAACATTCCTTCCTTGAGCATCTTACCCATCTCAAAAACTCGTGCAACCTGGGTATTGTCATGCATTGGAAAAAAACCTGGGATAAAGAATGGCTTTACTGCCCAAAAAGACAAAATTAAAACTATAAATAAACCGTAATGTTTTTTAAGAAATTGCATATTTATTTCTTTTTACTACAAACAACAAGAGTACAAAAAAGCTTGATATTGAAATTATGTCGCTAATTAACCTAAGAGGCGTTTCCTCAAACGCTGCATTAACAATATGATTGCCTGAAGAAACAGAAATATCCATTACTCCTTTTTCATTAGAATAAGAAATTGATGTATTAACATTATCAACATTTATCTTCCACCCGGGATAATAAATCGTATTAATTCTAATCGTGCTTTGCGATAATACATTTATAGAAAAGTCAATCTGTTTTGAGTTGGAGAAAACGCCGTCAATATTTCCATTTCCATTTATTATTTCCACTTTTTTATCAGCTCTTTGCAAAGGTATTTTCTTAACCCACAATGGCATTAACTCCGAAGACGAAGTTGTCGTGGCATCATTGGTTAGATAATAACTGTCCGGATTATTGCTATATCGCTGAGGTTTTGCATAGGGCAGGACAATAAACATTGCAATTACCCCAAGAAAAACCACTACATATCTTCCTAAAACTTGCCTGCACAAAAATCCTGCCAATAGGCTAATCAAAAATCCCAATATTCCCAACGCTACCCATGGATAATTAATTTCGGCTAATAAAGGTATATTTCCCCATAAAAATTCTGAGGGCCTAAAAAGTAAAAAAATAAAAAATGCTGTAACAATAGTTAGTATATATGCAATCTTTATATAATATTCTTTGAAATTTTTTTTATTCTTAATTAAAAGAAATAATAAAGATATGGCAACAATAATAAATATTGCAAGATGCACCAAGCCCAATTGATAGCTAAAACCATTCGGATATATGGGAACACCATATCCCCATTTTGGAAATATAAATTGCGAAAGATTCACAAAGTATAAATTTCTATCCGCAATGGGAGTTTTGGTAAGTAAAATATTATTTTTTTCAAAAAGTGCAGGAATCCAAAAAAATGCAGATAATCCAAAACCTAAAATAATGCTTATGAAAAGGGATTTTACCGCTTTTTTATTTTTTAAAACTGCTTGAATTAATATAAATACTATATAAATCGGCATAAAAAGAACAGTCATTATGTTATGCGTCATTATGAGAGACGCTATGGAAACCGCAATACATCCAACTAACACGAATGAAAATTTACCGGTTAATTTAATTGCAAGATAAAATAGTAGAGGAAATAAAACAAACGAGAGAGACTCGCCTATAGAACCTCTGACATACAGATCAACCATGCGATACGGAAAGTAAACATATAATATTGCCGATATTATCCCAGCCCATGTATTTTTCCATAAAGTTCTGGAGGCAAGAAATATAAAAAGTGCTGATAAAAAAACACTCTCTGTAAAAAGGATTTTTATTGCATCTACAAATCCAATTCCTATAAAATGCATTAATACTCCCAAATAATAAGGGAGTGGATAAGCAAAATTAAATAGAGGATAACCATAACCAAAATTTAAATTGCCGCTGTACCTTACAGGAATTTGAAAATCACGAAGAGTACGAAACATATCCGCAAGCCTTACTACCGCCCATTCTCCATCATGTGTTGGAAAATAACCCACATGAAAAAAAGGCAGCATGACAGGAGTGCAGATTAAAAGAGAAAATAATATTATCAATACCTTCTTCATGTTTTAACAATTTTAAAGGCTACTTTTCCATCTGGGAATTTTATGGTTTTTATAACTTTTGCATTATCCGGTATTTCTCTTGGGGTGCCAATGAGAAGAGCGTTTGAAATATTAATATCTTTTGAATATTCAATATTTTTAAACGTGTACTTTCCAATTACTCGTTTGAATCTGTCAATTGTTCCATTTTTATTGTAGTCCCAATTTTCTTGATACCATACCGGATCTATTTTATTGTAAAAAAGGTAGTAGACATAAGGCTGATCGTATTCGTACGTCATGATAATATTACTAAAATTTGCCTCATTCTCTTTTGCATAACTTAATGCTTCTTTATATCCATATTGCCAAAAATAACCATACTCAATTGGAGTATGTACGTAATATTGATGCATATAGTATGCAAAATTAAATACTAAAGACAACCCAATTATAAATAATAACATTACTCTTCCAAAAAATGTTCGTATTTTTAAAATCCTCAAAAATATAAATACAGCACCAATAGCGGTAAACACATGGAAAGCTGGCATAAGGGCAATAGCACGAACTGGATGCGGAGTTCCTGTTGCAATAGCAGAAGGAAGTGGGGCTAATAGAAAAAGTAAAATTAGAATTAAAGCATACCTATTACGCCGATTAACCAAAATGTACAA
>Ga0209515_10002296_pt1 | contig 29766 bp, 13 predicted proteins | sample Subgroupgradi54m_FD_187454 | JGI IMG/M metagenome (GOLD analysis project Ga0209515, IMG submission 187454) | Subsurface groundwater microbial communities from S. Glens Falls, New York, USA - GMW60B uncontaminated upgradient, 5.4 m (SPAdes)... ... | reverse complement strand
TATCGGGAGGCAGGGTTTCGATTTTTAAAATCGAAAACCGGCGCGGATATGCCGCTCTTTGTATGCAGAATCTAACGGAGGGCAGATCGCCGGTACAGGCTTTTCAGCGCATGGCCAAAGCGCTTAAGCGAAAAGGCTATGAACTGACGGGCAAAGTTCCCCGCCCGCGTTAAGATAATTTTCATTTTTAAAATAATGAACCCGCAGGGCGCACTTCGGTGCGCCCTGCGCCTTAGCGCGGGACATTGGTTTTTGTTCGGACAAAGCCTTCCAGGCTTTGCCGAACAGTACTTTCGCAAAAGCGAAAGTACGCCCTTGCGGTCTTTGGATATTTATGCTGACGCAAAACGATCTTAACATTTCTCGGTTGGGTCCTTGCCTAATCAAGTCTCCGCTCCATCGGTTTCTTGAAAGCGACGATTATGCCTTAAGTTTTGTTCATGATTCGGATCAGGTCTTATTTGATCCAACGTCCAAAGCCATAGAAGCTTCGCATAAACAGGGCGAAGCATTGCCCAAAGCCGAGCTGGCCGGGCCGCGATCAGAAATTTATTTTAAGCCCGAAGAAGTGCGCGCTGCTATCGTTACATGCGGCGGTTTATGCCCCGGCATTAACGACGTTATCCGCAGTTTAACCATGGAACTCTACTATCGTTACGGTGTGCAGGACATCTGGGGGATTCGCTATGGGTACCGGGGATTTATCGAACGGTTTGGCCATCAACCGATGATATTAACACCGGAAGTTGTGCATGATATTCACCGGTTGGGCGGCAGTATTTTAAGTTCTTCCCGGGGGGAACAGAGCAGCGAGGAAATCGTCAAATTCTTAAAAAAGCATAAGATCAACTGCCTTTTTGTGATCGGCGGCGACGGCACCATGCGCGCGGCGCGTGAGATTGCCGAATGCACCGAACGGGCCGGTTTGAAAGTAAGCGTTGTCGGAATACCGAAGACCGTCGATAACGATATTCTGTTCATAGATCATAGTTTTGGTTTCGAAACGGCTTTTTCGGAGGCGGAAAAATCCATTGTCTCCGCGCACACCGAAGCGCACGGCGCCCCCAACGGTATCGGTCTCGTGAAATTGATGGGCCGGCAATCCGGTTTTATTGCTTGTTACGCAGCGCTCGCAACCAACGATGTTAATTTTGTATTAATTCCCGAAGTCCCGTTCCGTTTGGACGGGGACGGAGGTTTTCTTGCGGCTTTAAAAGAGTGGCTTGGGCGCCGGGGTCATGCCGTTATCGTTGTCGCCGAAGGAGCGGGACAGGAATTGATGGAAAGCGAACCGTTCGGAACGGATGCTTCGGGCAATCCTCGCTTGAAAGACATCGGCGTTTTTTTGAAGCATAAAATCAATGCTTACTTCAAAGAATTAGGCGTTATCGTAAATTTGAAATACATAGATCCGAGTTATATGATCCGAAGCGTTCCCGCTTCGGCACCGGATAGCGTGTATTGTTTCGAATTAGCCAGGCATGCCGTACACGCAGCCATGAGCGGCAGAACAAAAATGGTCGTCGGCCGGCGGCATGGTTTTTATGTGTATTTACCGATGACTCTTATCGGTTCGGGCCGCAAACGCGTTGATCCGGATGGAGAGCTTTGGTTTGCCGTGTTGGAAGCAACCGGGCAGTCGGTTTGTTTTCATGCTCGCCGTCCTGTGAATACCGGCGCTAGACCAAGAGTACGCACATGAAATTTTTAGCTACAAATTTGCCGGGCGTTATCATCGTCGAGCCGGAGGTGCATCAGGATAATCGCGGATATTTTTTTGAAAGCTATCATCAGAGAAAATTTAAGGGCGCGAGCTTACCGCTGGACTTTGTTCAGGATAATTTTTCCAAATCTGTTCAAAATACCCTTCGAGGCCTTCATGCCCAAATTCGTAAACCTCAGGGGAAGCTTATAGGAGTTATTGAAGGAGAGATTTTCGACGTTGCTGTGGATATTCGAAAACATTCTCCGGCGTTTGGCAAGTGGACAAGCGCTGTTCTTTCGTCGGAAAATTTTAAGCGAATGTACGTTCCCCCCGGCTTCGCGCACGGCTTTTACGTGCTCAGTAAAATAGCCGTGGTGGAGTATAAGTGCACCGATTTTTACGATCCGGCAGGTGAAGTTACGATTCTTTGGAACGATCCGGATCTCGCTATTGCCTGGCCCGTAAAAAAACAAAAACCTATGCTATCGGAAAAGGATGCGCGGGGGAAAAAGCTCTCGGATTTAATAGGGCTTTGACGTTTTGGCAATTTCTGATACAATGTTTTTGTTTTTAAGGACTTATATGAACACACTTATTACGCAAACCTATTCAATTAAAGCCCTTGCGATGGCGCACGTTATAGATACGCGCGCCAAAGCAGCGCGTGTATCTAAGCGATTCCCTTGCGGAATCGCAGCAGTGCATGGGTTTGGAGGTCTCGGACAGTAAAGCAAGCAAAGGTAAAACGAGGCAAGCAGAGATGAGCCCATGGCTGAAAAAGTCATGGGCTTTTTTATTTTATATGAATGTGAGGTGAACCATGGTACCAACAAAAAATAAAACAGAACCGCCGGGTATTAGAAAAGTGAAAAGAGATCCGCTGAAGCAGACTGCGCTCCTTTATTTAAAAGAAGCGTTGCTGGATGAAAACTACGAATTATGCGAAGAGCTCGTTGGCGCAGCGTATGAGTTTGGGGCGGACTCTTTTGAAATTCAAAGCATTTTGGAGGATCCGAGGAGGATTCCCTCTTTATGAGGTTGTCTTTGTTTAGGGCAACGCTATGCCAATGCGAATGTGACTGTACTAATCAGGCAAAGAGCCATCACGACCAAAACAAAAATACCGTGAACAACGATTTCATGTCTTTTCTCACCGCGTTCCATTCTTTCTAACCTTTCTATCCACCTGAATTTCTCCTTAAGAACGCTCGAACGAACCCATAAAGAAAAAGCCCTAACCGAGGCGGATAGGGCTTAGATGATGACAAAGCTTTTTTCTCGCTTTCGGCGGTCTGGCGGCCTTCGGTTTCCCGGTCAGGCCCATGACTTTGCCGATGAACTTTCGTCCATCGCCTCGCACATTTTCGCGAGGGTCCCATCCTTTCGAATGGTTTGCTATTATCGTTTCGAGCTTTCATGACAAGGAGCGGTAAAACTCTCACCCAAAAAGTACCCGATGACTTATAGGAATTCAACAACGGTTTTACAGCCTTCTCCGTGCTATTTATGCCGTAAGCAAATATGAATAAATAACTTACAGTATGATAAAATAAGTCTAAATTATGTCTAGTTTTACATAAAAATGCGTAAATTTGATATACGTTGGGGAGTGCGTTACTATATTGAGGTTCGTTTTAGAAAATGAAAACTTTTGAGGAGAATTCATATGAAGAAATTTTTTCCCATCTTTTTAGCATTGTCGTTAACTTTGTTAGGTGCCGATTTTACCGCGCTCGCCCATGAAGGGGCCGACCATAACGAATATATCGAATCGTCCCAGGTTGATTTGTCCAATTTAAATCCCGTTAAACGCGAAGACGGCGTTATCGATCTTAATAATAAAATGTGTCTCATGTCGCACAAGGATATCAGCGGGAAAGATTTTTACGTGCATAACGGCGTCAACTATGGATTTTGCTGCAAGATGTGCATCCGGGATTTTACAAAGGCCCCGGAAAAATTTGCGTTGAGCCAGGAAACGATCAACAAAGCAATGACAAAAACGGCGTAAGAAGCGCACGTCTATTGACCGCTCCCATTCATCCTTATCTGGTTCATTTTCCCGTAGCATTTCTTTTTTTGGAGGCGCTTCTCATTATTATGTGGCGCTTAAAAGGAAATGAACAATACGAAGCCTTTTCCTATTTGGTGATGAAGCTCGCCCTGATTTCATTTCCGTTTGTAATGCTGGCCGGCTATATTGACGCCGGTGGAATCCCGGATCGCGTTCGAGGGCATTTTCTTTCGGCGATCTTTCTTGCAGCATTAACCGCGACAAGGTTTTTTCTGCGTCGAACGCATAAAATTGGATTGTGGCAGGGAAATATGAAAGGATTTGCCGCTTTGTTGCTGGTTTTCAGCGTGGTTTTAACCGGCCTCACCGCCCATCTAGGCGGTGTTATCGCATACAGCAGCCTATAATGAGTTGAGCGAAAACAATTGATTTTATGACGTTTGTCATATGCGACAGGTTGTCCGGGGGTAATATGGAAGATGAAAATACGCAAAGAGCAGGAGGCCATGGGGATAAAAACGTTCGATCTTAGATTGTAAAATTTGATTAAAAATAGTATGAACTAGAAAACGGAGAGAAATATGAAACGATTATATTGTGGTATGTTGGCGATTGTATTGCTTTTGGGGTTAAGTATTGCAGCATTTCCGGCCTATGCCGCCAACGCAGAGGAGCATCTGAAGGAAGCTGCGGCTTATGACCAGAAAGTTACGGAATTGGATGCCGTGATTCAAGAACACGAACAAATGAAGAAGGATTTTCCAAACCGGTTCGTTAATTTTGACGGAAAATTTGGCCGTGGCGGAACCATGGATTCACATTGCAACGCCATTATTGAAAAGACAAAAGCATTGCAAACCGAGTACCGTGATTTTGCCGAAGCGCATCGGGCGGAAGCAGCAAAAGCCTAACCAAACTTAAGAAAGATATAAAAAAGGCGAAAGGAGAAATTTTCCTTTCGCCTTTTTTATTCCTCTTCCTCGTATTGACGTTTTAACTGGTCGACAACGCTTGGATCGGCGAGCGTTGTAGTATCGCCCAATACTTTTCCGGTTGCGATATCGCGAAGAAGCCGGCGCATAATTTTCCCGGAACGGGTTTTCGGAAGATCGTGCGAGAAAAGAATTTCTTCGGGCCGCGCGATGGCGCCGATTTTGGCTTGAACGAATTCTTTTAGATCTGCGGCAAGCTTCTTAGGATCCTGTCCTGCTTTTTTAGCACTCTCCTTAAGCGTAACAAAAGCAACGATCGCAACACCCTTAATTTCATGGGGTCTTGAGACCACAGCGGCTTCAGCAACAGCGGGGTGTTCGACAAGTGCGCTTTCCACTTCGGCGGTTCCAATCCGATGGCCGGAGACATTAATAACGTCATCTACGCGGCCGAGGAACCAGAAATAACCGTCCTCATCTTTTTTCCCGCCGTCTCCGGTGAAATATGTATTCGGCCATTTACTCCAATAGGTCTGTTGGTAACGTTCGGGATCTTTGTAAATTCCTCGAAGCATGGCCGGCCAGGGTTTTTTCAGAACGACGTAACCGCCGCCGGTTTGAACGGAATTTCCTTTTTCATCCACCAAATCCGCTTCGATTCCCGGAAACGGTTTCGTGGCAGAGCCCGGCTTTAAAGTGGTCATGCCGGGTAACGGTGTAATTAGAATCATTCCCGTTTCTGTTTGCCACCATGTATCTACGATGGGGCAGCGCTCGCGCCCAATATATTTGTAATACCACATCCAAGCTTCGGGATTGATCGGTTCGCCGACGCTTCCGAGAAGCCGTAAACTCGACAAATCCGATTTTTCGGTTAATTCGGTCCCCCATTTCATGAAGGCCCGAATCGCCGTCGGAGCCGTATAGAAAATAGTGACACCGTATTTTTCTATAATTTTCCAGAAGCGGTCTTTCGAAGGCCAATCCGGCGCGCCTTCGTACATGACTTGCGTGGCGCCGTTTGCCATCGGTCCGTAAATGACATAGCTATGCCCCGTGATCCAACCGGCATCTGCCGTGCACCAATAAATATCGCTTTCTTTTAAATCGAATACCCATTTGGTCGTGGCGTATGTCCCGGTTAAATATCCGCCGGTGGTGTGAATGATTCCTTTCGGTTTTCCGGTTGTACCGGAAGTGTAGAGTGTAAAGAGAATATCTTCCGAGTCCATTTGCTCGGGTTCGCAGTAGGGGTTGGCGTCGGCCATAAGTTCGTGGTACCAAAGATCACGGCCGGTTTTCATGCGTTGAGGAGCGCCGAGGCGGCTTACAACAACTACTTTTTCAACAGTGGGCGTGGACATGAGCGCGTAATCGGCGTCGTGTTTTAACGGAACGATTTGCCCGCGCCGGTAACCGCCGTCGGCCGTTATTAAAATTTTTGCTTCAGCGTCGTTAATCCGGTCGCGCAGTGCTTCGGCACTGAATCCTCCGAAGACAACACTGTGTATGGCACCGATTCGCGCTGAGGCCAGAACAGCGATAACGATTTCGGGAATCATGGGCATATAAATAGCAACACGATCGCCGCGCTTTACACCGAGGCTTTTTAATACGTTGGCGAATTTATTCACATCGCGGTAAAGCGTTCCGTAAGTGAGAATTCGTTCCGCGCCGTCTTCGCCTTCCCAAAGAATCGCAGCTTTATTTTTCTTTTCCGTCCGGGCGTGCCGGTCGAGGCAATTCACACTCGCGTTGATTTTTCCGCCAACGAACCATTTTGCATAGGGAGGATTCCATTCCAGCACTTTATCCCAAGGCTTAAACCATTCGAGCTGTTTTGCCCAATCCGCCCAATATGATTCGGGGTCTCTTTTGGCTTTTTCATAAATTTGCGGATCAATGATCGCAGCATTTTTCTTAAACTCCGCGCTCGGCTCAAACGTGCGGGATTCTTTCAAAAGGGAATCGAGCGAATCTGGATTTGTCGTCGTGGACATAAAATCTCCGTAAAGTCCAAATTATATGAGATGGAATCTAAGAATACACGCGGTCATTACACATTGCGGCTCCCCTGAAAATGAGAATCCCGTTTTAGATTCCCCGGTCAGGCCAGCAATACGATTATAAACCATTTATTTTAAATAACTTACAGCTAAAAATTAGCTCAAATCTCACTTTGAAATCATAAGGCCGGTATGTTAGACTTCTCTCTAATACTAATTATAAGACGTTATTTTACGGTATTTCTATTGGTTACCCGTTGTTTTGCCGGCAGGCTTAGCCGCATACAACGGGCATTTTCTCTGTCTTTAAACTCAAACTTTTATGAACCTTTTGCGAACCGTAAAACTGTCTCCCGTCCGAACATTCATTGCCTCTCTGCTCATTGTGTGTCTTGTTGCCACCGCCTCACCTTTTTCCGGCGCGCAAATTTCTGAGCACTCTATTGCTTGGCCTGCCGAACTTGGAAGCCTTTCCATCCCTCCCGAGCTCGGACGGATTAGCGATCGCTTTACCGGATATGCCGGCAAGGCCGTTGTTTTCATTCAAGATGCTCACGCTCACTACGAAGCGCAAAAAAATATTTCCAATATTTTGAAACTGCTTTCCGAAAAACACCGGTTGGATTTCGTCGGCGTTGAAGGACTTGAAGGACTTGAAGACTTTTCGTTCATTCGGAGTTTTCCGCAGGCCGGTGCGCGTGAGAAAGTTTTGGATCAAGCCGTGAGAGAGGGTGGGACTACCGGTGTTGAATATTTTGCCATGACGGAAGAGAAGCCCATTCGTGTAGTAGGCGTTGACGACGAAGAACTCTACATTCGAAATATTCAGCAATACGCCGAGCTTGTCGGAAACCACAAAGATTTTGACCGGACATTCAGCGAAATAAAGCAGGCCGCCCAAAATCTCGGCGCCTCGGTTTATTCGGACAAGCTTAAAGAAATGAATCGCATGATGGAAAAGTATGACCGGAATACAACCGATTTATTTTCTCTTTTGAGAGCTCTTAGAAAATGGGCATCGGGCTCAAAGGTATCGTTCGAAGATTTAGGCAACGTTACTCGCATATTTGGAATATTAGATTCGAAAAGTGAAATATCAGATGAAGACCTCAAAAAGGAATGGCAGGACGTAAATGTTGTCGATTTATGGAATGAGATCGAAACATTTGTCGATCGGTTAAAAACGCAATTTTCCGCAACAGCGGCCGAACGTGAAATACTGGCCATCGACGAGTATGTCAAATTGCTCGAACGTGGGCGCCGTCTCGAATTAAACCGTAATGAAGTCGAACAATTTTCTGCGTTTCAAAATACGATCGGCGGGAATTTCATTTCTACATTGGCCAAGCTGGCTCTTGAGAAAAGAGTGAAAATTCCGGCGTTTTCAGAAACCACCGTCGAAGAGGTCGGGCGTATCGCTTCGGCCATTCTTGAATTTTACGAAGTTGCTTACGATCGCGACCGGGGTTTCGTTGATAAATTAAAAACAGAAATGCGCCGGAAGAATTCGTCCGTGGCCGCGCTTGTAACCGGAGGTTTTCACGGCGAAGGAATTTTAAAGCAGCTCAAGAAGCAAAAAATTTCTTACATCGTCATCACGCCGACCATGACGGAATTTCCCAAAGAAAATCTTTACGCAAAGCTCATGCTTGATTTTGGATCGGTCTTGTCATTCCCGCGGAAGCGGGAATCTAATTTTTTAGATTCCCCGGTCAAGCCGGGGAATGACATAAATTTCACCGCACGGCTCCTCCCCATGTACACGCCGCTTCCCGTTTACCAAGAAGACCCGAGCCGGGGGATCGATTTAGAGAAGATGCGTAAAGTTTGGGAGAAGCAACGCCGCTACCGGGATGGAATATCCCGCGAAATGATCAGAGAAGCCGGCATTTCGGATGCAGAGCCTTGGCTTAGACGATTTCAACAAGAATCCGGTCGAGATGCCATAGTCCTCGGCGGACAAAAAACAGTTTTTGCTATGTCTGTGCCCGACGCACTCCGCGCTTTCCGGTATTTGTCCGGTTCAAAAAATCCCGACGACATTTACGCCGTCGTCGAAACCGGCAACATGATTCCTTTAGGCCAAGGATTTGGAGCGCAAGTGGAATCCTTAAAGAATGAACCTCTACGAATTTCGAAAGACCGGCTGGAAGAAATAGCCGATCCCCAAGCACTGCCGGGCGGTCTTACGATCAAAGATTTAACCATCGCAGAGCTTTCGCTTTTATTTCAGCAGAGTCCGTACGAAGCAATCCAGGATGCGGCTTTCGAGGAATTAAAGAAAAAAGCGGATATTGATTCGATTCCTTTGCTGGGCGACAGGATAGAAGAACTTGAAAACGAACTGAGAAGCCTTGAGCAAGCCCGCGCCGATTGGATTGCTCGAAATGCAATACGCGAAGGTAAAGCGGTCGACGCTTTTTTCATGGACACCGCCAATCCCGAGGCTGGAAAATATCGAACCTTGCGGGATTCGGTCAGAAGGCTATTTCGAAAAATTAACTATATTCGTGACGCGATTAGCGAAATTTATACCCGTTCGAATCTGGCAGAAAAAGGATTTCTCCCCCCGCCGCCCCTCGACCGTATTCAACGTTTTACCATCCCTGCCCGCGCACCGTTTTCGGCTGACCCGGTATTTGATTATGAACACAGCGCTCTCCGTATACTCACATCGGAGAAGACCGTCCCCGATATGAAAAATTTTCTAACGATCGGTTCTCATCTCTACGAAAAAGAAGGAGAGGTTGTCGAGGCCGGGGAAGCGGTACCCATTTTAATGATAAGAAAATTTGATACGCTTGAAGATACAAGAACGCACAAACACTATTTTACAAGCGTCTATTCACCGGACGACATATTTGCCATGATGGCGGGTTATTTATTTTTTGATTTAATCGGCCTGCCGGTAAGAGAATCTTTTGTTATGAAGGATGAACATGGCGAGCTAAAAATAGTAAGAGAGCTGATCGAAAACGGCACCCGGTTCGAAGATTACGACGTGAAGTATGGGCGCCCGCTTGTTTTTGACGAAAAATGGCAGCGCGTTTTAAGAGCTTCCTTGCTCTTGGATGAGATTGTCGGTTATACGGACCGTGACGAAACCAACTTGTTTACGGTTATCACGAAAAATGGTGAGCACGTGCCTTTGTTTGTCGATATGAAGTTTTCTCTCGGCTTACCAAAGTATTCTATTCCCGGCGCCGAAAGCGGCATTCAATACGATTTTTCGAAATACGTCGGCACCGGCGGAGCTGGAAAACTGCCCGAAGGTTTTGCCTTTAACAAATACCAATCCGCAGCTACGAAAGAAGACCTGGCGTGGATGGCTAAGCGGCTTGAACCGATAACGGATGAGCATATCGACCAAATCGTAGATTATGTTTCGTCGGTTGTAAAAAATCATACCTTTGATTTAGAAAAACTCAAAGCCGAATGGAAAAATTCCCTCCGTAAAGCAAAAGCAATATACGGTCAAACCGGATTCGGCGCGGGGGCAGATAGGGAAAGCCTCATTGAGCGGCTTCAATCGAGACCTTCTCTTCTTCCGCTTATAGAAGAAAAACAGCCAGATATTCTAGACGGAAAACCTCAATTCACGGAAGGCGGATCCGTTAACATTTTCATTGATCCAGATGAACCGGCGGTCTTTTACAAAGTATTCCCACCTTACGAAGACGGACACCTTTTAAACGAAGCCGAAGCGCTGCTAGATATCCGGGAAAAGAATAAAAACCTGGCAGGCATACCGCAAATTCTTGCACTTGGTGAAAAAGAGGATGGACGAGTTTGGCTCCGTATGAGAGGTATTGCTGGTGCCAGAGATCTAGAATTTGCCCTAGAGGAAAATTGGTTCACGCCGGCCGAGGTGGCAGAAATCTTAATACGCGTGGCGAAAACTTTATACGAACTTCATTTAGTCGGTTGGAGGCAGGGTGAAGCAAAACGAAAAAATATTTTGGTAAACAGAGCAAAGGAAACTTTAGTAATCGATTTCGGATTCGCCGGCAAGCACAAAGAAGGTGACATAGATCCAACTATGGAGCAGCTGGGTGTTACTTTATGGATTCTTTTTGAAGATTTACTTGGAGAACACTACGAAGGTAGTGCCGTACAAGTATTGGCTGAAAAAATGATGGTCAATCAAATCCAAGGCGGAATGCCGGCTGTAATCGAAGAACTTCAAAAAATAAAGCATGGCTTTGAAGAACGAGAAACCGCCGGCTTTGGCGCAGCAAGTTTAAATAAAGAACGCGATGAAATTCTTGGCGTGCTCAAAGCCATTCCCGCCCTTGGTCGTTTGATTGATACTACGTCGCTCACTTTTAGAGACAGGCAAGCTATGAGTTTGGGCTCACAGAGTTTTATTTTCGAAGATCAGGGCAATCCAGAAGTTTTTTACAAGGTTTCCAAAAACAGCTTCAATACGCTGGATGCCGTGCATCTTGTTTTAGACGAGGTGAAAACGCTGATCGCCATACGTACGGCGAACCCGGGCATTAAAGGTATTCCCGAGATTCTAAGCTTGGGCGTGACCAAGAATGGAAGACTTTGGGTAAAGATGAAAGGCATTAAAGAGGCCGAATCGTTGACGGACGCTATCCAAGATGGATGGATTACGCAAAACGACCTCGCCGATATTTTTATCCGTGTAGCCGAAATTTTGGAAACTGTTCATAACGCAGGATGGGTTCATAACGATGTTAAAGACGCCAATATCGTTGTGAATCAGAATAAGGAAGTTATGGTGATCGATTTCGGCATTGCCGAAAAGGAAGGAACGGTTTCGTCAAGAGGTACGCCGGCCTATACGCCCAAACGGGATTCCGACCGGCGCCGCGATTCCGACGTTTATGGTTTAGGTAAAACTATTCTGACATCGTTGGCGTTAATGGGAGGGCAAATGCAGCCGGACCGCCGTTTGATCGAACTTTCCAATCGTATGGTCGCGGAGGATCGTCAGCATCGCTATCCCAAAGATATGCTCGGTGTAGTCAAGGAACTTCAAAGGATACAAAGCGGCGCAGGATTTGGTGCAATTGAGATACAGCATGGTGAGCGGGGAGAAGGCGAGCGGCATTTTGAAAAAGTGCTCGCGTTGGTAGAAGGTGCGAAAGAAGGATTTCACGAACAGCTTAAAGAAGCATTTCAAGGTGGAGTATTCCGCGGATATACGGTTCTTGAATTTGTCGACACTGACGGAGATATCGGGTTCTATCTGGATTTTGAAAACGGAATGCTTGTCGTTGATTCGAAAGAGAAAATTGCTACGGAAGATAAGTGGGATAGAAAAGATTTACCGCTTCTCCTCGGTGATAAGCCGATTTATAAATTCGCCCAGCCGGGCGCTCTATTTTCGTACGATGATGTTTTTGTACGCGTTTCAAAAACGGAACGTGTGCCCATTCTAAAATTTATCGATCAAATGATAACCAATACATCCGTGCTTTCCGCGGAAGCGAAGGCGCTTTACCGGAATCATATTAAAAGTCTCCGCTTGGTCTTTGATTCCATGGAAACCGAAGTAGCTTTGGAAGAAAAAGACGGCATCGCACGCTCGGTAGTGATTGAACCCTACGAACGCCGGGTTAAATTCGAATTCTACAAAGGGGATCGAGGATTGGGGCTTGAGACCGAAACAACCGTAAATATTCCGGAAGAAAGCCAAGATCAAGTGCGCGTGCATACGCATCCGGAAGAATCGCTTCTCTCGCCCATCGATGCCGAAGACTGGAGCGCCAAGACGCCGCTCGGCGTAAGTACAAAACTCGCAGAAGACGTTTTTCACACAGGCTTCTTCTTTCCAAAAGATAATCAAGCGCGCGAAGCTGCGTTAAAGAAATGGGCTGAGCTCGGAGACGACGCCTGGTATGATCGGACCATCCCGGAAGAATATTTTTATATGCGCGATGTGATTCTACGCGAAGTGGACGAGGAAAATTTAGATGACGAAAAAGTAATTCAAAAGCTCAAGTGGAGTATCGAAAGTTTTCACAGAGAAGCCCACGAGCGTTTTACCAAACTTCTCGTGGCAGAATGGCAAAGTCAGAATCCGGAAGCGGATGTTAAGAAATTGGAAGAGCAAGCGTCCAATCTGTTTGAAGGTGTGGTTTTGAGATTAACGGTGGATACGGGCGATGAGTCGCGTTTTGCCCGCCGCATGTCGCGCGATATTGCCGCAGCTACGGTGGCTTCTATCGCCATCGATCGTTTGATGGTGATGCGAAGATTGAAAACTAAAACTTCCGTCGCCGATGCGCTTAAGGAACTTAAAAAACACATGGCATCCGAGGAAACGCTTCATGAGACCGCGCGCCGCGCCGCACAACATGCCCGTCAGGCCGATCCGCGCCTTAGAGCGCCCGAATCGTACGAACGATTGATGGTTGAGCTCGTAAACGAAAGCGCCCAGGATGAAATCCGGATGATCGATTATTTGCTGGATAAAATTGAAGCAGGCGAACGAACAGATCATGAAATTTACAATTGGTACTTCGCCGCCCGGCTTTTCAGCAGCCAGTTTCTTCTCGGCCGGGCTAAACAATTGCTGCGCATTTCTTCCTACGAGGATCGCGTTAAAGTAGCACTGGCCCGATTTGATAAAGATGTTTTAGACGATGTTTCCATAACCCGGCCAAAATACGAACCGCCCGTTGTCGCTCAGGAAGAAAGCGCCGAAACCATCGGGGACTTGAAAAACCGTCTCTTAAACGCGCTCGAAGAAATCAAAGGACACGCCGAAAATGTTCGAGTTGTGCGTGAAGGTGAACCGCGCACGGAAGCGATAGAAATTCTTTACGGCAAAGATGCGGATCCGAAAACGATTGAGAAAGCGTCTCTCGAAGCCGTTGGTTCGCATCTGATCGAAATGCAGCGGGACATTCTTCCCCCGTTAAAATCCCAGGATTACGAAGCACGCATTTTACGCAAAGCCGAAGATTGGGTGGGCTGGCATTTACTCGGCAGAATTCAACCCGACGAAGCGTGGCAGAGGCATGTACAAAATATCGTCGGCCTTGGTTTCAAAAACGCAGCCATTATTTTACTAGGCATGATGGGCCCGCATTTAAGACAGCTTTCGGATCCGGCCGATTACGCCGTGTACCCGCTTTTGATGTCGGTTCTTTTGCCGGAATTAAAATTAGCCGGCGAAAAATATAAGAACGAAACCGATTCCAAACGAAAGAAAGTATTGAAAAACAGAGCCGAGCTTTTAGCCGCCGTTTTATTCAACGCTCTCCACGTCAATCCCCATCATGTATTTAGCCTGCGTATTGCCAAGGAAATGGACGAAGCAGGCAGGTCGTTTAATATCGAAACGTACGATCAGTTTTTCCAAGGGCTTATGGATGCGCTTGAGTTTCAATATGGGATTGATGATCCACGAAAAATTATTGAAGAAACAGTAAATGCCTTCCCGGAGCTTTTACTTAGCGATGATGGTTCCATTCCGCTTTATCTTCAATTTAGCGACCGCGAGCCGCAATACGGCGAGCAAACCGGGCAGGACATCGTTAAGCTTTTTGCCGAATTTTTGGAAAAGAAATCACGCGGCGGCGCAATCAAACCGTTTCCAAGTATTTGGCATTTGTTAAGAGGCTCCGATCCGATCGTGGAAGAATTCTTGAAAGAGCGCAATCACATTATTCCGAAATCCCAGCTTGATTTTCTAACGGCCGTTCGCGCGCGCCTGCTTTCGGGAAGGCTTTTTGAACGTCAACCTCTTCACGAAGAAGGGACGAAACCCGAAACGGAAAATCTAGTCAGGCCCCGGCCGATGTCTAAAGAGTTCCAAAATATGACGTACGAATTAGAAGATGACAATTTGTTTCAAGCCTCGCTTCTCATCAATGAAATTTTGGAACGCATCAAAGAAGAATTTCGGAGCCCGGAACAGTTGAAGCGCCGCGGCCTAGGCGATTTCGCGCATTTCCTTGGAATGAAGGAAATCGTTTCCCCGGCATTTCGCGAGTACCGGAAAGCCCAGCCTATCATTCATTTTCCTGTGGAGCTTTGGGGCGCGGCACAAAAACGCCGGCAAACATCCGGCCCGCAAGGTATTCGGCCGCCGCCTAAGGAAACTTCCGTTTATTCCGCTTATATCCCCGGTATTTCTGCTCCCGCGCTTTATTACGATCCCGCTTCCATCGAAAATCTCGCCAAAGACAAAGGCATTCAACTTAGTTTCGTTGATTTTCTCCGCGAATACTTAAGCGCCCGGTTTTACGATCTCGACCTTATGGATGAATATAGCGACGCGACATTCCGCATTTCTCAGGGCTTTTATTTCCATAAAAAAATTATGGATGCCGAAATGGAATTTTTGAAATGGCTCGGCGACGATCAGATTGAAATCTACGAAAAAAATAAAGAGATCGAACTGCGCGATAAAAAACCCTATGGCTACGCGCGCAGGCTTCGCGATCCGACACCGGCGGAGCTGAATGTTTTTGAAGATATGTGGGCCGGCATTATTACGAAATTAAAGGCGATGCAAGAGCCCGCCGTCGTTCATGATCCGATAGCGGAGCTCGCCTCTGAAGCGGGACTTGAGTTAGATGAGAAAGATGAATTTTCACTCGAAGAGGAAGGAGAAACCAACCTTTCCGAATTTATGGAAGGTCTTCCGTTCGATGCGGAGGATATCGGTTTGGTTGTAAGACCTTCTCCGGTACGCCAGTCCGGGCAGGAAAACGAACTCTGGGCGCATTTCGATATGTGGGCGAGATTTGATCAATTCAGGCGCAAAGATTTGAAGCGTGTGTATAGCGCGATCGTGAATTCCGGTGTGGAAGGCCGGATGGCCGGGCACCTTGAGAGTGAATTTAAGCCCGGGCTTATGTACGTCAAAAAAGTGCCTTCCGAAAAACCCAACGAATTAGTCACCGCCGTTTTGTTGGCCACCTCTAAAGTCGGCAAAGTTTATCACTTTCTCATTCTTTATCCGAACGGTGACCTGAGTGAATCCCAAGCCATTAAATTTGGCGAATGGAGCGGCGTGCGTGTGATGGAGCCGGAGGAAGTAGAAGCCAATCTCAAGAAGGATAATATCGGTGACAACCGCGCTTTCACTGCCGTCCGCGCCGCCATGCGCATCTTGAAAAATCCGAGCGTTCCGCAAATTCCTCCTCGCTTCGGCCTCGACTCTACTGCCGGATTTGGTTCTACGGTTGAACCCCAAATTTCTGATTTCGAGCAAACCCTGAGATACATCGGCGCGCTTAAAAAAACAGGTACAAATCCAGTAGATAAAATGTTGAGAGACAGATTGTTTGAAATTTTGAGGCGCTTGCCGGCCGGAGAATTTGAAAATGCGATGAGTCAAATTTGGAAAGACACCGAACTCACTATAAATGTATTTCACGGTGTTTTTGGCATAACGGCTCCCACCGAGGCGCTTGCTAAAGAAGCAGAGCGCTATATTGCTGGAGGGAAACGGTTTCTTGATTTTGGAAGTGGGTCCGGATTCCAAAGTCTGCGATTGATCAGTGCTGCTAAAAAGAAAAATATTTCCATAGAAATAACGGCTGTTGAAAACGCAGCGCTTCCGTCGGTCAATACAGAATTTAATCTACAAAAAAATCATGACGGAGACCGAATGAAGTTTATTCAAGGCGATGGTATTCAATTATTAAGTAAGCAATCTTTCGATGTTATTTTGATGAAGCTTCCGTATTGGGATGTAATTCCCATTTTGGAAGCCGCTCGGCCTTACCTCTCGCCCAACACAGCTATTCTCTATACCGGCGGGGACGGGCATGAGCAGGAAATAGAAGCGCGTATTCGCGAATTTGGTTATGAAATAAAACCCGCCGAGCAAAAAAGTGTATTTCGAATAAGCGCCGGTTTTGGTGCAAAAGACGAACTCCTTAGCTCTCCGGTTATGAAAGGCGTATTTGATTTCTGGCGTGTTTTCGCCGAAGAAAAAAATCCGGAGAAAGTGGGAGCGGCCTTAGAACATCTAACGGACCAATTTCAAGGAGCGGGCCTCGCATTTAAAAGGCCGGGGAATTTACCTCTTGGCGCGGAACCTGAATTTGCGACACAGACCATTCAAAGGCTTTTCGATTATATGGAATTTGGGAATCTTCTTCCTATGAACACCGAGCAGGCGTTGTTTCTCGCTTCTTATATGATTGAAAATACGCTCCAGCATCCTCTTCGAAATGAGCCCGGTGCCGCCGGAATCTTTGCGATACTTCCCCACGGCGAGGACCTTTACGGGATCGTTCTCGATTCCGGTTCGGGTATGGATGTCGCAGAAGCGCTAAAGGCAAGAGAAAATGCAAAACACACCTTCCATGGACTGGGCCTCAATTATTCTTATCAGCTTAATACCCATGCGGATTCAGACGGTCTTATCGCTTCAAGGGGACAGGCGTTTTATTATCATGTCGGCCAGGGAAAAGAAATCTCGGCTCTGCCGCAAACACCCGCAAAAGGTGTGTTGTGGGTTGTGCGCGTACCTTTTACTCGTTCCGGCGCATTTCCCGCCGAAGTTCGTATGGAAGAAGGAAATAAAATGGCGTTCCTAAAACATCCCTCCGGCGATTTGAATATCCATCCTTTTTTTGCTGCGGGTCAAACTCAAACTGCGCAAGAAGATTGGCCGGTCGATCGCGCTGCGTTTACGGCAAAGAATTTTGGTCAAATCATGGGAATGGCGGAAAGAAATAGGAAAATTTTTGCAGCGTTGGTGAAAACCGAAGATTTTGATGCAGTAGTGAGACGTTTAGATTTCATGTTAAGTCCGGTTTCGAAGCGCGCAATCATCGGTATGTACACGAAAGCAGCCGGATTTTCTCAACGAAAGTTAGAACAACCCGTCAGCCTCATCAGATTCATAGAAGAAACCGGAACAAATAGCATTGTTTTTCTACATACTCTTCTCGCTACCGCTCAAAAATTTACTCCTTTGGCTTCAGATAGGCGTTATCCGTTCATTGTGTATGCACCGGAAGCTTTTCAAGACTTTCAGCTTAAAACAGAGGAAGGCGAGGAGTTTGTCGTTCGGTCTATCGACCTTGCTTTATATCATGCTTTTTCCGGTTTTGGTGCGGCGCCGAGCATTCGTCCTATGAATGCTCTTGGCTTTTTCGCCTATATTCTGGTCAATAATATTTTCACGGTATCGATACTTTTATTGGGCAGTTTGATTCATTTTGGGGCGGGCGAATATTTTATGCCCGGATCGCTTCTTTTTCGCGTTCCGGTCTACTTTCTTCTTGGGGGAAGTATTTCCTTTTTTGCATGGCTCGCGGTGCGCGCTTTTACAACCGTTCTCCATATCGCAGGATCGTTTGATTGGGATAAGGTATTGGGCATTTCGGAACGAGAAGCCGGATCAAGAGCCGTCGCGGCGCTGGCGCAAGTTAAACTTACGGCAGATCGGAAGAACGATTATTTAATTCAATACGGCTTAATGCTCATTCATCAACTTCAACCGATTCGGATGGTTTTGAACGAACTTTACTCGGAGGTCGTGAACGGAGGCAAACGATTCGAATTTGAAGATAGCGATCACGTTGCCAGACAAATTCTTGTTGCGCCATCCTTCACTATTTCTGCTCAGCTCCTACGGTATTTGATGGTCCGAAGAGGCGGTATCGGAGTAGCGTATGATCAAAAACTATCCGACGAAAGTCTGCGTCTCTATCAGCGAACGCAATCCGATGCAAAGGCATACAGCGTTGAATGGGCTCCCCTAGAAGCAGCCAAAACAGAATTTTGGAAAATTTACGGGGACTATGAGCTCTTTAAGAAAAGCATTCGCTACCGCTATCCGCTGCTCGTTCCTTACATCGTGCTTCATTCCATGTTATTCAGTTCCGTAGCTATTGCGGAGACGGTAGGTTTTTTTACATCCAAACTTTTCCGCAGATCGGCAAATCAATTTCTCCCGGGCTTTTTACGCTTGGCCCGCTGGTTCGTATGGGAGCCGTTGCCAAAGAAGGAGACTAGCGAACCGGTTCCTGAATTTTCCGAAGCACTTGCCCCAGCTGTTGGTTTTGGCGCGGGGCACGCAACAACCGAGGCAGACAAATGGGTGCGGCAGATTACGAAGACGCTGGATACTTTTAACGATCCCCTTCTTGCATGGGATGGTTATTTGCGGTGGGTTTTACAGTATCTGGTGGGCATGATTGATCAAAAAGGTAAAGCTGCGTATTTTCAAACGTTCCCGACCGCCTCCCTTTATATAGGGGGCCTCCCGCCTGCCGAGAAACTTCAGGATGCCCAAATCGAGAAAATCGGAGACAGTCTTAGAATCTATTGGAAACGCCGGGGCTGGGAAAACAAAATCGGCGGGCTTAACGCGTATATGGCACTGCTTGGCGAATACGATTTAAATACTCCTCTTAAGACCTTCCGTTCAATCGAACACCGTATCAATTTATTGATCAAAGGAAATTTAGAGGAGCAGCTTTTAGGTTATTGGGTTAAAGGCGTCGATCTGGTTCTTCATATCCGTCATTTTAGTCCTCATATAGAGAGAAGCGGCATTTTACCGGTGGACAACGAATTGCTTGTGGCAGTAGCCCGGCAATTCATCCCGTTGCTTCTGGCCATGCCGAAGAAATTTGAAGATAAAACTCCGCCCGTTGCATCCGGCTACCAAGGCGATATGTTGGGGCTCACCCATCGCGATCTTATGTTGTGGGGGCTCTCTATTATGCTGGATCCTTCGGTTCACGACTTTGACCACGGCCTGATTTTTGATGTGGATCGTCACACGTCTAAATTGGGACGCGAAATTTGGCCCGGCGGTCCCCGAGAATCCATTCCTTATTATTTATTGCGTATGCTGACCGATCTCGATCGCGTGGATGGTAAGGGCCGCAAAACAGGGAAGAAAATTTCAAAGGAAGAAATTGAAAACTTGCTTGCCGAAATGCTCGTTAAAAATCAAGATCGGCATTTCTGGAAGAAAAAAGGGATGCGCTCGCCTTGGGGCATAGCGAGCCCGGGGCTTCTCAGCAACGGTATTCTTGGAGACTCGGCCCCCATGCCTTTCCACACCATATTGAATTCGCGGCAAAGAGCTCTACGCGATCCTGCTTTTATGCTGGCGCTCACACCCGGTGCACTTAACCGTGAGACGAGGAAATATTTACGAGAGCGTATGTATTTTGAAGATATGCCCGTTCGCCGACAGACATTCTTGAACAATCCTGATTTGATGGCAAATTTCCAGCGTACTATTTTTATGCGATCAAAGGCTTTTCGCCGGGCATTTCCCGGTTTGAAAAATCAGGTAAGCGCATTCCAATCACAATCCGCTATGGGTTTCGGCGCAGACAAATCAGATTCTGAATTATTAAAAGAGCTCAGGTTTGAAATGTACGACGATAAAGGTCGCATCAAGTATGCTAAGGATTTCAAATCACTGAATTTGGAATTTGATTTCCGCATCGTGCCGCATGGCGTAACGGACACCAACGCCAAAAACTTATTCCAAGGCGGAGCATCCGACGGTCCGGAGAACGAACTAAACGCGGAAGGCAAGGAACAAGCACAGGGTGGCGCCGTGATGCTTTGGAATGAAATCGGTGCGGATCTTCTCATCCGCAGAGACATTATTTTTCTAAAAACTCCCCTCAAACGCACAAAACAAACCGCTGACTATTTTGTGAAATACGCAAAAGAGAGAGGCGTACGTATCGAACTGGAAGATGAACCAGCCGCTATTGAAATGTATTTAGATAAATGGAATACCCCAGCAGACGCGGACGCGTATATGAATTTTAACGCACTTGTCCAGCCTGCTTCCGGCGAAAGTTATTTACGTTTCCTAAAGCGTGTTAGGGAATTCGTTGAATACATGAACCGTAAATACAAGGGCAAGACCGTCGTTCTCTACGGCCACCGCACGTTTGCTACGGCGTTAAAAGTGCTTCTTGAGGATCAGGAAAGCAAATTAACTCAGCCTTTCATCCGCTGGCGCGATATCGTGCCCAACAGCGAACGCGGCAAACCTATTCATTTTCCGTCCTCCGGATTTGGTGCAGAGCAAACTCAAAAAATAGATCGCGCGGTAGATTATCTTCGCGGGCAGTTCTCTATCTTAGGCGGTAATTTTGTTTCCGCTACGCAATGGAATGTCGAAGGCAACATGCTTGCCATAGGTACGAAAAAGCTTACGTTCGAGGAAGGAGATAGCGGTCTTGAATACGCCCCGCCCCGTGTTTATCTTTTTAAATTTACCGGGACGGACAATGAGCAAATAGAATTTATTGCCGAGTTCGGCCCCAACATTCGTCAGGCTCATCACGACGGTACGATTATGCAATTAATATTTTCATCCGACGGAAAACTTCTTGCTTCGCTCGACAAAAGCGGAACGGTTATCGTATGGCATTTAAGACAATCGAAACATACGTCGGGGCAATTTGTCTATGTTCCGTCGCTCCATGAAAAATTTCCGCCGGTGGACCGTATTGAATTTGAAGAAGGCCAAGGAGGTATCCAAATCACGGGCCGGTCCGAAAATAAATTAATTTTTAGACGCCAGGTCGAAGGCGGTTCGAAAGCGGCTTTCTCGAATACCGTAAAAGTGCTCGGCAGAATTTTAAAGAACCGAAAACGAATTCTCGAAAGGATCGCGCCTAAAGAAGCAACGCGTGAAGCGTTAACACGTTTCCGGGATATGTTGAAAGGACATTACGGAGCCAAAAACGTTTTCCTCCCTCTTTTTGTTGCTTCCGAAAACGACGGCTACCGCACTGGGCAATTCAGCATGGGGGTCATACGTCTTCTTGATTATTATATCGAAAGCCCAAGTCGATTCCGTTCAATCAAGGAAACTATTCCCATTTTATACGATGCTTATGTTTTTCAGCTCATCATGCTTCTTTCGCTTCGCATTTGGGATGAGGGCAACCCAGACGACAATATTCAAACGATTCAATCTCTTCTTGACGAACTTCAGGCCGGCCCCGGTAACAGCGGAAAACAGTTTGTGCGACACGCGCCGGATCTTCTGACGCTTGCTACCTCATTAAATAATTACGCGGATATCGGCATATACCGGGATCTTATCGATAAAACCAAACGTTTTAAAGTAAAAGAACATCGCTTGCGCTTTAGTTTGGCAAACGCAAAGGGTACGGGTAGTCATCTGCGTTCGGTTATTGCCACACTTTACCTCGCTCCGCCTCTTGAAATAAATAAAGAGACTTGGAAAGCATTTTTCGCGAAAGAAGAGGGTAAAATTCACCGGACACAGAACGAAATCGATTACGAAATTATTGTTTCTGCGCTCAATAATTTATTTTCTCGCTACGAGGAGCTTCTATCCGGGAAGGTGAACAACGAAGAGAGATTTGAGATCGCAGAAGCTATTTTGGATGGGCTAAGCGCCGATCCGGAATATTTCATCGATTCGCCCGAAATGCTAAGAAAATTTGTGCACCCGTCGGCTCAACCCGCTGTAGATGAATTCAAAACGTATCTTAGGAAAAATGTCGGCTCTCTTTTAAAGGATCTTAAAGGTTTTGATCCGAAGCGTTACCAATATTCTCCGTTAGGGCAAGTACAGGTTGTGTCGCTGCCTTTTTATAATCTCTACGAAGACGTACTTCTTTCCTTAATGAGCGGAGAATTTCAGAAACTTAGCTACGAAGACCGTTTCACGGCAAGTTCGTTCTTAGAGATCGACCGTCAAAAGAGGGCATGGGTGCGCTTTTCTGACGAAAAATTGCGAGCGCTCGATCCGAATTTCTACACCATGCCGGCTTTTCGCGGACGTTATTCATACGATCTTGCTTCCCTCGTTTATCACCTCACCATCGCCGGCTTGGAAAAATTGAACCGGGCCGGATTTGGGGCCAGGACGGAAGGGTCGGACTTGTTAAATAATCCCGAAGTTATCGCGCAAATGAAAAAAGCCGAAGCGCCTCTTAAAAGAGCAATTGATCGGTTAAGCGCCAAAACATACGCAGCCGGCGACTCTCATCAAGTTAGACATTCCGGATTTGTAGAGATTGCCGAGTTGGCGCGTATTGGATATCGAATGTCTGTTTATTCAAATAAATCAGCACGCGATATCACGCCGCTTCATAAAGCAGCTTATGTGACAGACTTCATGTCAGAAATTATGCTTGGAGAAGGAGTAAAGGACTATACGTTGCTTAAACGAGGAATAGCTGCGGCCGTATTCCAAGATATAGGTATTGTAAGGGGTATGAAATGGAAGCTGCGCAAAGCCGATCTGGATGCCAAAATTAAAAAAGAAGCAGCTGAAATTGATGCTTCTGCACCAAATCGAGATAAAAAATTGCGGGATATAATTACAACAAATGTTAGAAAGGCGATTGATTCCCGCCGCGCGCATATGGTCAGCGGTAAAGAAATTGCAAGACAGACAATGGAGTTATATAACGAATGGAGGCCCGATTTCTTTTCTGAGGAAGATATGGAAGAAATCAGCCGGCTTATCGAAACGCACGACAATCCTTCTCTGCAAGCATTTGAACTTCTGCGGCAGGAATATCTCCAACAATACGGAGTGCCGTTCCGCCAAAAAACAAAATCCTGGCTTTTCAAACCCGATGATAAATTGGCCATGTATCTCCGCGAAGCTGACCGGCTTTGGATGCTTACCGAAGACGGTGTAGATGTTGATTTCAAGCAGGATCTTAAACGAGGCATTGTGAAGTCACCGAAGGAAACAGCTGCGCGCAATGTCCGGCGCCACCGTGAAGAGATGGAACTGTACGGGAAAATTTTAGGTACCGGCGCCGAACAATACGGTTTCAAGAACGGGCTTCTTTTCCGCACCAAAACAGGTTACACAATTTTTGAACGTCTAGCTCAAACACTGATTGAGAAATATCATCCTACCGGCGAGAAAGCACTTTCCGAAGAATTAGCCAAACTCCCGGAAGGATTCCCCCGTGTACCAAAAGAGCAAGTTGGCTTTGGCATAGAAAAAACTCTGGCGCGGAGCAGCCAGAAATTGGGTGAGCGGGTGATTGCGGAATTGATCGAAAGAGATATTGTCGGCGCACTTGGGCCGCTTACAGATCGAGCAGAGTTTGGAGCGGAAGTTTTACATCGAGCCGGAATTAGCACGGATGATTTGCACGGATTGATTGAAGCGGAAAAAGCGCGTATCTTAGAGCGCATCGAAGCGCTTGATCTCAACACACTTATTATTTCCGGCGATCAATTTGAAACGTGGAAAGAGGAAACATCGGTTTTACTTCAAAGCATGAATCATCCGGAACTTCGCCCGTATATTATTAGCAAATTTAGCCAAGTCCTCGGTCTCTTTGGCGACGCGCTTCCTGCCGATTCGAAAAAAATGGCGGACGAATTGCGCACGCTCCTGAGAATTCCGGATCATCGCGCTGTAGTTGTTTCTGATTATTCCGCTAATCTTGAACGACTTCACTTAAAGAAAGCCATTCCGCTCAAATTGGATGTAACGCGGATTCTTTTGGTTGGTGAGATGCCGCCCAATCTGGAAATAGCGCTCGGTGCTAATGCGTATAGTGTTGCCGCCGCTGAACTCAACTCACTTCTTGATCGCTTCATGCAGCTCGAATCGATCGCCGAGTCCTTCGCCGTCGCCGCGTAATCTATTTATTCATAAGTCTTTTAGCAAAAGCACCTTATGTATTTCTCAATTTTTAATATGTTCTCATGTCTTGGAAGCATTTCAACTTTGTACTACACTCTATTCGTCATGAGGAAAATATGACCACTTCGAGAAAAGATCGTGAACAAAAATTGAATAGAGCGAATCGAAAAAAATCGCCACACGCTCCGGAACTTGAGCGAATGATGGCGGGGACCGTTGCGGTACATCGGAATAAAACCATTCCGACCGAGAGCCTCCGCGTTTTTGGAATCGTCGCCAATACACAAAAACCACGCGCTGCTCAATTGGCCGGCCAAATTTCCGCATGGCTCACTGAGCGGCATGGAAAAGAAACGATTCTTTCGCCGGACGCTACGGTGGAAGCCGTTGTGCATTCAAGCGATTTCATTATCACTATCGGTGGTGACGGTACGATTTTAAATGTCGCCAAACACATGCTCGAACGGCCTGTGCCCGTATTTGGAATTAATATGGGTCGGCTCGGGTTTTTAACCGGCGCGCTTGCTAAAGATACGCGCCGTGCGCTCGATGAGATATTAAAATTGCCGTTGATTGAAGTGGAGCCGCGGTTGATGCTTCGTACGCGCATCTTGAGGGACGGAGAATATCAGGGGCGTGTATTTCAAGCCTTAAACGATGCGGTGATTAACCGCGAAGGCCTCACGCGCTATATGAAAGTCGAAATTAGCGTAGGTGAGGAGAGTTTCAGCCATTTCTTCGGCGACGGCGTGATTATTTCTACGCCGACCGGGTCAACCGCGTATTCCGTTTCGGCGGGCGGGCCGGTTGTGATTCCGACGCTCGACAATATCGTCATCACGCCGATTTGCCCCCACGCTTCTGCGCTCAGGTCCATTGTTCTTCCGGCCGAAGAAGTAGTACGTGTACGGGTTTTCTCCGATCGGCGCTCGGACCGGATGCTTCTTAGCTGCGACGGAGAAAATAACATAGAACTCGAATGGGGCGATATTGTGGAATGCACACGCTCTCCGATTATGCTGCCGATCGTGAAAAGTTCCCGCCGGAAATATTTCCGCGTGCTTCACGAAAAATTCAAAATTCCTCTCGAACGCAGTAAACGCATTTAATTAATAACCAGCTAAGGCATATCCTCTGTACTCATCGATGCCTGTTTTCATTATCCGTATGAACACAGGCATCGACCTTGCATTCGCAAGGACATTACTACGCATCCATGCTCCGTAAAAACTTGTACCGAGGATATGCCTTAACCGGTTATATTGTTAAAGATTGACCGAGATATTGTTTCTCGGGGCGAGTTTTTTAGCCATGGATGGCTAAAACTGTTCTGCTAGCAGATACTATGCAGCTTTTACTTCGTGTAAAAGCTTTGCATAGTATGAGCTACGAGAAACAATATCTCGATCAAAGAAGCATCTATATGTCACAGTCGATTCTGATTGCGGGTTGCGGGTATGTGGGAACGGCGCTTGCGCTTGAGTTATCGAAGCGCGGGAATACGGTGTGGGGCCTCAGCCGATCCGTAGGGAATGTTTCCGAAAAAAGTTTTGAACATATCACCGCAGATTTAACTAAGTCTTCCACGTTACAAAACTTGCCGAAAGTAGATTGGGTAATTGTAAGCGTTGCACCTGAGAAAAGCGATACGAAGTCTTACCGGAAAACGTATGTTGAGGGCGTCGGAAATTTAATACGAACCGGTTTGGCTAAACGCATCTTATACATCTCAAGCACAAGCGTATACGGCCAGAAAAGCGGGGAATGGGTGGATGAAAATTCGCCGACTGAGCCGGTTCACCAAACCGGAAAAATTCTTCTCGAGGCAGAGAAGCAAATACTCCGTTCAAGAATTCCTTCCATTGTATTTCGGCTCGGAGGTATTTACGGGTCCGATCGAAATCGAATAGCTTTCCTAAAAAACGGCCCGGTTGAAATGGACCGGCCCGACGATTACATTAATTTAATTCATCTGGACGATATTGTTACGGGCGTCATTCTGCTTTTAGAAAAGGGAAAAACGGGTGAAGTTTATCTTGGCGTGGATGATAAGCCTGTGAAGCGCAGAGAATACTTTACGGAAATTTCTGAAATGATGGAGGCGTCCGCTCCTTCTTTTAAAACCGGCGAAGACGAATCTTTTCTAACGGGACGTAGTAATAAGCAGTGCCGGAATCAAAAATTAAAATCGCTTGGCTATGAATTTAAATATTCGACGTTTCGGGAAGGGTATCGGGAGCTGATCAGCTAGAAATATTTCCCGTCTTTTAGGAAGGTAACGTAATCGGCTACGGCGCCGTCCAAATCCATGAATTTATGCTGGACTCCTGCCGCGCGAAGTTTTTTGAGATCGGCCTGCGTAAAATATTGATATTTATCGCGAAGGATTTCGGGCATTTCGATATATTCTATATTTGGTTTTTGCCCCAGCGCTTTAAATAACGCGTTCGCCAAATCATTCCACGTTTTCGCAACACCGCTGCCGAGATTGTAAATTCCCCGGATCTTCGGTTTCTTAAAAAATTCCATCACAATTTCAATGGCATCTTTCACGTAAAGAAAATCGCGCTTTTGCTCGCCGTCTTTGTATTCCGGCTTATACGATTTAAACAAACGTATTTTCTTTTCCTTTTGAATTTGTTCGAATGCTTTTACGACCAGGCTTCGCATATCGCCTTTATGATATTCGTTGGGGCCGTAGACATTGAAAAATTTTATGCCGACGATTTTATCCATCAATTTGTTACGTAAAATCCAGAGGTCGAAGAGCTGTTTGGAGTAACCATACATGTTGAGGGGCCTCAGCTTTTGAATTTCCGCTTCGTTGTCGGCGTATCCTTGAGAACCGTCGCCGTACGTTGCGGCCGAGCTGGCATAAATAAAAGGAATTTTTTTGGCCAGCGACCATTTGGCGAGCACTTTGGAAAATTGGTAATTATTTTTGAGAAGATAAGATGCGTCCTGTTCGGTGGTGGAACTGCAGGCGCCCAAGTGAAACACAGCCTCCACTTTTTTATCGAGGCCGTTTTTTTCGATGAGCGAAAGAAACGTGTCTTTTTCGAGATAATCAGCGAAGAGTTTATTGGTAAGATTGCGCCATTTCTCGGTGAGGCCGAGATGGTCAACGATCAGAATATCTTCGATGCCTTCCTGATTTAAACGCTTAACGAGGCAGCTTCCGATAAATCCAGCGCCGCCCGTAACGATGAACATGGGTACTCCATAGGTGAGTTAGATGGCTAAAACAGGAAACAGTTTAATACAATCCCACAGTCCGCGCAAGGTATACGGCAATTCCCGTTGATATAACGCCCACGGCCAGAAAAAGCTGGGCCGGATTTAACCCGAACGGTTCTTTAAAAATCCATAGCGCGATCGAAGCGAGAAACATTGCACTAAACGTAATAAAATTAGTCGCGCCCAAATAACGGCCGCGGGTAATAAGGGGACTTCGGTATTGAATAAACGTGTTTAACGGAACTACAAAAAATCCTCCGCTTAGGCCAAGAAGGAAAAGGACGGCAAGCGTGAGGTAATAATGATTGCATGAAAATCCCAAACCGATTGAAAAAAGACCGAGTCCGGCAGCGCCGAACGGAACAAGCCCGAGATTTATTTTTCCTTCAGCTGCTCCTCCGGCCCAAATACTTCCCATTCCGATACCCAGCGCAAGAACGGTGAGAAGCATGCCCGTTTCCATATCTCCCACCTTGAGCATCTGTTTGGCGTAGAGCAGAAGATTCAATTGATAAAGCGCGCCAAGAAACCAAAAGTAACCCACCGCCATGAGCGCCGCAAAGAGGCTTTTTATTTTTCTCATTTCCCGGAGCGTTTCAAGCACATCTTTGAAAGGATTGATCTCCAAGCGTTTTAAGGAGCCGGCCGATTTCGTTTTCGTAACAAAAAGACTTGCCACGAACCCTAAGAATGAACTAAAGAAAACTGTAAATCCCGCAAGCCTGTAGTCGTTTCCCGAAAACGCGGAAAGATATCCTCCGATGGCAGTCCCAAAAATAATGGCCAGAAAGGTCCAGAATTGCGTGTAACCGTTGCCGCGCGAGAGCTGGTTCTCCTCTAAAATTTCCGGAAGAATACCAAATTTAGCCGGACCAAAGAGAGCGCTCTGAAGGCCCATGAGGAAAAGAACCGCAAATAGGCCGGGAATATTTTGGATCGCTAAATAATAGAAGCCGAGCGCGAGCACCAAGGCTTCCATGAGGGCGGTGGCGCGGATGATTTTAGATTTAGAGTGACGATCGGCGAGATAGCCGGCGTAAGGTGAGAAAAGAATAAAGGGTATAAGAAAAAGTGCGCTTCCGAGGCTCAAATAAAATGTTCCACCAGACTGCGAAGCGAATACTTTTATGGTAATGAGCGATACGATGGTTTTATAGACGTTGTCATTCATAGCGCCAAGCGACTGCGCTACCATTAACGCTTTAAATCCGCGCGATGCCGGGTTGCACGCAGAACAATTTTTTTGGGTATTTGCTTGCACGTACAGAAGTTACAAAATTGCTCCATGTAACGCAAGATGAATATTCAAGTCTTGCTTCCTTCTTAAGGTTTTGGCTATGATATGTTTATGGAACGGACAACCACATCAAAAGATACCGGCATGCGGGCTTTTATCGACCGGCATTTTAAGCATTTCAACGCAGCCGTCGTAAAGGATGCCGCCGAGGCTTACATTCGCCATCTTACCGGCGGCGGGAAAATGCTTATTACGCTCGGTGGAGCCATGAGTACAGCCGAACTCGGCATTTCGCTCAGCGAAATGATTCGTGAGGACAAGGTGCACGCGATTTGCTCTACCGGTGCCAATCTGGAAGAAGATATTTTTAACCTTGTTGCCCACAGCCATTATAGAAGAATCCCAAACTACCGCGATCTCTCGCCGGCGGAGGAGCTGGCGCTTCGAGACAAGGGGCTCAACCGAGTAACCGATACCTGTATTCCTGAGGATGAGGCTATGCGGAAAATCGAGGGGATCATTCTTGAGCTTTGGCAGAAAGCGGATAGCGAAGGCCGGAGTTATTTCCCGCACGAATTCATTTATGAGCTTATCCGAGGCGGGAAACTAAAACCTTTTTACGAAATTGACCCCAAAGATTCCTGGGTAGTTGCGGCTGCTGAAAAAAATCTGCCGATTTTTACGCCGGGCTGGGAAGATTCCACGCTTGGGAATTTTGTCGTTGCCAATCATTTAAAGGGAAAGATTTCAAGTCTCGGTATTATAAAATCCGGCGTCGAGCAGATGAAAAAATTGATCGATTGGTATAAAAGCGAAACGAAAAAGAGCTCGGTCGGGTTTTTCCAAATCGGCGGCGGTATTGCCGGCGATTTTCCGATCTGTGTCGTTCCGCTTATCAACCAGGATTTAAAAGAGAACGGAAAGCTCTGGGGCTATTTCTGCCAGATCTCCGAAAGTGCCACTTCGTACGGCTCTTACAGCGGTGCCTCGCCGAATGAAAAAATTACTTGGGGGAAACTCGGCCCCGAAACGCCGCGCTTCGTTATAGATC
>Ga0209515_10002294_pt1 | contig 29778 bp, 23 predicted proteins | sample Subgroupgradi54m_FD_187454 | JGI IMG/M metagenome (GOLD analysis project Ga0209515, IMG submission 187454) | Subsurface groundwater microbial communities from S. Glens Falls, New York, USA - GMW60B uncontaminated upgradient, 5.4 m (SPAdes)... ... | reverse complement strand
GGTGCTGCTGCCGGTCAAGACTGTTGGCGTGATGGGCGATGAGCGGACCTATGAGTACGTGATCGCGGTGCGCGCCGTGACGAGCCAGGATGCGATGACCGCGGACTGGGCGAAACTCCCGGCTGATGTCTTGGAGCGCATCTCGAATCGGATTATCAACGAAGTCAAAGGGGTGAACCGGATCGTCTACGACGTCTCGTCGAAGCCGCCGGCCACGATTGAATGGGAATGAAGTCTATCACAAGGCCGAGCGCCCGCCGCGCTCGGCATTCCGCAGCTGCCATGATGGTAGCCGCTTCAGAGGAGTAGAGTCCTGGATTTTTAACAGAGGAGGGTGTGATGCGACGCATGTCGTGGGGATTGATCGTCGCGCTGCTGGCGCTGCCATGTGTCTCAGGGTGCGGCTTGACGGTGGTCGAAGACGGCCAGGCCGGGGTCAAGGCGGCTTTCGGCCACATCGCCGACCAAGCACTCGGGCCAGGCTGGCACGTGTACCTGCCCGCGGTGAGCTGGGTCGAGGTGTGGGATATCAAGACGCAAGAGATCAAGGAGACGGCGCAGGTCCCCTCTTCTGAGGGGTTGATCTCCCAATTGGATGTGTCGGTCATCTACAACGTGCCAAGCAATCAGGCGGTGCAGGTCAGGAAGACCATCGGCCGGAACTACCGTGAGACGATCCTCGAGCCGTACGTCCGCGAAGCAATTCGCAACGTCGTCAGCGGTTACGCGGTGAAAGCGCTGTTCAGCGATGCGGGTCGCAAGGAGATCGGTGAGAATATTCTCACGTTCCTCAGAGGCAAGCTGGACCAGCGGGGCATCGTCGTCCAGGACGTGCTGTTGCGGGATGTGCGCCTGCCGCCGACGTTTGCCCAAAGCATCGAGTCCAAGTTACGGGCTGAACAGGAGTCGCTGCAGAAGGAGTTCGAGCTGACGAAGGCGAAGAAGGACGCGGAGATCGAGGTTGCTAGGGCCCAAGGAGTTGCTAAGAGCAATGAAATCATTGCCGCCAGCATCTCGGACAACTACCTCCGCTATAAGTGGGTCGAGGGGCTGCAGGCCCACACCGATAGGACGGTGATCTACGTGCCGACGGAAGCCAACGTGCCGATTATGGAAGCCGGGCGAGCCAGGGGCACGATTGACGCCACGGTGCAGCGGCAGGGCAGGCCGTGACGCATGAAGCTCGGCAGATTCAGCCTGTTCAGCTTGCTGCTCTGTTGCGGGGCATGGACTGTGGGCGCGTCAGTTCTGGAGGAGGCTCCACATACGGTGACAGCGAAATTAGTGGCTGAGCATCTGTCGATCCGGCCTGGAGGCTCGACACGAGTGGGGATCGTGTTCACCATCGAGCCCGGCTGGCACATTTACGCCGATCCATCAGGGGATGCGGGGCTGCCGACGAAGATCACATGGTCTGGACCCGGCATGGTTTCGTTCAGTCCGCTTCCATGGCCGATCCCAGAGCGGTTTCAGGATCCCGGCGATATCACGACCTACGGGTACACCGGGCTCGTGATGTTGCCGGCCCGCATGCAACTGACGGATTTCACAAAGCAAATCGAAGGTGCGTACGACCTACCCGTGCCTGGCGAGATCAAAATCGCGGCCCATGTCAAGTGGCTCGCTTGCAAGCAGATTTGTGTGCCGGGTTCAGCCGACCTGTCCGAGACAATGCCTGTTGACTATGATGGGAAGTCTCCAACATTATCCCCGCACGCACGGCTCTTCGAGCCGATCAAGTAGTCAGACGCATGCGAACCCGCATCATTGCCACGATCGGGCCCGCCTGCGCGAACACCAAAACGCTCGTGCGCATGATCCAGGAAGGGGTCAGCGTGTTCCGCTTCAACTTTTCACACGGGACGATTGCCGATCACGAACGACTCCTGGAGCGAGTCCTCGCGGCGGAACGCCATCTGGGTCGCCGCGTGGCGATTCTCCAGGACCTCGAAGGACACCGAATCAGGACGGGTCGGCTGGGCGGGGATGGCACCGTCGTCTTGAGCATGGGCCAGCGCTTGACGCTCTACCAACACCGAATGACTGGGAGTCGGTACGGCGTCTCCCTCGATTACACGGGACCGTTCAACCGCATTCATCCGCATCAAATGATCTACATCGACGATGGCAAAATCCACCTCAAGGTCCTCCGAGTGTCGGAGCATCAGCTCGTCACGGAGGTGATCCAGGAAGGGACGTTGGGTGAGCACAAGGGGGTCAACATGCCAGGGGCGCATCTTGAATTCCCGGCCATCAGCGATAAGGATATCGCCGATATGGCCTTTGCGATCCGCCACCGGGTGGAATTTCTGGCCCAGTCGTTTGTGCGCAACGCGGCGGACGTCCTCGCCGTGAAGCGGCGGCTGACCCGGGCACTCCCGCGTTGCCAGGTCATTGCGAAGATCGAGAACCGCGACGGGATCAAGAACATCGCCGCCATTCTCAAAGCCGCCGATGGCATCATGGTGGCTCGGGGAGATTTGGGGATCTCGGTGCCCATCTATGAAATCCCGATCCTGCAGAAATGGATCATCGCGGCCTGCAATCACTATCACAAATCCGCCATCACCGCGACCCAGATGCTCGAGCACATGCTCGATCATCTCCAACCCACGCGTGCCGAGGTGACGGACATCGCCAATGCGGTGATCGATGGGTCAGATTTTGTCATGCTCTCCGGCGAAACGGCGGCTGGACGCTATCCGATTGAGGCGGTGCAAATGATGCGTAAGATCATCGAGTTTACGGAACACCACGTTCCATTCCGGGGTGTCAGGCGAGCCAGATAGCGATTCCAGGGCCAGATGAGTTGGATTCGATACGGTAGCCTACTGATGTTGTTGGGGGTCATGCTCGGCGCCTTCGAGGCGCATGGGCTCAAGGACACGCTCTCGCCGGAAGGGAAGCAGATCTACCACACCGCGGTCTTCTACCATCTGATCCACGGGCTCGCGATCCTCATCGTTGGCTGGCTGGCTACCATGCAGCCGACGCACCGGTTGCTCGGGGTCGCGGGGTGGGCGTTTGTCATCGGAATTCTCCTCTTCTCAGGCGGCCTCTATCTGCTGAGCGTAACGGGAATGAAGTGGTTCGGAATCCTCACGCCGTTTGGAGGCCTCGCATGGCTGACGGGTTGGCTGTGCTTGGCGTTCGCGGCTCACTGACCCCCCCAGCCTTCCTCCAGTGTTTATTGCCACACCCCTTGACATACCCCATGGGAGTATGTATACTCCCAGGAGGTATATGACCATGACGAAATATCCCAAGCATGACGAACTCTTGCCGCGGTTGCGGCGCATCGAAGGCCAGATCCGCGGGATCAGCCGGATGGTGGAGCAACGCCGCTACTGCATTGATATCATTCAGCAACTCACCGCGGCCCGCAAAGCGCTAGATCAGGTGTCGCTCAACATTATGAACAACCACGTCAATACGTGCGTGAGCGAGTCGATTCGCAAGCGCGAAGGCGCGCAGAAGATTCACGAACTCATGCAAACCATCAACCGGTTCGTGAAATGAGACGAAACACTCTTGTGGCCATGATGGTGTGTGTCATCGTGGCCTCAACGCTGATGCATCCGCAGATCGCGCGCTGTGCACCGCCCCACTCAGCTCACCCCGTGCTCTCCAGTGCCTGCTGCTGTGTCCCTGTCGCGTCCGGGCACGCAACATGCAAGATGCTCTGCCGGGAGAGCGTTCCGTTGCAGCTTCTCAGCACCTCAATGTTGTCAGGCGCCGTCAGTGTCGATCATGGGATCCTGCCGCTCTTTTTCGGTTCTGTTGCTCGGTATCCGCATCACTCGTCGAGCATCCTTGCATCTGCTCCTTCCATTTCCCACACGCCACCGAAGCGTTACCTTCTCGCCTGCGTCTTTCGCCTGTGATTCCTCAAGTGGTGACCTTCGAGCGCTCGACGTGCTCGTTGGCCATGCCTGGTTGTAGTCTCGTTGTCAGTTGAGGATCGTGAGGACAGGAGGGGAAGATGAGTCGATGGCGCGTCATGCGATGGTGGTTTTTGCCGCTCGGTGGTGTCTTGCTTGGTCTTGGCATCGTCAATGCGCAGGCCGAGACAAAACTCGCTGATAGCGAGTCTCCTCGCCCCGTGACCCTTCAGCATCTTATCCAGGAAGCCCTTCAGCAGAACCCGAGCATTCAGGCCAAAAAACGAGCCTATGAGGCCGCACGAGCTCGGGTCTTCTCCGCCTGGCTTCCAGACGATCCTGAGATCGGAACCGATGTCGAAGGGCAATCTCGTCTGTTTCGGTTCGATCGAAAGGATAACGAGTACACGATCACGCAGACCGTGCCATTTCCCACCACGCTTTGGTTGCGAGGGCAGATGGCGATGCGGGATGCGGACATCGCGTATCAACAGTACAAGGAGAAGGCACGCGACGTCATCTGGCATGTGGAGCAACCGTACTTCGAATTGTTCTTGGCGAAGAAGACCGTCGCCGCGCTCGGTGAGCAGCAAGACCTGCTCACGAAACTTTCCAATACGATCCAGGCGCGGTATGAATCCAATCGCGCGCCTCAACAAGATGTACTCAAAGCCCAGATCGAATCTTCCAAGCTGGAGATTGAGCTATTTCAGTGGAAGGAAAAAGACCATTTGGCTCAGGCGCACCTGTCGCATCTGCTCAATGATCCCCTCGACACCGACTATACGATCTCAGAAGACCCGAGAGCCGCGTCGCTCGCCTGGTCCCGGTCAGAGCTTGAACGGTTTGCGCTGAAGGTCCGGCCGGAGCTCAAGGCGTTGGAGCTGGGCATCCGCCGCGCCAAAACGAACCGTGCTCTCGCCGCGACCAAGTGGCTGCCGGAGGTCACGGGCCGTATCGAAGCAAGGCAGTTCAGTGGTGAAGGGAATATCCGCGAGTACGATACGTTCCTCGGTCTGACGGTTCCGATCTGGTCGCTGCTAAAAGGCGTCGGAGGTGAGTGGAAAGGAGCCGGGAGCGAGGTGCAAGAAGCGCAAGCCATGTACACAGAGATGAAGAACGAGGTGCTGTTGGCCATTCACGAGGCCTACTCGAAGGTGCAGGTGGCGGAACACGCACTGATCTCGTATGAACAACTGATCCTCCCGCAGGCCAAGCAGCAAGTGGAAGTCGCTTTTGCGTCCTATGAGGCGGGTCGATCGGATCTGCTGTCGCTGATCGATGCTCAGCGGACGCTGAAGGAAACCCACATCGCGTACTTCAAAGTGATGGCGGACTATGAGCTTGGGTTGTCTGATTTGCGCCTGGCCGTCGGCGGGGAACTGCCGAGTCATCCACAGGAGCCAACGCATCAAGCCACGCCGTCAACGCCGAAGGAGGGGCCATCATGAAACATCTCAGGCCGATCATCCTTGGAACCCTTGTTGTTGCGGCGATCGTCTCCGGTGTGATCTCGGTTCAGCGTGGGGCCATCTTCCATCACAGGGCGACGCATGCGCAGTACTACTGTCCCATGCATCCGACGTATCGATCCGATCGGCCGGGGGACTGTCCGATCTGTAGCATGAAGCTCGTCAAGGCAGAGGAAGGAACGCTGTTCGCAGGAGGACGCGGAGATCCGCACCAACATTCAACCCCACAGCTTGCCTCCATCTGCTACCTCCATCACTGCGCGAAGCTCCACAACGGTAAGCCGTGTCCGATGACGGTGGTGGCGAAGCCCGGCGAGCAGGTCACCTGCCCGATTTGCGGAACCCACATCGCCGAGGCAGCGACCACGGCACCCTCCGTCGACCGCAAGATCCTGTACTGGACCGATCCGATGCTCCCTGGCTACAAGGCGGACAAGCCGGGCAAGTCGCCGATGGGCATGGACCTCGTCCCCGTCTACGAAGAGCAAGGCAGCAATGCTCGTGCAGCTTCAGCCTCGACACCGGAGGGATATGCACCGGTGTTGCTCACGCCACAAAAACAGCAGGTCATTGGCGTGAAGACCGCACCCGTCCAAACACGTGCGATGACGAAGACGATTCGAACCGTCGGTGTGGTGGCGCACGATCCTGAGCTGTATCAGACCCAAGAGGAGTTCATCCAGGCCTACCAGGCATGGCAGCGGGCGGCGGGCAGCAGTTCACCGGAGGCTGCGGCGCAAGCGAAACGGTTGGTGGATTCCAGCCGATTGCGTCTGCGCCATCTGGGACTGAGCGAGGCCATGATCGATGAGGTGAGCACGTGGACCGAACCGGACCATCGACTGCTGCTTGGTGGAGCTGGGCAGTTTTGGGTCTACGCGTCGATCTATGAGTACGAGCTCCCGTTGGTCCGGGTGGGACAGACCGCGACGATCAAGATGGATGCGATTCCAGACGCTGTCCTCACAGGAACGGTGAAGGCGATTGATCCGATGGTGGACCCAGCGACTCGCACAACGCGCACGCGCATCATTGTGGAAGATGCCCGCGGGGTGTTGAAACCTGAGATGTACGTGAATGTCTTCATTGCGGTCGACCTCGGTGAAACGCTCGCCATTCCTGAAGACGCCGTGTTCCGCACCGGGACGAAGAGCATTGTTTTTGTGGATCAAGGGCAGGGGATGTTCGAGCCCCGCGATGTGACGCTCGGTGTTAAAGCGGATGGCTATTACGAAATCAAATCCGGCGTGGCGGAGGCAGAGCGGGTGGTGACCAGCGGTAACTTTCTGATTGATTCAGAGAGTCGGTTGAAAGGGGCACTCGAGGGTGTGGGGGGTCACCAACATGGCCAATAGCCCCGAGCGCTTAACGACCTCAGCCGCGGAGGCTCAACCGTCCCTCCAAGAGGGCGGGGCTATCGCCAAGCTCATTGAGTTCTCCGCTCACAATAAATTTCTCGTGTTGACGTTTGTCATGGCCGCGCTGATCGGATCGGTCTGGGCGATGAAAAACGTCCCGCTCGATGCGATTCCGGACCTGTCAGATACGCAAGTCATCATCTACTCGCGCTGGGACCGTAGCCCGGACATCATCGAGGACCAGGTGACCTATCCGATCATCACCGCGATGCTCGGGGCCCCGCGCGTCAAGGCCATCCGCGGGTTTTCAGATTTTGGATTCTCCTATGTCTATGTGATCTTCAAAGACGGCACCGACCTCTACTGGGCCAGGAGCCGGACGCTCGAATATCTCAGCAAGATTACATCGCGCTTGCCGGAAGGGGTGAGGACCGAATTAGGACCGGATGCCACCGGCGTAGGCTGGGTGTTTCAATACGCCCTGGTGGATCCGACGGGTCAGCATAACCTGCAAGAGCTGCGCAGTTTTCAGGATTGGTACTTGCGCTACTACCTCCAGAGTGTGCCCGGGGTGGCTGAGGTGGCCTCTATCGGAGGATTTGTGAAGCAGTACCAGGTCACCGTCGATCCCACGCGGCTGCTCGCCTACAACATCCCACTCACCAAAGTGATCGAGGCGATTCGTCAAGGCAATCAGGAAGCTGGCGGGCGGCTGCTCGAGTTCAGCGGGGCGGAGTATATGGTCCGTGGCCACGGTTACGCGAAATCCATCCAAGATCTCGAGCAGATCGTGGTGGGAACGGACCAAAAAGGCACGCCGGTGCTCATCAAGCATATCGCCACCGTCGCCCTTGGGCCCGACATCCGTCGGGGCCTTGCTGATCTCAATGGGCAAGGCGATGTGGTCGGCGGCACCGTCATCATGCGCTCTGGGGAAAATGCGCTCACCGTGATCAACCGAGTCAAGACTCGGCTCAAAGAGATCGAGCCGTCTCTCCCACCCGGAGTGAAGGTGGAGGTCACGTACGACCGCTCCGAGCTGATTTTGCACGCGATCAACAATCTCAAAGAAAAACTGATCGAAGAAATGCTGATCGTCAGTTTCGTTATTCTGATTTTCCTCTGGCACTTTCCGTCAGCGATCATCCCGATCGTCACGATCCCGGTTTCCGTCCTGCTCGCGTTTATTCCATTCTACGGGCTGGGATTAACCTCGAACATCATGTCGCTCTCCGGCATCGCTATTTCGATCGGCGTGCTGGTGGATGGCGCGATCGTGGAGGTGGAAAACGCCTACAAGCGGTTGGAGCAGTGGATCGAAGGAGGCCGCAAGGGAGATTATCACGCGGTTCGGCTCAAGGCGCTCAAAGAGGTCGGACCGTCCGTGTTCTTTTCGTTGCTGGTGATCGCCGTGGCGTTCATGCCAATCTTTACGCTCGTCGATCAGGAGGGTCGGCTGTTCAAGCCGCTGGCCTGGGCCAAGAACTTAGCCATGGCAATCGCCGCGATCCTTGCGGTGACGCTCGATCCTGCCATGCGGATGCTCTTCACGCGCATGGAGCCCATCAAGCTGAAGTGGCCGTGGGCCTCTAAGCTCGCGACGACGCTGGCGGTCGGGACCTACTATCGAGAAGAGCAGCACCCGGTCAGCAAGCTGTTGTTTCGCATCTATGAACCTGCGTGCCGCTTTGTCCTGCGGCATCGCCGGGCAACGTTGTTGACGGCACTCGGCCTAGTCCTGACCACCATTCCAGTGTACCTGATGCTCGGCTCGGAGTTCATGCCGCCGTTGCGCGAGGGCACGCTCCTCTATATGCCCACCACGTTGCCTGGAATTTCCGTCACTCAGGCGCAGGCGCTGCTGCAGAAGCAGGACCAAATCCTTAAGAGCTTTCCTGAGGTTGAGCGGGTGTTCGGAAAGTCCGGTCGGATGGAAAGTTCAACCGACCCCGCACCCTTCTCGATGATGGAGACGGTAGTCGTGCTCAAGCCTCGTCGAGCATGGCGGCGCACAACCAGGTTTCCCTGGGTGACCCGCCTCTCACATGACGAGCTCATCAATCAGATGGATGAGGCGTTGAAGATCGCCGGCACGACGAACGCCTGGACGATGCCGATCAAGAACCGCATTGATATGCTCACGACCGGCGTGCGCACGCCGATTGGCATCAAGATTTTCGGCTCAGACCTTAAGACGATTGAAGGAATCGGGACGCATCTTGAGATGATCCTGCAAAACGTGCGCGGCACCCGCAGCGTCTACGCCGAGCGGGTCGCGGGCGGCTACTTTGTGGACTTCACGCTCAAGCGCGAGGAGTTGGCCCGCTATGGGCTCTCAGTCGCCGATGTGCAGATGGTCATTATGTCCGCCATCGGGGGAGAGAACATCACGACGACCGTGGAGGGAAGAGAACGCTACTCGGTCAACGTTCGCTATCCACGGGAGTTGCGGGACGATATTGAAACGCTCCAGCGTGTGTTGGTGCCCACGCCAAGCGGTCAGCACATTCCACTGGCCCAGCTGGCCGACATCGCGCTGGTGTCCGGACCCTCGATGATCCGGGATGAGAATGGGCTGCTCGCTGGGTATGTCTACGTCGATATGGCGGGACGTGATATCGGCCGTTACGTCGCTGAAGCTAAGCGCAAGGTCGCCAAGGAACTAAAGCTGCCGACCGGTTACGCGCTGGCGTGGAGCGGCCAGTACGAAAACATGATCCGCGTCAAAGAACGGCTCAAAGTCGTCTTGCCGCTCACCCTCTTCATCATTTGCGTGTTGCTCTACATGAACACCAAGTCGATGGTCAAGACTGGCATCGTCTTGCTGGCCGTTCCATTTTCGCTCATCGGAGCGGTGTGGCTGTTGTGGATCTTGGGTTATAACGTCTCGATTGCGGTGTGGGTTGGGATGATCGCGCTGATGGGACTCGACGCGGAGACCGGCGTCTTCATGCTGCTATTTCTTGATCTGTCCTATCATGGGGCGATCCAGCAGAGACGGATGCGGACCGAACACGATCTCGAGGAAGCCATTGTGCATGGAGCGGTGAAGCGAGTGCGGCCCAAGATGATGACGGTGATGGCGGCGTTCTGTGGGCTCTTGCCGATCATGTGGTCCACAGGAGCAGGCGCCGACATGATGAAGCGCATCGCCGCTCCCATGGTGGGCGGTCTGCTGACCTCGTTCATCCTAGAGCTGCTGGTCTACCCCGTCATCTATGCGACCTGGAAGTGGCGGTTCGAGATGAACGAGGGGAAGGCTGTCTGGGTGACTCGGCAGTCTGGAATCTCATGATGAATTATTCGTGTCCATAATGTCCGCGTCTCTTCGGGATCCTGTGTGCGGCATGGATGTTACGCCATCGACCGCACGGCTGGTCGAGCGGAATGGGACGACGTATCGCTTTTGCAGCGTCCGTTGCCGCGATGCGTTCCTCAACCGCCCCGTTCTACCGGCGGCACACGATGAGGTCCTCTACACCTGTCCCATGCATCCCGAGATTCGTCAGCGCGGTCTGGGTGCGTGTCCGATGTGCGGCATGGCACTGGAGCCTCAGACGGTCACCGTAAGTTACGAGGCCAACAATGAACTCATCGGCATGGCTCGCCGCTTCTGGATCAGCCTGCTCTTCACGGCCCCAGCGTTCCTCCTGGCCATGTCGGATATGATTCCCGGCCAGCCCCTACAGCATAACGTCTCGTCTCAATTCCTCGCATGGGTGCAATGCCTCCTCGCAACGCCGGTGGTGCTATGGGGTGGCTGGCCATTTTTTCAGCGCGGCTGGGCCTCCATCGTCCATCGTCGCCTCAACATGTTCACGCTGATTGCACTCGGGACCGGGGCGGCCTACATCTATAGCGTGATCGCTCTCGTCTTCCACGGAGCGTTTCCTGTCTCGTTCCATCGCCACCATGGAAATGTCCCGGTCTACTTTGAAGCCGCCGCCGTCATCACGACGCTCGTTTTACTCGGCCAGGTGCTGGAGCTGCGAGCTCGTAGCCGGACGAGCGAGGCGATCAAAGCGCTCCTGAATCTTGCGCCGAAGACGGCCCGGCGCGTTCGGGACGACGGGACGGATGAAGACGTCCCGTTGGAATCGGTGATGCGCGGTGAACGACTTCGCGTACGGCCGGGCGAGCGGATCCCCACCGATGGCGTTGTGTTGGAGGGAACCAGCGCAGTCGATGAATCGCTGGTGACCGGCGAATGGATGCCGGTCGAGAAGGGCGCCGGGGCGCGCGTGACGGGCGGAACGGTCAACGGGGCTGGCGGCGGCCTGCTTATCAGGGCCGAGCGCGTGGGTAGCGAGACGCTGCTGGCACAGATCGTCCGGATGGTCTCCGAGGCGCAGCGCAGCCGGGCCCCCATCCAACACCTAGCCGATGTGGTGTCAGCGTATTTCGTGCCGGCGATCATACTCGTCGCCGCCATCACATTTTTCGTCTGGGCGCTTATCGGACCGCAGCCGCGGCTGGTATACGCGCTGATCAATGCCGTGGCGGTGCTGATCGTCGCCTGCCCCTGCGCGTTGGGGTTGGCGACGCCGATGTCGATTATGGTGGGGGTGGGACGCGGGGCGCGGGCGGGCGTGCTCATCAAAAACGCCGAGGCGCTCGAACTGCTGGAAACGGTCGATACCCTCGTCGTGGATAAGACCGGTACGCTCACCGAGGGCAAACCAACGCTGGTCTCGATCGTGCCGGTCGATCCAGGAAGGGAACGCGAGCTCCTGCGTCTTGCGGCGAGCGTGGAGCGCGGCAGCGAACATCCGTTGGCTACGGCGATTGTTGCTCAAGCTGTGGCCGAGAGGCTCACGCTTGGTGAGGCCAAGAATTTTGCGTCGGTCACCGGCAAGGGCGTGACGGGCGTGGTAGGTGGCCGCAGGATCGTCCTTGGTAATTCGCAGCTCATGAATGACGCGGGCGTGTCGCTTGAGCAGCTCACCGCGCAGGCCGAGGCGTTACGGTGCGAGGGCCAGACGGTTGTGTTTGTGGCCGTGGACAACAGGCTCGTGGGATTGCTCGGGGTGGCCGATCCGATCAAGCCGTCAACGCCGGAGGCGATCGAGATCCTCCACCGCGAAGGCGTGCGCGTGCTGATGGTCACCGGGGACAATCAAACCACGGCTGAGGCCGTCGCCAAACACCTGAAGATTGATGAGGTGCAGGCAGAAGTCCTTCCCGAACAAAAGGGCGAGATCGTCAAACGGCTTCAGGCCGAGGGTCGCGTCGTGGCGATGGCGGGCGACGGTGTGAATGATGCACCGGCATTAGCGCAAGCGCATGTGGGTATTGCGATGGGTACCGGCACCGACGTAGCCATGGAGAGCGCTGGGGTCACCCTCGTCAAAGGTGACTTGCGCGGCATTGCCCGAGCGAGGCGGTTGAGTCGCGCGACGATGCGCAACATCCGCCAGAACCTCTGGTTCGCATTCCTCTACAATGCGTTGGGCGTGCCCGTTGCGGCGGGTGTGCTGTACCCCGTCTTCGGATGGCTGTTGAGTCCGATGATTGCCAGCGCGGCGATGAGCGTCAGCTCGGTCTCCGTCATTCTGAACGCGTTGCGTCTACGTTCCGTTAAACTCTAAGACGTGCTATCATCACTGTGGTGAACCTAAATGAGGAGGGACAGATGAAGCGGTATGCAGGATGGATGATCGCGGTCGGCCTTAGCATCGTGGCGAGTGCGCCCGTGGCATGGGCGCATCAGGGGATGATGGGTGAAGACGAAGACCATGAGACGGTCGCCGAGAACACCGGGACGGAACAAACGCTGACCGGAGAAGTCGTGGACGTCTTTTGCTACTTAAGTCACGAGAAGGAGGGGTTGGGGAAGGGCCATGCCGGCTGCGCGAAGAAGTGCATCGAGAGCGGACTGCCGGTGGCTATCAAAGTGGGTGATGAGCTCTACTTGGCGGCGATGGCCGACCACAACCCCGCCAACAAGATGCTGGTGACCTATGCCGGCGAGCAGGTGACGGTCCACGGCCAGGTGTTAGAGAAGGACGGCCAACATCTCATTTCCATCACGAAACTAGAGAAAGCGAAGTAGATCAGTTGGGGAGTTCGCGTGTTGACGGGTTGGCGCGTTGAAGGCAACACGCCAACCCGATAACGCGCCCACACGCAAACGTTCCTATGGAAAGTCTTCATCCGCTCATCGTCCATTTTCCCATCGCGCTCTTGTTGACCGCCGTGGTGCTGGATCTGGCGGCGATCGTGTTGAAGCGTCCGCAATTGCATCGCGTAGCGCTGTGGAACCTGTGTCTGGGCACACTTGCCGCAGGGGCGACCGTGTGGAGTGGCCTTGAAGCGGAAGATGTGGCAAAACATTCGTTCGAAATTTGGAAGGTCATGCAGTTGCATAAACGATTAGGGATCACGACGTTGATCCTGGGCATCATGGTCACCAGCTGGAGACTTTGGAAACGGGATCGGTTAACGTCTCGTGCTCGAGTGCTCACCATGACGGGGATGCTGCTCATGGGAGTGAGCTTAAGCTTCGGTGCGTATCTTGGTGGGCGCATGGTCTATGAGTACGGGGTGGGTGGCTCGTTTGGTGCCATACAAAAATGAAGCCACTTCACCCCTATACGACGCACAACGCGGCCGTCGATGCTCACATCGCCAGCCTCGTGGGTGCATTCGGTGACGCCCTCGATCAGCGGCTCCTGGCTGAGATGATGGTGTCGGTCTATCGGCTTGGCGAAGATCGCTCCTCGACCGGCGACTTGAAAATCTTGAACTCCGCGCTCAAAGAGTTGCGTTACGCCTTTAAAGTGTTCCGGCCCTACCGCGGTGTTCGCAAAGTCGCGCTGTTCGGCTCGGCTCGACTCCCTCGCCAGCATCCGGCGTACGCGATGGCCAAAACGTTCGGGCAGCTCATGGTCAAGGCGAACTGGATGGTGATCACGGGGGCCGCCAGCGGCATCATGAAGGCGGGCCACGAGGGGGCGGGGCGCGCCGCCAGCTTTGGTCTCAACATCCGCCTGCCGTTTGAACAAGAAGCCAACCCGGTCATTGCCGAAGATTCCAAGCTCATCAGCTGCAAATATTTCTTCACGCGTAAACTGCTCTTCATTAAAGAGTCACACGCCACGGCGCTGTTTGCCGGCGGATTCGGGACGCTCGATGAGGGATTCGAATCGCTGACGCTCGTCCAAACAGGGAAGTCGGATCCGCGGCCGATCGTGTTTATCGACACGCCCGATGGGAAGTTCTGGAAACCGCTGCTGACCTTTTTTGACCGCCAGCTCATCAGCGGTGGAGTGGTGTCGGATACGGAGCGCTCCATCTATCAGGTCGCGCGCTCGGCGGAAGAGGCGGCGCAGATCATCCAGCGCTTCTATTCGGTGTACCATTCCCAACGCTACGTCAAGGGGATGCTGGTGTTGCGCCTTCAGCAACGGCTGAGCGATGCGGCGGTGGCTCAGCTGACGCGGGAGTTTCGCGACCTGCTCAGCTCAGGTGCGATTCGTCAGGTTGCTGCGCTTCCTGAGGAAGCGGATGAGCCGGCGCTGAAGGAGTTGCCTCGATTGCTCTTGCCTTTTAACCGACAACACTACGGGCGGCTCATCGAGCTGATCCATCGCATCAATGAGTTGGGAGCCCGCCCGTTTGAGGCGGGGGACAGAGGACCGGGGACGAAAACCCGAAAGCCGTAACCGAAGATTTTTTGCTTTCCATTTTTCTCGTAGACTCTTACACTGGGAGTGATGGGTTCGGATTCGATCGGTTGTTCGTGTCTCCTGTTTCGTGTCATTCGCCTCTTGTGTTGTGATGCTGCACGCTGATTTCGTCCACCTCCACGTCCACTCGAACTACTCTCTCCTGGATGGGGCCTGCCGCATTGCGCCGCTCGTGAAGCGAGCGGTCGAGCTCAAGTTTCCCGCGATGGCCATCACCGATCACGGCAACCTGTTCGGCGCAATCGAGTTCTATGAGACCTGCATGAAGGAGGGCATCAAGCCCATCATCGGCTGCGAGGCGTACATCGCGCCGAAAAGCCGCCTCGATCGCTCCGGCACCGGCATCCGCGATTCCAACGCCCACATGGTGATCTTGGCGAAGGATGAGGAAGGCTATGCCAACCTCATGCGGCTCGTCACCATCGGCTACCTCGAAGGGTTCTACTACAAACCGCGCATCGACAAAGACATGCTCGCGCAGTACAAGAGCGGCCTTATCGTGCTCACGAGCTGCCTCAAGGGGATTCTCAATGTGCACCTGACGCAGGACCAGGTTGACCTTGCACGCAGGGAACTCGATGACTTCATCCAGATCGTCGGTAAGGAGAACGTCTACATCGAACTGCAGAACCACAACCTCCCCCTTGAACAGAAGGTGCGTCCGCTCCTGCGACGGTTGGCGCAAGATGCTGGCGTCAAATGCGTGGCGACGAACGACGTCCACTACATCGAGCAGGCGCATGCTCAGGCACATGACGCGCTGATGGCGATCCAGACACAGACCACCATCGATGATACTCACCGGCTACGCTACGAGCAGCCGGAGTTTTTCCTGAAATCGGCCGAGCAGATGAAACAGCTCTTCAGCGATGATATCGATGCCATCGCGACCACATTGGAAATCGCTGAGCGGTGCAACGTGGAGCTCGAGTTTGGCAAGTTACATCTGCCGTACTACGAGCCGCCGCCGGACAAAACGCAAGCGGACTACCTCAAAGAGTTGTGCTACCACGGACTCGAAGGCCGCTACGGCGAGGTCAGCGCACCCCTTGTTGAGCGCTTAGAGCACGAGCTTTCCGTCATCTTACAGGCCGGCTATACGAGTTACTTCCTCATCGTGTGGGATTTCGTCCGCTTCGCGAAGGAGCGGGGGATTCCGGTCGGGCCCGGGCGCGGCTCAGCCGCGGGAAGCCTCGCGAGTTACTGCCTGGGCATTACCGATATCGACCCCTTGAAGTACGATTTGCTCTTTGAGCGGTTCCTCAATCCGCAGCGCGTGACGCAGCCAGATATTGACATCGATTTCTGCTACGAGCGTCGAAACGAAGTGATCGAATACGTCATTCAAAAATACGGTAAGACGAACGTCGCCCAGATCATCACGTTTGGGACGATGCAAGCCAAGGCGGTCGTGCGCGACGTCGGGCGCGTCATGAAGCTCTCCTACGCCGAGGCGGACCGGCTAGCCAAACTCATCCCCAATGAACTCGACATCACCCTCACGCGGGCCCTCGCGGAAGTGCCGGAACTGACCCATCTCTACCGAACGGATGAGCGCGTCAAACAACTGATGGACACTGCCCTCGTCCTCGAAGGGCTCACGCGCCACGCCTCGACGCACGCCGCCGGCATCACCATCGCGGACCGGCCGCTGACCGATTACGTACCGCTCTTTAAGAGCAACGACGATCAGATCACCACCGGGTTTGACATGACCTCGCTCGAGCATATCGGCCTACTGAAGATCGATATGCTCGGCTTGCGCACCCTCACCGTCATCGATGAGTCGGTCAAGCTGGCGGAACGCCGGCACGGTCTCGTCATCAACATGGACACGCTCCCATTTGATGATGCGAAAACATTTCAGCTCTTGGCACGCGCCGACACGATGGGAGTGTTCCAACTTGAAAGTTCGGGGATGCGCGATCTGCTAAAAAAGATCAAGCCGACGCAGTTTGAGGATATTATCTCGGTCATCGCCCTCTTCCGTCCCGGCCCGATCGGGTCGGGCATGCTCGATGAGTTCATGAAGCGCAAACACGGCCAGATTCCGATCAAGTATGAGCACGCGCGTCTGGAGCCGGTGCTAAAGTCGACCTACGGCGTCATCGTCTTTCAGGAGCAGGTCATGCGGGTGGCGAGTGACCTCGCGGGCTTTTCGCTCGCACAAGCCGACCTGTTGCGTCGCGCGATGGGGAAGAAAATTCCCGAGGTGATGGAAGCGCAGCGCAAGGCCTTCGTCGATGGCTGCAAGAAGAATGGGATCACCGAGCGGACCGCGACGCGCATCTTCGATCTCATCGAACACTTTGCAGGCTACGGGTTCAATAAGTCGCACTCCGCCGCGTACGCGCTGATTTCGTATCGCACCGCGTATCTGAAGGCGCACTATCCGGTTGAGTTCATGACGGCGCTCTTGAGCAGCGAGCTGGGCAACACCGATAAGCTCGTCGTGTATCTCGAGGAAGCCAAGCGGATGGGGCTCACGATCCTGCCGCCCGATGTCAATGAGAGCCAAGCACTCTTTACGGTCGTTGATGAGACGACGATTCGGTGCGGGATGGGCGTGATCAAGAACGTGGGGCTCTTGGCCATCGAGTCGGTGGTTCAGGCGCGCGAGGCGCGCGGACGGTTTCACACGATCCAGGAGCTCTGTCGTGATCTTGACCTGCGGCTCGCCAATCGAAAGGTGTGCGAGAGCCTCATTAAAGCTGGTGCGTGCGATGGCATGGGCTCCTCGCGCGCAGCCCTCCTGGCGAGTTTAGATCAGGCCATGGAAGAGGCGACGAGCGTGCAGAAGGATCGCGTGCGAGGACAGCTGACGTTTTTTGACGAGCTGGCTACCGAGACACCGAAGTCGGTGGCTGGTCCGAGTGGTGGAATGCACCGACTCCGCGATTGGCCGGAGAGTCAAAAACTCGCGTTTGAGAAAGCGCTCTTGGGCTTCTATGTCTCCGGTCATCCGCTCGCGCGGTACGCGAAAACGTTAGCGCTGTTTACCAGCGCCACCTCGCAGACCCTGTTGCACGAACAGGAAGGGGCCGTGGTGACGATCGGTGGCATGCTGACCAAGATCAAGCACACGACGACAAAGAAAACGAATGAGCAGATGGCGGTCTGCATGTTGGAGGATTTGGAGGGTGACGTCGAAGTCCTCATTTTCCCGAACAGCTTTTCGCAGCTCGCGCCACAGCTCAAACCCAACGCGGTGGTCTTCGTTGAGGGGCGCATCGCCATTCGCGAAGACCGGCCGCGGCTCATCGCTCAGCAGATTATCCCGATCGAACAGGGTACGAGCAAACTCGCGCAGGCAATGGAGCTCATCCTGCGCACCCCGGGGATGGAAAAGGAGTTGCTGGAGCAGCTCAAAGGGCTCCTCGCGCGATTTCCTGGCGCAGTCCCCATCTATCTTCGACTGGAACTTCCGCAAGAACCGTCCATGCGACTGCGGTTGGCCGAAGAGTTTAAGGTGGAACCCAAGCAAGAGCTCTTAGAAGAGCTGGATCGACTCTTGGGGGCGGGATCGATTGTGATTAAGCGTCAGCCGCCAAAGCCGGCGCAACCGTTCCAGCCACGGTTTACCGCCGCTCGTAGCGAAGATGCATAGCGCGAAGGTCCTTCAAATATTTTTTATGCATGGGAGGGTTGACAACTCCACATGGCCATGTTACCGTATCTTTTCCTATGGCGCTGACTAAGAAGGACTTAGTGCTAGCGGTCGCGAAAGACACTGGGATCACTCAGGTGGAAGTCAAGCGGGTGGTCCAGCGGTTGCTTGACCTCTTAATCGCGAACCTGAAAGAGGGAAAGACGGTTGAGCTGCGCAACTTCGGCGTGTTCAAGGTGAGACAACGCGCGCCACGCCGCGGCCGCAATCCCAAAACCGGTCAAGAAGTGCCCGTCCCGTCGAAACGAGTCGTGGTCTTCAAGCCTGGCCTCCTCATGCGCCAGGACATCAAGTAGCGATCGATTCCTGCGCCACGCCGAGCATCCCTCGTCAGGTTTTCGCACAACGCGTACTTCCTCAAGACTCCTCGACCATTGGAAACTTCGACGTATCACGCCTCACAGGCTCATGATAGAATAGATCCCTTCTATGGCACTGCAAGCTCTCCGAGGAACGACCGACATCCTGGCTGATGATCTCGCGCGATGGGTTCGCGTTGAGCGTGCTGCGCGACGGTGTGCCGGTCTGTATGGGTATCAGGAACTCCGCACCCCTCTGATTGAGGACGCCGCGCTCTTTCTGCGATCCGTCGGGGAAACGACGGACATTGTCCAGAAGCAGATGTTCCGCTTTGAGGATCGCGGCGGGCATGACATCGTGTTGCGTCCGGAAGGAACCGCCTCGGTCGTTCGGGCGTACCTTGAACACAACCTGCACAAGACGCAAGGGTTTGCGAAGCTCTTCTACCTGGGGCCGATGTTTCGAGCTGAGCGGCCGCAGGCCGGGCGCTTCCGGCAGTTTCACCAATTTGGGGTTGAGGCGATTGGTTCGGCGAGTCCGTGGGTGGATGTTGAAGTCATCGTGCTGTGCGTCCAGATCCTGCGTGCGTGCGGGGTGACGCAACTCTCCGTGTGGCTTTCCAGCATGGGGTGCCGCGATGACCAGCAGCGCTCAGCACAACTCTTACGCGAACGGCTGGCACCACGCAAGGCCGAGCTGTGCAAAGAATGCCAAAGCCGATTTGAAAAAAACATCTTCCGGATTCTGGACTGTAAGAACCCCACGTGTCACAAGATTGCTTGGAACATCAAAGGCTCACCGTTCGTCCTATGCGATGCGTGTCAGGCCCACTTCGATCAGGTGCGGCAGGGGCTCAAGGAGGCCGAGGTACCCTTTGACGACACGCAGGTTTTTGCGCGCGGGCTGGACTACTACACGCGAACTGTCTTTGAGGTGCGGGCAACAGGTTTAGGTGCGCAAGATGCGGTGGCCGCCGGAGGTCGTTACGATCATTTGGTCGAAGAGCTTGGTGGTCCACCGATGGGCGCGATGGGGTTTGCGGCGGGCATCGAGCGGTTGCTCATGGCGGCCGCTCAGCCAGATGCGCAGCAACCGGCTGAGGTGGCGCGTCGGGGCCTCTATCTGGCGATCGCGCAACCGGCGCTTCTTGGGCAAGGCTTTCGCCTGGTCCAACAGCTGCGCGGGCGCGGGGTCAACGCAGTGATGGACTACGCCGGCAAAAGTCTCAAGGCCCAGTTGCGCGAAGCCGACAAAGCGGGTCACCAGCTGGTGGCGATTTTGGGAGAGACGGAGGTCCGGGAGCGGACGATGACGCTCAAGGACTTGGCGCAAGGGCAGCAACAGTCGGTCCCATTTGACGCATTTGTGGAGGAAGTCAGCCAGCGAGTGAAATCAGCATGTCACCACTAACCATGGACAACGTCCAATGATGCGAACGCACGGCTGCGGCGAGTTGCGAGAGAGCCACATCGGCTCGACGGTGACCCTCTGCGGCTGGCTGCACCGACGACGGGATCACGGCGGCTTGAGTTTCATCGATCTGCGCGATCGCTCCGGCCTGGCGCAAGTCGTCTTCAACGCGAAAGCCAACGCCGAACTCCATCAGCAAGCCAAAGCCTTTGGCCCCGAATACGTGCTCAGTATTACCGGCTCCGTTGGCGCACGGCCGAAAGGCTCGGAGAATCCGAAGCTGTCCTCCGGGATGGTCGAGGTGAAGGCCAGTAGCGCGCGGATCCTCAATCCCGCCAAACCGCCTCCCTTTGAAATCGACGATCAGCTCGAGGTGTCGGAAGACGTTCGCATGCAGTGGCGCTATATCGACCTACGCCGCCCGACGATTCAGCAGAAGCTGATCCTCCGTCACCGGATCGTCCACCGTATCCGCCAGGTGTTCAACGAGCTCGGCTTTTTGGAAATCGAAACCCCCATCCTCACCAAGTCGACACCTGAAGGTGCGCGCGACTACCTCGTGCCCTCGCGGGTGAATCTCGGACGGTTCTTTGCGCTGCCGCAGTCTCCCCAGCTCTTCAAACAACTCCTGATGGTGGCGGGCCTTGAGCGGTACTTCCAGATCGCGCGCTGCTTCCGCGATGAGGATCTGCGGGCGGACCGCCAGCCGGAGTTTACGCAGCTCGACCTTGAAATGTCGTTCGTCGAGGAAGAGGATATCTTTGCGGTGATGGAGAGGGTGGTGTCGGAGGTGTTCAAAGACGAGGTAGGCATTCCGTTGGCCATCCCGTTTCCTCGAGTGACCTATCGCGAGGCACAAGAGAAGTACCATAGCGATAAACCCGATCTTCGCACCGCTGAGCATCCGTGGGCGTTTTGCTGGATCACCGACTTTCCGCTCTTCCATTGGGATCAGGAAGTGAAACGCTGGGACGCAGAGCACCATCCCTTCACCGCACCCCATCCCGATGATGTCGAGTGGCTCGCCAAGGATCCGGGGAAAGTCCGCGCACGCGCGTACGATCTTGTCCTCAATGGGATGGAATTGGGCTCGGGCAGCATCCGGATTCATCAAGAGCCGATGCAGCGCACCATCTTTCACATCCTTGGACTCAACGACCAGACAGTGCAGGACCGGTTCGGATTTTTACTCCAAGCGTTTACCTACGGGGCTCCGCCGCACGGCGGGTTTGCGTTGGGCATCGACCGGCTCGTGGCGCTGGCGACGCAGGCCCCGTCGATCCGTGACGTCATCGCGTTTCCAAAAACGCAGAAGGCGATCGATCCGGTGACGGATGCCCCCTCCTCGGTGACGGAGACGCAGTTGAAAGAACTCGGGATTGCCATCTTGCCTGCAAAGAAATAACCGTGGAACAGGAGGAGTCGATGTCACGAAGGGCTCAGGTGCTGGTGGGAGGACTGGTCGTATTGCTCACGGGCTGCCGGACAGCTACGCACGTGACCGAGGTGCCGCGCGTGGATCTTGAGGTTAGCGGGGGCAATCGTGGCTTTCTCGTTGGAACGCCTCCGCCCACCTCTGAACTCAAAACCACGCGACAGATGGTTGAAACAAACATCGAAGTCCCGAGTTTCTACAAAGCCAAACACACCTCCACCCCTGTCAGTCTTGAGGCTGGTGCCCCAGCGACTGACGCCGCGAGCGCTCCTGACGAAAGCCGCGCGTCGGTCATCTACGACACCTATGTCGTGCAGAAGGGCGATTCGCTCTGGTCCATCGCCGCCAAGCCGGAGATCTACGGCAAAGCCACGCGCTGGCGGCGAATCTTCGACGCCAACCGGGAACTGCTCAAGAGTCCAGAACGCGTGCGGGCGGGCATGACGCTCAAGATTCCGCGCGGTGAGGAGCGCGGCCCCAGCACGACCTACAGCGATCAGGATGCGACCTCTAAGAAGTAGTCCGTGTTCCGAGCAGGACGATGGCTGAGCAACTTCTCACCTTACGCAACGACCAAGAAGCCCAGACGCTCTTCGGCAAACACGATCAGCACCTGCGCAAGATCGAGCAGGTGCTGGGGGTGTCGGTCGTCTTGCGCGGCGCGGAGGTGAAAGTCAACGGGCAGGACGCGTCGGTCGCCAAGGCCGTGAAGCTGTTTGATGATTTGCTCGTGATCGTCCGCTCGGGAGCTCCCTTGCGCAAAGACGATCTCGATTACGCCTTGCGAGCCATCCAAGATTCCCGTCTCATCCAGCTGTGCCAAGTCTATCAGGAGCGCATCGAAGTGCCCTCGAAGCGCCGCTTTGTCATCCCGCGGACATCTGGACAAAAAGCCTACGTGGATGCGATCCGCACGCACGACATTGTCTTTGGCATCGGGCCGGCCGGGACCGGCAAGACCTACCTCGCCATGGCGATGGCCGTCGAGAATCTCACCAAGGGGGAAGTCTCACGCATCATCCTCACGCGTCCTGCGGTGGAAGCAGGCGAGCGGCTGGGCTATCTGCCGGGGGATCTTTCAGAAAAGATCAATCCCTACCTCCGACCCCTGTATGATGCGCTCTACGAGATGATGGAAATTGATATGATCCAGCGCTATCTGGACCGCGGGATCATCGAGGTGGCACCACTGGCGTACATGCGCGGGCGCACGCTGAATGACTCATTCATCATTCTGGATGAGGCGCAGAACACGACGAGCGAGCAGATGAAGATGTTCCTCACGCGCCTGGGCTTTGACTCTAAGGCGGTCATCACCGGGGACATTACGCAGATCGATCTGCCGACGGATCGGCTCTCAGGTCTGATCCAAGTGCAAAGCCTGCTGGCGAAGGTCGAAGGTATCAAGTTTACGATGTTTAGCGGACAAGACGTCGTCCGTCATGAGTTGGTGCAAGCGATCATCAGCGCCTACGAGAGCCACAACCATCGCAATGGGTAGACGCGCCCGTGCGTTATGGGTCTGCGTGTTGATAGCCATTCCGGCCGTAGGAGTACGAATGTCACACGCGGTCGCTGCTGCGGATCCCGCCAACTGCCGAGCAACACTAGATGCCATCTGGACTGAGCTCAATAGAGCGAATGTCTGTACACATGACACAGACTGCGCAGTCATTTTCCCTCCGGCCATGTGCTGGAGTCCCGTCAATCGTCGGTACGATACAGATTCGCTCTTTCAAAAAGTCCACGACTACGTAACAACATGTCCAATCCCCGCCATGAAATGCGCATCCTTACAAAGGCCGGTCTGTCGAAAAGGAAAGTGCGAGTAAGCTTCGGTCTTGATGCTCGTTGCTGTCACGAACGAACAACGTGAGAGTCCTGTGAATGTTGTTCAGGTGAGCACGCTGGCCCGCCGAGCGGTGCGATCTTTAGGCATCAGGACGCCCGGCACGCTTGCGATCACATTCATCAGCGCGCGAAAGATCCGGACCCTAAATAAGCGGTTCCTCCGGCACGATTGGTCCACCGATGTGCTCAGCTTCCGGTATGCGGGAGAGGCCGTTGTGGGGGAGATCCTCATTGCCCCTCGCGAGGCGCGCGTCTACGCTCGGGCCCACGGAATACCATACTGGGAAGAGCTGGCGCGCTACGTCGTGCACGGGCTACTCCATTGGCTCGGCCATGAGGATCGCACGTTGCGACAGCAGCGCGCGATGCGGACCAGGGAAGATGCGCTCCTGGCTCACTGCGGCGTCCTGACAACGCCCTGATGGCCATTCACACGACCGACGCGATTGTCTTACGACGGTATCTGTATCGCGAGACGAGCGTCATTGTGAGCTGTTTGACCGATCGCTTCGGCAAGCTCAAAGGGTTGGTCAAGGGACTGCGCGCCCAGCCGAACCGTCATCGCAGCGCGATGGAACCGCTCACGCTGAATCGAATCGTCTTCTATGACACGCGGTCAAGCCAGCTCCACCTCATCAGCCAGTGTGAGTTGCTCAAGCCGCTGCCGGAGCTCCAGCGGGATCTTGAGACGGCCCAGCTCGCCGGCTTTTGCGTAGATCTCATCGATACCGTGGTTCCATTAGAAGAGCCGCAGCCGGCGCTGTATCAGCTGTTGCGGCTCACACTCGAGCGATTGGCACTTGGCGGCGTCGAGTTAGCCATCCTCCGGATCCACTTCATCGTTCGGGTGCTGAAGTTGACGGGGTTTCAGCCGCAGCTAGATGAGTGCGCCGGGTGCAACAGACACGTGCACGAGCAAGGCTATTGGAGTGCGCGCCAGGGCGGACTCTTGTGTTCCCAATGTCTCCACGAGGATCCCGGGGCTGAGCCGGCATCGTCGCAGATGCTGGACACCGTAGACGCGTTATCGCAGACCGATCAGCCGGTGCCCATTGATCCGCCGCTCGTGATGAGCCTTGATCATCGACTCCAAGAGTTCTTGCGCTGGCGGCTGGACCAGCCGTTAAAAACATTCAAAGCCATCGTCACCCAAACGAGAGAGATGCGTCGCTAACCAATGGAACTGCAGCGGTTGATCCGAACGCTTGATACCTTTTGGGAGCAGCGCGGCTGCACCATCGTCCAGCCCTACGATATGGAGATGGGTGCTGGGACGTTTCATCCGGCCACGTTCTTCGGGGCGCTCGGGTCGCAACCGGTACGGGTTGGCTACGTCCAGCCATCGCGCCGACCGACCGACGGCCGCTACGGGGACAATCCGCTGCGAATGCAACGCTACTACCAGTATCAGGTGCTGCTCAAACCAACCCCCGACAATGTCCAGCAGCTGTATCTCGAGAGCTTGCGTGCATGCGGGATCACGCTCGACGATCACGACATCCGCTTTGTGCAAGATGACTGGGAATCTCCGACGCTGGGCGCGTGGGGACTAGGCTGGGAGGTCTGGATGGACAGCCTTGAGGTCACCCAGTTTACGTACTTTCAACAAGTCGGTGGACTGGATCTCCAACCGATTTCCTGCGAGATTACGTATGGGTTGGAACGCATCACGATGTATGCGCAGGGCAAAACCGATGTCTATCAGCTCGCGTACGGTCCCAAGACCAGCTACGGGGATCTGCACCTGGCCAACGAGCGCGAGGGCTCCCGGTATAACTTTGAGTTGGCCGATGTCGAACTGCACCAGCAGCTCTTCACAAACTACGAGAAGGATGCTAAGCGGTTGCTCGAGGCGAAGTCGCTGATGCCGGCCTATGAGCAGCTCTTGCGCTGTAGCCATACGTTCAACATGCTCGACGCGCGTGGCGCCATCAGTCAGTCCGATCGTCCCCGCTTCGTGCTGCGCATCCGCGGTCTTGCGAAGCGCTGCGCAGAATTGTATCTGGAACGACAGCACACAGCAGACAGCACACAGCAGACAGCAAGTTCCTAAATGGTCAGGCTGCGCGGCAATCCAAAATCTACCACAGCGGATCTCTTGTTTGAAATCGGAACGGAAGAGCTGCCCGCCGCGTATCTTCCCGGTCTCATTGCGCAGTTGCGCGAAGAGGCCGCAGCGCTCTTCAAGGCCCAACACCTTTCGTGTAACGACGTGGAGAGTTTCGGCACGCCACGACGGCTTGTGCTGCTCGTGCACGGGCTTACGAGTCTGCAGCACAAACCTGGCGAAGAGGTGCGCGGGCCCTCGAAGCAAGCCGCCTATGACGGACAGGGCAAGCCCACGCAAGCGCTGCTCGGGTTTCTGCGCTCCCACGGAGCGGCAATCAGCCAGACGAAGCTCGTCGCGTCCCCTAAAGGGGAGTACGTCTATTTAACCAAACCGCCCACGAGCACACCGACGGATCGCTTGCTCCCCACGTTGCTGCCGCAACTGATCGGGAAACTGCGTGCCCCAAAGACGATGCGCTGGGATGAGACCAACATTCGGTTTGCACGGCCGATCCGCTGGTTACTCGCGCTCTACGGCACGACGCCGATTCGCGGTGCCTTTGGAAAACTCGTCAGTGGTTCAGTGACATGGGTTGACGGACCGAAGCGACCGCGCCGCATCAACGTGCGTTCGCTCGATGCTTATCGGAGCGCGCTCAAAAAGGCCGGCACCATGTTGAATCACGACGATCGTCGCGCGTGGATTGAGCAGCATGTTTCCGCAATCGCCAAGCGCTCGCACGGCCGCATCGCACCCGAGATGGTCCAGTACGGCTTGCTCGATGAAGTGACGTTTCTCGTCGAGCGGCCAGTGATCCTCGCTGGTGCGTTTGATCCTCGTTACCTCGAGCTGCCGTGTGAAGTGCTCCTGGCGAGCATGGCGAAGCACCAGCGGGTGTTTGCGATCGAGTCGGCAGGGAAGCTCTTGCCGCACTGCGTGGCGATACTCGAAGGCCAGCCCGGCAAACCCGCCAAGGTGCGGCGCGTCATCGAGCGCATCCTCAACGCGCGGCTCGCCGACAGCTTGATGTTTTTGAACGAAGATCGAAAGCGGTTTCCGCTGGATCAGATGGCGCAAGGGTTGCGTGGCGTGACCTTCCACGAGAAGCTGGGATCGATGGCGCAAAAGACGACGCGGTTGGAACAACTCAGTCAAACGATCGCGGATGCATGGCGTTTGAGTCCTGAAGAAGCTACTTCGTTGCGTCGGGCCTGCCAGCTTGCCAAGGCGGACCTGGTGAGTACGATGGTGAAAGAGTTTCCGACACTCCAAGGCATTGTCGGAAAGTATTACGCCAAGGAATCGGGCGATGCACAGGTGGTTGCAGACGCTATCGAAGAGCAGTATCTCCCAACGGGGGAGAAGCTGCCGCGCACCCTCATTGGCAGCGCGCTGGCCATCCTCGATAAGTACGACACGCTTGCCGGTTACTTTAGCGTTGGCATCGAACCGACGGGCGATCAAGATCCGTTTGGGTTGCGTCGCGCAGCGCAAGGCATTGTCGAGGTGGCCTGGGCGATTCATCGTCCACTGCCGCTTCATCGATTCTTCGAGCAGTGGCAACCGCTGATTGCTCCAGCCAAGCCCGTTGCGCCAGCGCGCGAGCATATCCATCGCTACATCTTGGAGCGGCTCTACACGTTTGCATGGCCCAAGCCGGCTCCGTCGGTCGATTGCATCGATGCGGTGCTCAATAGCCCCTGCGATGATCTTATCGACGTCATGGATCGAATCGTGAGTCTCCAGACGCTTCAGGGCCATCCCGGTTTGCTACGGGCGGCAAAGGTCATCGAGCGTACCCGCAACATCCTCAAGGGGGCACCGTTGCGACAAGGGCACGTGAACCCGGCCCAGCTCCAAGACCCCATTGAGCAGCGGTTGTGGGATCTCTACCGCTCGAATGAGGAACGCGTTGTTGCGTTGAGCAACAAGAAGTCGTACACGGATGCCACGATGTTGTTCGGCGAGATTTTCTTTGAACCGCTCCATGAGTTCTTCGACAAAGTCATGGTAAACGTCCCCGATGAAACGCTCCAGCAGAACCGGCTCGCCTTGATGAAGGCGATCCACACGTTGTATACTGAGCGCATTGCCGACCTCTCGAAACTCACCGTCCTTCAACAGCAGGAGTCACGATGAAGCGGACACAGACCATGACCAGACCCAAACGTGCTACCTCCGTGAAGGCCTCCAACGGGCGAGCCAAGACGCAGCACATCTATGTCTTCGGCGGCGGCAAGGCGGATGGCCGCGCGGACATGAAACAGCTGCTCGGCGGCAAAGGGGCCAACCTGGCCGAAATGACAAACCTGGGCGTGCCGGTTCCGCCCGGACTGACCATCACCACCGAAGTCTGCCGTCAGTTCTATGATCTTGGCGAACGATGGCCAACGGGCCTGGAAGCCGAGCTCAAGCAAAAAATACAGTGGCTCGAAGGAGTCACGAAGAAAGGCTTCGGCGATCCAAAGAATGTGCTGCTGGTCTCCGTGCGTTCCGGCGCGGCGGTCTCGATGCCAGGCATGATGGACACCATCTTGAATCTTGGCTTGAACACCGCGACGGTGCGTGGGCTCATTGAAAAGACGGAGAACCCACGGTTTGCGTACGATGCGTACCGCCGCTTCATTCAGATGTTCGGCGACGTGGTGCTCGAGGTCGAGCATAAGTATTTTGAGGAAGCGCTCTCGAAGAAGCGCGCGAAGTTTTCGGCTAAGACGGATGCGGAGTTACCGGCAGAGGCGCTGAAGGAACTCGTCGCGGAGTATAAGCGGATCATCACATCAAAGAAGAGCGTCGAGTTTCCGGAAGATCCAATGGAGCAGTTGCGCCTGGCGATCAACGCGGTCTTCTCTTCCTGGAACAACGAACGCGCCAAGATCTATCGGCGGCTGAACAGCATCTCGGGCCTGATGGGCACCGCGGTAACGGTGCAATCGATGGTGTTTGGTAATATGGGACAGCGCTCGCTGACCGGTGTCTGTTTCACGCGCGATCCAGGCACCGGCCAGAACGTCTTTTACGGCGAGTACCTCGTCAACGCGCAGGGCGAGGACGTCGTCGCCGGCATCCGCACGCCAAAGCCGATCGCGCAGCTGAAGACCGAGTTTCCGAAGATCTACGATCAACTGTATCGTGTGGGTAAGCAGCTTGAGAAATATTTCAAGGACGTGCAGGACCTGGAGTTTACCATCGAAGAGGGCACGCTCTACATGCTCCAGACCCGCACCGGCAAGCGCACCGCGGGTGCAGCGGTGAATATTGCGACCGACTTTGTCCGAGAAGGACTCATCTCGAGAGATCAAGCGCAGTTGCGAATTGACCCGTCTCAAATCGACCAGCTGCTTCATCCGACGATCGATCCGAAGGCCAAACCCAAGGTCATTGCGCGGGGGCTGCCCGCCTCGCCGGGTGCCGCCGTCGGGAAGGTCGTGTTCAACGCGCACGATGCCGTGACGCTGAGCGAGGAGAACTCCGAGCGCGTGATCTTGGTGCGCGAGGAAACCTCTCCCGAAGACATTGAAGGCATGGCCGCGGCGCAAGGGATTTTAACGGCCCGCGGGGGGATGACCAGTCATGCGGCGGTGGTTGCGCGCGGCATGGGAAAGTGTTGCGTCGCAGGGTGCAGCGACATCACGGTCCGCGAAGAGGAGCATCTTTTTAAATCCGGTGACGCCATTGTGAAGGAGCACGAGTACATTACGCTCAACGGGAGCACGGGTGAAGTGATCCTTGGCGAGGTCCCGCTCGTCCAACCACAGCTGTCCAGCAGCTTCAAGCAGCTGCTTGAGTGGGCCGATCAGACGCGGCGTCTGAGGGTGCGCGCCAATGCCGATACCCCGCAGGATGCGAAGGTCGCCAGAGACTTCGGTGCTGAGGGGATCGGACTTTGCCGCACCGAGCACATGTTCTTCGGGGAAGAACGGCTTCCCGTCGTGCGCGAAATGATCCTCGCCAAGGATGTCGCGACTCGCAAGGTGGCGCTCGCTAAACTCCTCCCATTTCAAAAGCAGGACTTCATCGATATTCTGGAAGTGATGAAAGGCTTGCCGGTCACCATCCGGTTGCTCGACCCACCGCTCCACGAGTTCCTTCCGAATACACCGGAGGACCAGGAGCGTGTGTCCAAACAGCTCGGGATTGATCTGCGCGAGCTGCGCGAGACGGTCAACAGCCTGCACGAATTCAATCCGATGCTGGGCCACCGCGGCTGCCGTCTTGGGATGACGTATCCCGAGATCAACGAGATGCAGGCGCAGGCCATCTTCGAGGCCGCCTGTGAGCTCACGCGTGACGGGTTGAAGATTACGCCCGAGGTGATGATCCCGCTCGTGGGTCACCCGCAAGAGTTCCATATCGCCAAGCAGACGATCGATGACGTCGCGAAGCGAACGATGGCTCGATACAATGTCTCCCTCAAATACCTTGTCGGGACGATGATCGAGGTGCCGCGCGCCGCGGTCGTGGCGGATCTGATCGCGCAAGAGGCTGAGTTTTTCAGCTTCGGCACAAACGATCTGACGCAAATGACCTTCGGGTTTTCTCGGGATGACATCGGCAAGTTCCTGCCGCACTATCTCAAGCACAATATCCTGCCGGCCGATCCGTTTGTGAAACTCGATCAGGATGGTGTCGGTGCGCTCATCCGCATTGGCATCCAAAAAGGACG
>Ga0209515_10002290_pt1 | contig 29816 bp, 14 predicted proteins | sample Subgroupgradi54m_FD_187454 | JGI IMG/M metagenome (GOLD analysis project Ga0209515, IMG submission 187454) | Subsurface groundwater microbial communities from S. Glens Falls, New York, USA - GMW60B uncontaminated upgradient, 5.4 m (SPAdes)... ... | reverse complement strand
TCCGGGAAGGGCAGACGCTGGCCGACCAGTCGGTGCGCCAGCGGCTCCTGCAGGGCGGGTTCGTCGATCCCCGAATTGCGCTGGCGGCGGTCTGGCGCCAGCGGGAAGAAGGGAATACGGGGGTGGTGGCCGATTCCGCGACGTTCCATTTGAGTCAAACGTGGCGGATGGAGGATTTCAAGATCAACCTGCTGTACGGGATCCGCGTCCTGCCGCCCGACGTGGGAGGGCGGGACTCCCTGCCGATGGCCGCCTTCGCCGGCCACCGGGAGTTCCTGCGCAACCTCCCGCCGGAGAAGCGGGTCATCGTGGTTTCCTCCGAGGATGTCCGGATGGAGACCCTCAAGTACCTCACCAACCGCCGGGAGAAGCGATTGGCCGCAGCCGCGACTGCCGCCGGCCTGGAAGAGCGGAAGCGCGGCCGCGGTGTTCAGTTGAACTTGGAGCAGTTGGAAGACCGTACCACGCTGTCGGGAGCTCCTTCCTTCACGCAGGGGTTGGGGGTTTTGGGTCCGCGGCCGGAGACAGGGGCTTCCCAAACCATTTCCCGGCAGGTCGCGAACCCGGCCGGCCCGGCGATCACCACCGGCGCCGGTTCTCTGTTGGACGATTCTTCGGACTTCTCCTCGGCGGCTCTGGCCGTGGCGCCGCAGAAGGGAGATAGGGAACTCAAGCTGAGACAACCGGTGAGCGGCTGGGAGGTGGGAGACCGGCTGGCTTTCCGCGGCGCGGCCTCCGGCACGACCCAGCAGATGGAAATTCGCTCAATCTCGCCGGATGGACGGACCCTCACCTTGAAAAACCCCTTGGAGGAGACTCCCGCCCCCATCGCCGGCGTTTCGATGACGGTCGTCAACCTGACCCAGAAGGACAAGGTTTTTGCGCAGGCCTTCATGTCGATCAGCGAGCCCATTTCTGAACCGGATTCCGAATCCTCTCACCAGGGTCGGGGGCCTGATTACCGGGCCGGCCTGGGCGGCAGTGTGGATCGGGGTGAAGCCGCGGTAGTGGATACCTCCGCCAAGGATCATCACTGGATTGGCTTCGGCTCTTCGGATGATCTGGGCAATGTGGTGGTCGATCTGCCGCCCTCCTTGTTCGCCGACCAGGAACCGCCGCCGATCCATGGGCTTTCCGGGGATCTTTCCTCTCCTCCGGTTTCTGTGGCGACTGCCGCCGCGCCGGGTGCAGTGAACCCGGCGGAAGTGGCAGCCGCGGAGCCGCGCGCTCCTCCGGTTGAGGAGGCCGCTCCCGCCCCACTCCCTGTCGAAAAGCCCCTGGTTGCCCCGATCCTCCTTGCTTCAGCCCCGGCGGTGGAAACTCCGCCTCCGGCCCCGGTTTCTCCTGCGCAAAGAAATTCTATCCACTCCGCCGGTACTCTGCCGGTTGTTGCCGCGGTGGTGGCCGCGGTGGCAGGGGTGACGGCCGGAGTCGCCGGTGGCGGGAATCCTGAAGATGGGAACAGGCGCGAGCCAACTGAAATCCCGCTGACCCGGACCCCCGGCGAGGAGCCGGGCCTCGCTCCTGGGATTCCAGCCCCGCTGGCGCCCGCTGCCCGGAGATCCGGCAGGATCCTCCGCCCGACGGTCTGGGCCGCGGTGTTCGGCACCCTGCTGGGTCTTTCCGCGTTCTGGCTCTCGAGGCAGAGCCCGCCCCAAGAACCTCTGGACGACGAAGCCGTTGCGGCCGCGTTGGCTCAGCAAAGAGTGAATCCGCCGGTTCCTCCGGCCGTGAATCCGCCGGCGATTGCTCCGAAGAAGGCGCCCGAGCCGAAAGTCATTCCTCCCAAAATGGCCGTGCCGGAGCGGATGGATCCCGTCTGGGTGGGCAAGGTCCGCGCCAAGCAGGCGGACCTTTTGGGGAGCCAGACAGACCAGGAAACGCCTCGGATCAAGCTGATCCGAACCGAGACCGACCGGGCGATCCGGCTCCGGCAGCAACAGGCGATCGCTCTGGAAGACTATCACCAGCAAATGGCCGAAGCAGAGAAGATTTCAGTCTTGAGTACGCGGGGGTTGGCGCTGGAGATGCTGGGCCAGTACCTGAAAGCCCAGGGGGCCGGCCGGCCTGCGGACTGGGATGCTTTCCAGAAGACCGTCGCGGGTCAGGTGGATGCCCAGGCAAAATACCTGCACTCAAAGTACGATTTCTTGCGGAGGCGGTCCGATAGCTACTGGAAGCTGAACCAGGTGAGAATAGGCAGACAGGGAGTCCCCGTCATCGCGATGCAGGATGTAGAGTTGGCGCAGGCGGATGCACAGGCGGCCTACCTTGATCTGGGTTCCATCGGGCTGCTGCGTGCTCTCTACGGAGACTTGAAGACTTTAGGACTTACCCCGCCCCCCTTGATTCCGCAGGGCATCGAGGTTTCCGTCTTGCCGAAAGAGACGCGCCTGGCGTTAGAGTCCCGCGCCCGCGTGATGACCTCCATTCGGGGCCGGATCCGGGACCTTCTTCAAATGGAGAAGGACGGTTTGCAGGCGGAGATCGACATCCGCAAATCGCTCTATCAGCGGGCGGAAACCGCGTTTCAACGGAGAGCGATCTCAGCCAGCGATATGGACCATGCCCGGTTCCTGCTGGCCGGCGTGGCGCCCCGGGAGGCCCTGCAGGGAGTGCTGTCCGCTCAACAGAAGCTGGTGATGGCGACCGAGTTCAAAGACCGCCTGCCGGCGGTCTCCGCGGCTTCTCAGGTGGGACAGGTCGTGGGCGGACTCTGGACCGGGAACATGCCTCAAGCTCTGACCGGAGCGGGTGCTTCCCTGCCTCCGCCGCCGGACCCGATTGTGGCCGCGCAGAAAGATCTGAACCGGGCCGCCATGCGGCACACGGCATCCCTGATCCGTTTGAGTGATGCCCGCGTGGAGCTCCTTTCCAGCGATTACCGGCGGACCGCTTCGGCGGGTGAGGTAAAAGGAGTTTCTGTTGTCTCTGAAGCCGACAGGATCAAGGCCCTCATCGCTATGCGCCGGTCTCAGATTCATTGGGATTTCCTCAGGAAGTACCAGCGGTTGGACAAAGAACTGCAGTGGTTCGGCGTTCCGGCGGCCTTCCTGGATGGGAGGGCTCCGTTGGCCGGTGCGATGGACATCCAGTCCATGGTCCAGCCGGTCCTGGTCGGGCTCCCGGAGGTTCCGGGTACTCCCAAGGAGATCCGGGACCGCGCCAGGAAGGTGAAGGATCTGCGGATCTCGCTGTTCGATGACCAGGTGAAGGACATCGAGCTGCAGATTGAGGGGCTCCGGGACACGATCGAGCGGACCGTGCGCTTTTATAACCAGGTCCATGTCGGAATCTGGGGCTACCAAGACGCCCAGGACTCCCTGAAGCAGGTCGCGGCCCTTGAAAAACTGATTGTCCTGCGGCGCGCTCAGCAAGCGGTGGAACGGGCCGAAACGGAACCGGCCTTCCGGAAGGCCATCGATCGGTACGAGACGGCTCTGGTCGATTGGGTGAGGGAGGATCAGAGGGCAACCGCCCAGCGCTCGGACACCTTGTCCCATCGGGTCCGTCAGATGATGGAACCGAAGTTCAGGGCTTCCTTCAGCGCAGGGGATATCGATGTGATGGAGGCAAACGCGGCCGTCACCTATGGCCGGAGCAGAGAGCTTCAGCTCCAGTCGGATATCTATCGGTTGACCCGGGGGAAGATTCCGTTGACCGATTATTCCCGCGGGGCCACCTCGCTGTCCGCCATGACCTCGCCGGATAACCTGAACCTCCTGCTGGACCAGCTTCAACAGGGTACGGAGGCCGCAATCGGCGTGGTGCTGGACGCCAACGGCCGGTCCAGGCCGGCCCTCCGGGGCGGAGAGCAGTGGATGTATCTGGCCGGGCCCCCGGTGCTGGCGACTCCCAACTATTGGCACCTGAGGGACGCGAAGGATTGGTTCGCTGAGATCCCGGCCGGCCGGATCGCGGAAGGGAACAAGGTGATGGCGGACTACATCCAGGCAATGTCGGTGGACCTGGGCTCGGTCATAGGCGCCCAGACTCCCGGTTCGCTTGGGGCTCAGGTACTCGTCTACGGGTTCAGCCCGATGGATTACCAGCGCCGCAGCGGTTTTTACCGCTTGGTGGCACTCAAGGACGGTCCGGTCATTGACATGCGCGGGTTCCGGGTGGGGGCGGAGATTGATGCCGATCCGGAGACCGGCGGAGCTATTTGGCAGAAGAGGGGCGACACGATCCGGCCCGTTGCCGGCAACAGCGGTTTCGTCGGCGCCAATTCTTATGAGTTCGAATGGGTGCCGTCCGTGGATGGAGGGGGGCGGTATGAAAAGTCGGTGACCGGTTTGACCGGCTGGAAGATCCCGTTATCGGAGTATGAATCTAAGAAGAGGGAGACGCCGGTGCCGACCGGTGTGGTTTCGCGCACGCCGGAGGGTCTTCCGGTCTTCGGGACTTTTTACCGCGCGGGCCGCCAGACGATCGGACCGAGGGGGCATGCTCGCTACGGGGTACTAGATGAGCCGGGGGACCGCCTGCCTCCGATGTTCGTGCAGACGGAGGCGGGAGAGATCTGGGTGGTCCCGGAGGTACGGCGCGTCTTCAACGAAGAGACCGAGCAATGGGTGCTGACGTTCCATTATCACCCGATCCAACCGCCGGCGGGAGAGGGTAGGCAGCAGCCGGTTGCCCCGGTGGTGGAGCCGGCGCCGGTTCCCGCGGAAGAGCCGGTGGTGGAAGAGGAAGAGAACGGCGGTGTCCCGTGGGGCCTGTGGCTGTTGGTCGGAGCGGGTGCTCTCGCGACGGGTGCCGGCATCGCGACGGCCTGGAAACTGAGAAAGCGGGCAAGCGGGTTGGTGGTGGCGCAAGCCCCGGCTCCCGTAGCGGCGCCGGCAGGGCCCACGCCCCAGGAGCAACTCCAGACCCAATTGGACGCCGCACGGCTGGAGCTGAGCACGGCCCAGCAGGCGCGGGCGGATCTGGCGGTCCGCATCGACGCCGCCGATCGCCCGTCCCCGAAGGATCTTCAGGATTATGCGGCCGCCGAGAAGGCGGCAGCGGTTGCGGAGAACCGGGTGAGAGACCTGGAAACCTTGCTCGAAGAGATGGGTCCGCAGGCGGGCCTGGAGGAACGCGCCCGGGCGTCGGCCTTTGTCCGGTCCTTCTCTGAGAAATACGGTCTGCCGGTGGTTGCCGAAGGGGCGGTGGTGCCGGAGTACCACGTGGTGGCGGTGACGCCGTCGGCTGCGAAGGATGGGTTTCTGAGCGGGTTGGTCGGCCGGCCTCTGCAGATGGGTTCGGGAGCGTTGGTGGTGGTTCCGGAGGGATCGGAGCCGATCCAACAGCTGTTGGAGGGCTGGGCCTCGAAGCGGGTAGTGATCGAGGCCTACCGGTATGAGGGCAGGGAAGATCCGGCGATGGATCTGTTCAGGAACTTGGCGGAATTCATGAAGATGCCGGTGACCCAGAGGGATTTGAGCGACGGCTTGACCCGTGTAGAGCTTTTGCGGCAGCTGCTGGTGAACCTGATCGGCCAGCAGGCGGAGAGGATCCCGGAGCAGGAGTTGATCCAACTGGAGCAGGCCCTCTCGGTGCTGGCGTAAGGAGTTTTTTTTGGACACTTCCTTTAAAAACACAAAAAGAGTTCTGTCAGCAGTCCTCGTGACGGTCCTGACCGCGACCTGGTCTATCCCCGCACGGGGATGGGCGGAGCCGGACACCCTGCGGACTCAGCAGGTTGAACAGCAGCCGGGAGCCGGACTCGAAGAGCTGAAAGGCCGGCTGAATCCATTCCGCCAGGCATTTTTGAGCACCGCCGCCGTCTTGCTGGGTGCCGTGGTTTCTCTCCCCACTCCACCAGCGCAGACCGCCCAACCTCCCGTTCCCAAACCGGCCGCTTCGAACTTCATGGAGCAATCCTGGGCCGCGAAGTTCCGTGAGATGCAGGGGACCCTCTTGGCCGATCAGACCCGTCAGCAGTTACCGAAGATCAAGCTGATCCAGGCCCAAGCGGTCCAGGCGGACCGGGCGCGGGCGAGGAACCTGATCACTTTCGAGGAGCACCAGCGCCAGATGGTCGCGCTGGAGCAGGTCCCGGTGATCACCACCCAGGGGGTGGTGCTGGAGATGCTCAGCGAGTACTTGAAGGCCCAGGGCGGCGGCCGGCCGGCCGACTGGGACACCTTCCAGAAGACCGTCGGTCAACAAGTGGATGCGCAGGAGAAATACCTCCGGGCAAAGGACAATTTCCTCGTCTGGAGAGCCCGCAGCTACCGCCGGCTCAACCAGGAGCGGATCGGCGGTTGGCCCCTCGTGGCGGGTGAGGATGCGGATTTGGCGGAGGCCGACGCCGCTTCGGGTCGCATCGAGCTGGAAGAGATGGGGATCATCCGCCGGCTCTACGACGATCTGAAGCTGTTGGGACTCACCCAGCCGCCGCTTCTTCCGCCGAATGTAGACATTCCCGGATTGCCCTCCTGGAGCCCGCGGACTCCGGACGTGGGGCGGATCCCTTCGGGGAGAGTCGGGATCGACAAGGGAATCTCGCGGCCAGCAGCAATGCTTCCGGCTCCCCGCGCGCTCGGTCTGCCGGGGGGGATGATGGTCCAAGTCCCCGAAGATCCTATTTTCCGGGAGGCCTTTGCGGCTGTCCCCCGGGATGTCTTGGGGTCCCTTCCGCGTCCGATGACCGGGATGCAGTGGGTGCCGCAGAAGCTGGTCAATCGCCAGCTCACCGCCTCCGTCCGGGGCCATATCCGGGACCTGCTGGGGATGGAAGGGAAGAAGCTTGAAGTGGGGATCGGCATCCGGGAATTGGTCCATCAGCAGATGGCAGCCGCCTATCGGCAAAGGGTGGCGACAAAATCCCAGATGGAGCAGGCCGAATTCCTGCTCGCGTCGACGGAACCGAAGAAGGCGTTGCTTGGGGTGCTGTCCGCCCAGCAGAATCTGGTGGTTGCCAACGGACCGGAGGCCATTGAGCAGGCCCAGAAGGGGCTGAATCAAGCCGTTACCCGGCATACCCAAACGTTGATCGAGCTGGGCGGCTCCCGGCGGGACTTCCTGCGGGGGGAATACCAGAGGGCCGTCGAGTCGGGCAAGGTGGGAGGTCTGAACGTAGTGCCGGACGGGGATCGCTTCCAATCCTCGATCGCCATGCAGCGCAGTGTCGTGCAGGAGAAATTCCTCAAACTGCACCAGCAGTTGGATAAAGAGCTCCAGCGATTCGGCGCATCGGCCGGACTGCTGGACGCGACCGCTTCTTTCGCCGGCGTGATCGACATCCAGTCGATGGTCCAGCCGGTGCTGATCGGGCTCCCGAAGGTGCCGGGGACTCCGGAGGAGATCCAGGGATGGGCGCGGGCCGTCCGGGCCGCGCGGAGCTCCCTGTTCGACACCCAAATCGAGGACATCGACCTCCAGATCCAGGGCCTCGCCGATTACGTCAAGAGAACGGAGGAGGGATACCAGCGGACCATCCGGGGCCGTCCCACGGTGCCGGAATTCGAATATCAGAGCGCGCAGGACAGCCGGAAACAGATCGAGGCGCTGGAGAAGCTGAAGGTCCTGCGGCGCGCCCAGCAGAAGGTGGAACAGGCCGAGACTCAACAAGCGTTCAAAACAGCGGTGGATCAATACGAGGATGCGCTGGTGGGCTGGGTGGCCGCCGACCGGGCCGCGGTCCAGAGGCGATGGCGCACGCTGGCCGACCAGGCCTCCGCAATGCGGACCGCGACAATCGCCCGTCCCACGCAGGGGGACATCGACATTGTGCAGGCGCAGGCCGACGTCATGCACGGCCGCCTGCTGGAGCTGGAGACCCTCCTGCAGATCTACCGCACTATGAAAGGGAAGGCCCCCTTGGTGGATCCTTCCCGCGGGGCCAGCTCGGCGGGAACAATGGCCTCACCGGACACGGTCCAACTTCTGCTGGAACAGGTGGAGCAGGGAGCTCAGCCGCGGATCGGCGTCGTCTCCGTGGCCGGCCGGCCGGGAGAGATGCGCTTGGCGCTTGTGGGCGGAGAGCAGTGGATGTACTTGGCCGGGCCTCCGGTGCTGGGGGACTTCAATCCCTGGGGGGTACAGCCGGTCGAGTTTTCCCAGATTCCCGCCGGCCGGCCGGGAGAGGGCAATGTGGTCATGAAGGAATACTTACAGCCATTGAGGGTGGACCTGGGCTCAGTGATCGGCTCTCAGAACCCGCGTTCGATTGGGGCCGAGGTGCTGGTCTATGGGTTCAGCCCGATGAGCTATCAGGGAGTGAGCGGCTTCCGTCGGGTTGTGGCGCTCAAAGACAGTCCGGTGATCGACCCGCGCGGGTTCCGGGTGGGGACGACGATCCAAACCGATCCAAAGACCGGCCAGCCGGAGTTTCGCCGGAATCCGGAGGGAGAGACGCGCCCGGTTCCCGGTGGCCAGGGATTTGTAGGAGCTTCTTCGTATGAGTTCCGATGGACTGCGTTACCGGGTGGAGGAGGACGATACGAGAAATCGGTGACCGGTCTCACGGGGTGGACGATCCCATTGACGGAATACGAGGCGAAGGGGAAGGATGTTCCGATCGCGCCCGGCGCGGTCTCCCGGACGCCAGACGGAATGGTGATATTCGGGACGAATTACCATGCGGGCCGCCAAACGGTGGGGCCGAAAGGCCACGCGCGCTATGGGGTGCTGGATGAGGCGGGGGACCGCCTGCCTCCGATGTTCGTGCAGACGGAAGCCGGAGAGATTTGGGCGGTCCCGGAGGTGCGGCGAGTCTTTAACGAAGAGACCGAGCAGTGGGTGCTGACGTTCCATTATCACCCGGTTCAATCGCCCGCGGGAGAGGGCAGGCAGGAGCAGCCGCCTGCCCCCGTGGTGGAGCCGGCGCCGGCTCCGGCGGAGAAGCCGGTGGTGGAAGAGCCGGACGAGGGGATCTCTTGGGGCTGGTGGGCGGCCGGGGCTTTGGTCGCGGGAGCCGGCGCTCTTGTGGTTTGGAAGCTTCGCCACCGTCAGGATGCGTCGGCCTTTGTGCGGACCTTCTCGGAGAAGTACGGCCTGCCGGTGATTGGAGAAGGGGCGGTGGTACCGGAGTACCACGTGGTGGCGGTGAGCCCGTCCTCGGTGAAGGACCAAAAGAACCTGATCGGCCTGCGTTTCAGGATCGGCAACGGGGAGTTGGTCGTCGTGCCGGAGGAATCGGAGCCGATCCAGCAGATCCTGCAGGCGTGGATGAGCCACGGGCGTGTGGTGGTGGAAGGGTACCGCTCCGGCGAGACGGACGAGCCGATGCGGTTGTTCGGGATGCTGGCGGAGACGATGGGGTACTCGCTGACTTGGAACGAGCTCAACGACTTGACCCGCTTGGATCTGTTGAAGCGTCTGTTGGCCAACCTGATCGGGCAGAAGGCGGAAACGATCCCGGAGTCGGAGCTGATCCAGCTGGAGCAGGCCCTCTCGGTTCTGGCGTAAGCCGGTCCTACCTAAGTTTATTTTAGTCCCGCCCTTTATTTTTGCCTCGGGGTAAGGTACACTTAACGCACGTAGCGCATCAGCTAGTAAATGTCGTTTAAATCCAGGTTTTGCGTACGGCCCCGCCATCTTCCAGCCGCGGCGGGCCTCAGCATCCTCCTGATGCTCCATGCAGGGTTTCCCGCTTGGGCTCTGCCCACGGAATACTCTGTCGAGCAGGGGTCCGTCTCGTCGGAGACCGACGGGAGCACCGAGCATTTTCACATCGGCACCGACCAGGCGATCCTCAATTTCCCGCAGTTCAACATCGCTCCTTCGGAGACGGTGGAGTTCCATTTCCACACAGCCGCCCCAGCCCTCTCCAGCATCTTGAACCGGGTCACCGGCGAAGAGCTCTCCACGATCGCGGGGGCCCTGCTCTCCAACGGCCGGGTCTTCCTGATCAACCCGGCCGGCATCCATATCACCGACACGGCCCGCATTGAGACCGCTGGGTTCGTGGCCTCCACCTTGAACATCAGCAATGAAGACTTTCTCAGCAAGAACTACCGCTTCCTGCGCGAGGACGGCCAGCCGGCGAGCTCTGTGATCAACGAAGGCCGGATCCTCGCGAGGCCGGGCGACCTGGTGGTCCTGCTCGGCGGTGCCGTCCAGAACACCGGCTACCTCGTGGCGGAAGTGGGGACGGTTGCCTTGGCGGCCGGAGACCAGATCACTCTCTCTTTCGACCGGGAGGGGTGGCTCGCGGTGGCCGTGACCGATCCTCTGACCGAGGTGGCGCAGGGGGCGGACGGCCGCCCGGTGCTCTCCGCGGTCGACCAGAGCGGAACGATCTCCGCACCCGGCGGGCACGTCCTCATCCAGGCGCGGGCCGCCGAAGGGTTGTTCAACCGGCTGGTCAATTTGCCGGCGGGGATCGTGGAGGCGGTTTCGGTGCTCCTGCACAACGGCCGGATCGAGCTGGTCGGAGAGGGAGGCAAGGTGGTGGTGGGCGGCACGTTGTCCGCCAACGCCGATGAAGGCGGGAAAGCCGGCGATGTGCGCGTGACCGGCGACGATGTGGTGCTGGAGCCCAACAGCCGGCTCGAGGCCAAGGCCCCCGTGCAAAACGGAGAGGGTGGATCGGTCCAGGTGACGTCCACTCATCCGAAAGAGAGCGGCTCGGTGGATTTCCAGCCGGGCGCGGTGATCGACGTCAACGGCGGGTCGGCTTCCGGGAATGCCGGCTCGATTGAGTTGAGCGCCGCGCAGGTCGGCTTCAACGGGCAGGCGGCGGGTGCCGCCGCTCCCGGTTCCACCGGCGGGAAGCTGCTGGTGGACCCTCTGTTCGTAATCTTCAACAACACGGTCCGGCCGGCCCCGCCCAGCAATCCGGACGGGACGCCGGATGTGGCTGCCGGCGATGCGCCGGCCGCCGGAACGACCTTCGTCTACATCGCCAGTATCCTCGGCTTCTCAGAGGCCTACTTCCAGGCGGTCAATGACATCACGGTGAACCGCGACATCACGATGGACGCCGGCAACTCCCTGCGGCTCGAGAGCGGCCGGGACACCTTCCTGAACGCCAACGTCCAAACGCAGGGGGCCGGGAAGATCTCGATGATTGCTGATGCGGACTTCAGCGGGGCCGGCGGCGCCGCTTCGGACGGCATCGGCTCCATCGTGCTGGCGGCCGGCAAGAGCATCCAGTCCGACTCCGGCGAGGTTAACTTGAGTGCCGGTGGCGACCTGACGATGACGGACACCTCCTCCCTCACCACTGGCTCGGGCAAGGTGACACTGCACAGCGGCGGCAAGATGGATCTCCGGAAGATCACCTCCACCTCGGGCGACATCGAGCTGACGGCCGGCGGCGACCTAACGGCCTTCAAGGATGTTCTCACCGGCGGGGCCGGGAAGATCGGGGCCCAAGCCGGCGGTATTCTGGTGGGCAAGGAGACCCTCGAGGCGGTGGACGGCAAGGTGACCCTGGACAGCGGGGCCCGCCTGGACGTGGTCCGGGCCGCCTCCGGCACGGGCGACGTCGAGCTGACGGCCGGCGAGGACATCATCGTCCGCAACGCCGTGGTGACTGGCGGGGCCGGGTCGGTGTCTCTCGAGGCCGACGACTCGGTGGAGATCCAGGGTTTCTACCAGGCCTTTGTCCGCGCCTTGGGGACCGGCACGGTGTCGGTGGATGCCGGGCTGGACGGGACCGGGCAGCTCATCATGGAGACCGACACGGAGATTCTCTCCGGCAGTGGGGACATCGATGTGACTTCTTCGGGCCCGATGGACCTCTGGCGGGTCGCTTCCACCAGCGGGAATATCCACGCGGACTCGGGTGACGCCCTCGTGATCCGGGACAGCATGACGACCGGCGGGGCCGGCTCGATCACCGCTGAGGCGGACGATTCCCTCACCGTGGAGGCGGGCACCACGCTGGTCCGGGCCTCCGGGTCGGGCGGCGTGACGCTGACCGGGGGGGCGGATGGGACCGGCCCGCTGACCACGAACGCCGGCTCCACCCTCCAGACCGGAAGCGGCCCCCTGGCCCTGAACAGCGCCGGGGACATGTCCCTTTCCAAGATTCTCTCAGCTTCCGGCGACATCACCGCGATCTCCGGGGGCGGCTTCGCCCTGAACAAGTCGATGGTCACCGGCGGCGCCGGGAAGATCTCCGTCCAGGCGAACGGCGGCCCGCTGAGCCTGAATGCCGGCGGCAAGATGGACACGGCGGGCGGTAGCGTGGGCCTGACCGCCGCTGGGTTGATGACGATCAGCGACGCGATCGCCACCGTGGGCGGGGACGTGACCTTGAACGGGGCCAGCGGCATTGACCTGAACGCCGCCAACGCGGACGTCACGACGGGCGGGGCCAAGTTCACGGCGAACGCCGACTCGGACGGCAACCACATCGGGGACTTCAAGCAGGTCGACGGGCTCAGCGTGGTGAACACGGCGGGCGGGGAGGTGTCGGTCTCGGGCGATAAGGTGGACTTGGACGGTTCAATCCGCAGCGGGGCGGGGAAGATGACGGTGACCTCGACCGGCGGGCTGATGTCGGTCAGCAAGACGCTGGAGACGGTGGGCGGCGAGATGACGCTGAACAGCGCCAACGGGATCAACTTGGATGGGCCCACCAGCATCACAACGGGCGGGGCCAAGTTCACGGCGAACGCCGACTCGGACGGCAACCACATCGGGGACTTCAACCAGATTGACGCGGCCAGCGTGGTGAACTCCGGAGCCGGCGACCTGTCGGTGAGCGGCCACCGGGTGGACGCCGACGGCACCCTCCGGACGAACACGGGCAAGCTGGAGGTCACCTCGACCGGCGGCTACGCGGCGCTGGGCGGGACCGTGATGACCACGCTCGGCGACATCATCGTCCACGCGGCCCAGGACCTGCTGCTGAACAGCGCTCTCTCTACGGTGAGCACCGATGGGGGCGCGGTCACCCTGCAGGCGGATGCGGACGCCAACCACACGGGCGACTACATCCAGAACGTCCTGGGCAGCCACGTGAGCAGTGGCGGCGGGGCGCTTACAGTCAGCGGCCAGCAGATCTTCCTCACCGACGCCTTCCTCGAGAGCGAAGGCGGCAGCATGCAGCTGAACGGCGCGGATGGGATCGAGGCGGCGGGTGCCGCCTCCCTGCTCACGCAGGGCGGCAGCTTCACCGCGCAGGCGGACGCCGACGGAAACGACGCCGGCGACTTCAACCAGACCGGGCTGGCCAGCGTCATCAATTCCGGCGCGGGGGTCCTTTCCATCACAGCTAAGCGGGTCAACACGGACGGCTTCGTCCGGAGCACCACCGGCGACATCACCCTCACCTCTCCCACGAGCTTCATCATGGTGAGCAACAAGATCTCGACCGAGGGCGGGAAGGTGTCCCTGCACGCTGCCAACGGGATCACGCTGGACCACGCCGACGCGGATGTCTCCACCCTCGGCGGCGAGTTCTCCGCCGACGCGAACACCGACAGCAACAACACGGGGACCTTCCTCCAGAGCGACGCGGGCAGCGTGGTCAACACGGCCGGCGGGAAGCTCTCCGTCACGGCCCGGGACATGGACCTCCAGGGGGACCTCCGGAGCGGCGCGGGGCAGATGGCCCTCACCTCCACCAAGGGGTCCCTGGCGGCCAGCCACCTCCTTGAAACCACCGGCGCCCCGGTGGACCTGCTTGCCGCCAACGGGATCCTGCTTTCCGGCGCCACAGTGAGGACCAACGGCGGCGCCTTCTCGGCCGACGCGAACTCCGACGCCGACACCGACGGAGATTTCAGCCACCTCGGGGCGGCCGGGCTGATCAACACGGCCGGCGGCGAGCTTTCGATCTCGGGCCGCACCGTCAACATGGAAGGGGCCCTCCGGAGCGGCGCGGGAGAGATGGGCGTGACGGCGACGTTCGGCGGCATCACCGCCTCCGGGGACCTCCTCAGCACGGGAGGCAGGATTGACCTGCAGGCGGCGAACGGGATCCTGCTGAACGGCAACGCCGTGCGCACCGAGGGCGGGGCGTTGGCCGCCGATGCCAACACCAACGGCGACGTGAACGGCGACTTCGTGCAGGCGGGGGCCGGCAGCGTCATCAACACCGGCGCCGGCGAGATCGGCCTCTCCGGCTGCCGCCTGGACACGGATGGGACCATCGACAACACCGCGGCCGACATCCACCTGACCGCCACCGGCGGCTTCGCCCGCTTGAGCGGCGCCGTGACCACGCAGGGCGGCAACGTGACGATCAACGCCGAGGACGACCTGATCCTGGATGATTCCGCCGCGGACATCCTCACCCACGGCGGAAGCTTCACGGCCAACGCCAACACGGACGGGAATGACGACGGCGAGTTCAACCAGTCCAGCGGTTCGCTCATCGATACGGCCGGCGGCGCCCTTACGATCACCGCGGACGACTTCAATATGAGCGGTGACCTGCGCAGTGGGGCGGGGACCACCTCCCTCTTGAATTCCCGGGCCGGCAGTGAGATCTACCTGGGCAACGCGGTGCGCGTGAACGGCCAGATCAACCTCTCCGACGGCGAGGCGGACCGGATCGTGGCCGACACGCTGGTGATCGGCGGCAATACGGCCGGCGGCGTGGTGATCGGTGACTTCTCTCCCGTCAGCGTGAACACGCTGGTCCTGCGGACCGGCGCGGGTGTGGCTGAGGAAGGGCCCGCGGACGCTCTCGCGGACCTCGTGGTCCCGAACTTAGGGGTCCGCTCCGTCAGCGGCGTCAACCTGGACGTGGATGTGACCCACCTGGCGATCCGGAACGACGGCATCGGCGCGATCAACGTCGAGGACATGGCTGGCGGCATGGCGGTGGGGACGGTGGCCGGCATCTCTGGCGTCAGCACGCTGGGCGGCGGCATCACGCTGGTGACCCATAGCCCGTTCTCCGTGAATAATCCGATCTCCGACCTGGGCGGCGGGAACATCACGCTGGCGGCGCTCGGGACCTCCGCCGCGGATGACCTTTCCCTGCATGCCAACGTGACCGCCGCCGGCGGTAACGGCAGCATTCTGCTCGTGGCTGGTGACACGCTGACGCTCGATCCGGGTGTGACCGTGAGCGCCGCCGGGACCGGCAGCATCACCGCCGCCTCCGGGGAGGATTTCACCGACGGCCTGTTGAATCAGAACGGCAACAACCTGCTGGGCGATGTTCTCATGGGGTTGGGTTCCGCGATCCGGACTGAGGATGGTAACATCCTGGTGGATGCCGCCCACGATCTGGGCTTAAGCGTGCTCAACGCCAACTCCGATGGCGACAAGCTCATCGGCAACGTGACCACCTTCTCCCGGTTCGGGAAAACCTTCGACACCAGCGGCGGCGCCTTGAACATCACGGCCAAGAACCTGCGCATGTTCTCCTACCAGGACATCGGCTCCAAGAAAGACCCGATCAACATCAGCCGGGACGCCAAGATCAATAAGCCCGCCAAGAGCAGTTTCCTAGTCTACCCGTCTCTGCCTCTGCTTGATTCGGACCGCTACATTAAAGTTCACAAGTAAGGGGCTCCTTTTCGGCCTGTTCCTTCTGGCCGGCTGCGCGTTCTTTCCTCTCGAGTCCTCCAAGGTTCCTCAATTTTCCAGCCGGGTTCGTCCGTTGGTCCGGCTCTCCGGCTACGGAGAAGCCGTGGGGGTCATCCACGTTCACAGCTGTTATTCAGACGGCCAGCTTCCCATCGAACGGATTGCGGATGTGGCGGAGCGTCAGAATCTGGATTTTCTGATTCTTACCGATCACAACACGCTGAAAGGGCGCCGGGAAGGAAAGGCCGGCTGGTTTACGGAAACGCTGTTAGTCTTGGTGGACGAAGAGATTTCCACCGCGGCAGGCCATTACGTTGCTTTGCGGGTTCCAGAGGAGGTGAAGAGCCGGGAGAGAGCTTCCTGGACGGTTCAGGAAGTCCGGCGGCTGGGCGGGCTGGGTTTCATTGCCCATCCTTTCTGGAAAAGGAAGCCGTGGGATGAGCCGGAGATCGGCGGCATCACCGGTTTGGAGATCTACAACGCTGTTGCCGACGTGTCGGACGAAAATCCCTTGGCATTGGGTTTGGCCACGTTGTTCCTGGGTTCGGAGGCAACGCTGGCTTGGTGGCTGGACCGGCCGGAACAGGAGCTCCATCTCTGGGACCAGCGGTTGGCGCGGGGCGACCGGATCGTGGGCATCGGGTCTGCCGATGCGCATGGCCTGACGTGGTTCGGCCTGCGCCTGGGTCCGTACTCCAGTTTCTTCAAGTTGGTTCGGGACCACCTGCTGGTCAAGGAGGGGCGGGTCTCGGAGCAGTCGATCTATGAGGCGATCGAACAGGGACACCTTTTTGTCGCGCATGACTTGATCGCCGACGCGCGGGGTTTTCTTTTTGCGGCGGTCGAGTCGAACGGAGACGTTCGCGGGATCATGGGCGACCGGGTGAAATGGAAGGCCGGGCTGAAGCTCTACGCGCAGCTTCCGAGTCCTGGCGAGATTCGATTTCTGAAGAATGGAGAAGAGGCTGCCAGCGTGACCGGGCAGGAAGGGTGGCTGCCCGCGGAAGGCCCGGGGGTGTATCGGGTGGAGGTTGCGCGCAAGGCCAAGCCCTGGATCTACAGCAATCCCATCTACGTGATAGAATAAAACTTTATTGCGCTCGTAGCTCAGCTGGATAGAGCACTAGCTTGCGGAGCTAGGTGTCGGGGGTTCAAATCCCTCCGAGCGCGCTTTCATCCTTCTTTTTTAGAAAATCATCTTCAGGAGAGGTGCCGGAGCGGCCGAACGGAACTCACTGCTAATGAGTTGACTTGCCAAAAGCGGGTCCCAGGGTTCAAATCCCTGCCTCTCCGTTAGTTTTTAACGTAGGAAGGAAAAATGAGCTACTTGGTGCTGGCAAGGAAGTACCGGCCGAGGACGTTCGAGGAGGTGCTCGGGCAGGGCCCGATCATCACTACGCTCACGAACGCCATCAAGCAAAAGAAGATCGGCCAGGCCTACCTGTTCGCGGGCCCGCGCGGCACCGGCAAAACCTCCACCGCCCGGATCTTCGCCAAGGCGCTCAACTGCCTGAAGGGTCCCACGCCGGCTCCCTGCCTCAAGTGCAAACAGTGCGAGGAGATCACCGAGGGCCGCTCGCTGGATGTGCTGGAGATTGACGGTGCTTCTAACCGGGGCATCGACCAGATACGTTCCTTGAGGGAGCTGGCGAAGTTCAGCCCGTCGAGCGGCACGTTCAAGGTTTACATCATCGACGAGGTGCACCAGATCACCCCGGAGGGCTTCAACGCCCTGCTCAAGACCCTGGAGGAGCCCCCGCCGCACGTGCTGTTCGTACTGGCCACCACGGCTTCCCACAAGGTGCCGGCCACGATCCTCTCCCGGTGCCAGCGGTTCGAGTTCAAGCGCCTGCCGCTGAGCATCATCACCGAGAAGCTCAAGGGAGTGGCCGCCGACGAGAAGCTCAAAATCTCCGACGAGGCGGTCGCGGGGATCGCGCGGGCCGCCTCCGGTTCTCTGCGGGATGCCGAGTCGATCCTGGACCAGGTGGCCGCTTTTGCGGGCGGGGCCATCCGCGCGGAGGACGTGCACACCCTGCTCGGTACTCTTCAGGAAGATTTATTCGTGGAGGCCATGGAGGGACTGCAGGCCAAGGACCCGGTCCGTCTGCTCCGGCTGGTGGCCCGGTGCGCCGACAGCGGCATGGACCTGGTGCCGTGGGGGCTGGGTTTGCTGGGCTTCGTGCGCAACGTTTTGGTGGCCAAGGTGGGGGCCGGCCCGCTTGGGTTCGAAGATCTGGAGCCGGAGTCGGTGGAACGGCTGGCCGTTCTGGCGGGGAAGTTCTCGCTGGAGGAGCTGACCGACATCGCCGAGCAAATTTCCGGCGCGCTGGAGACGATGCGGCGCGTGGGTGAGCCGCGCATCCCGCTCGAAATGGCCCTGGTCCGGCTGAGCAGTGCCGGCGGGCGAGTGCGCGTGGCGGATTTGGTGGCCCGGCTGGAAAAACTGGACCAGCGGTTGCGCGCCGGGGATATCCCTCCGTTGCCAACCTCTCCTGTTCGTGCTTCGACAAGCTCAGCACGAATGGAAGTTCCACCTCTTGCCAAACCGGCTTCGCCGGGGCTCGAAAAGATCGTTTCGGTTTGGCCCGCGCTGATGGATCTGCTTCACCAGAAGAAGGCGGCCACCGCGGGATACCTGAGCCACGGAAAGCCGGTCTCTTTCCAGCCGGGGGATCCAGCGGAGGTGGCGATCGAGCTGGAGAAGGGAATGGAGTTTTCCTGCCGCGCGCTGGAGCAGTCCGCCGCCCGCCAGCTGGTGGAGCAGTCGCTGGCCGAGCTGGTGGGACATCCGGTCCGGTGCGCGTTCCAGATCGCGGAGCCCGAACCGGCCGCCTCCCCGGCACAAGCGCCGAAACCCTCTTCCGCTTATGTGAACACCGTCCTGGAGCTGTTCGAAGGGCGGGTCCTTCCGGGAGAGGGCTGATGGCCGGGCTGACCGCTTCCATGGAAGCGCTGATCCAGGCCATGCGCAAACTGCCGGGCGTGGGTCCCCGCACCGCGGAGCGGTATGTCTTCTATCTGCTCAGCCAGCCCTCCAACATCGCGCAGGAGCTCAGCGACGCCATCCTCCGGGTCAAGCAGGCCATCGGGTTCTGCAAAACCTGCTTCAACCTCGCCGACGGCGACACCTGTACCTTTTGCCGTGACCCGGCCCGGGACCCCTCGGTGGTCTGCGTGGTGGAGGACCACCGCTCCATCCGGGCCATGGAGAAGACCGCCGGCTACCGGGGGCTTTACCACGTCCTGCTTGGAGCCATCTCGCCGCTGGACGGCATCGGCCCCAAGGATTTGAGGATCCCGGAGCTGAAAGCGCGCGTGAAAACCGGTGGCATCCGGGAAGTCATCCTGGCCACCGATTCCGATCTGGAAGGGGAGACCACCGCGCTGTACCTCACCAAGGAGCTCAAGGCGCTGGCGCAGGAGCCGCCGCTCAAAGTGACGCGTCTGGCGTTCGGCATCCCGATGGGATCCAGCATCGAATACGCGGACCAGGTCACGCTGGGCCGGGCGCTGGAGGGGCGGCGCTCGCTGTGACTTCCTCTACTCCTCCTGCCGCCGACCCCCGGCGCTTCATGGACCCCGCGCTCCGAAAAGAGATCCGGTTTCTGACCTCCCTCCTCGGCAGGATCATCCAGGAACAGGAAGGGGTCGCCTTTTTCCGCACGGTTGAGAAAATCCGAAAGCTGGCCAAGGCCAGCCGGGAAACCCAGGCCGGCGAGGTCCGGGAACTTCGGCGCCTGATCGACGGATTACCGTACCCGGCGGCCCTCAAAGTGGCCCGGGCCTTCACAATCTATTTCCAGCTGGTCAACGTGGCGGAGGAGGCGCAGAGGATCCGCCGCATCCGCTGGTACGAATCCCAGCCGGGGCAGTCGCTGGAGATGTCTCTTTCCTGGACCGCGCACCGGCTCAAATCGGCCCAGACCCGGGCGGGGTTGCTCCGAAAAACCTTCCGGCAGATGCAGGTGATGCCGGTGCTCACGGCCCACCCGACCGAGGTCCGGCGCCGCACGACGATGGACCACCTGGTGGACATCGCCTCCGCGCTGGAGCGCTGGCATGACCCGGCGGCGACCCCGATCGAGCGCAGCCGCCAGGAGCGGGCGATCGGTGAAAGTTTGGAGATCCTCTGGGCCACGAACGAAGCCCGCCAGCGGAAACTGACCGTCGCCGATGAGGTCTCCCAGACCCTCTTCTTCGTGGAGCGGACGATCCTTGGGCTGATCCCGGAAATCTACGACCGGTTGGAGGAACTGGCCCGCTCGGTGGATCCCTCCGGAAAGAGCCCGGTCCCGACCCTCCTCCGGTTCGGTTCCTGGGTGGGGGCCGACCGGGACGGCAACCCGGCGGTGACCTCCGAGGTGACTTGGACGACCGCCAACGCTCACCGCGGGCTCATCCTGCAGTTCTACCAGCGGCGGCTGGAGGAGCTGATCCGGCGCTTCAGCCAGGCGGCGACCCTGCTTCCGGTTAACGCCGCTTTGCGCGCGTCGGTGGAAAGGGACCGCCGGGAACTTCCCGAGATGGCCCGCCTGCTCGGCCGCTACGAAGGATCCGAGCTGTACCGGAAAAAACTCTCCTTCGTTCACACGCGGGTGATGAAGGCGGCCGCCCGCCAGCCGGGCGGGTATCCCTCCGCCCAGAAGATGGTGCAGGACCTTCGTTTATTGGAAGCTAGTCTCCACTCCTGCGGAAGCCGCTACGCGGTGTCGGAGATCCAGCAGTTGATCCGCCAGGTCGAGACCTTCGGGTTCCACTTAGCGCAGTTGGAGTTCCGAGATCACCGGGACCGGATCCTGCAGACGGTGGGAGAGCTCCTGCCGAAAATCCTGAAGCGGTCCGTGGATTACCGGACTCTTCCGGAAGGGAAGCGTCAGCAAATCCTGAAACTGCGCCAAGTGCTGGCCCACCGTGAGCAGGCCTCCGATCACCGCCGGCTGTCTCCGGTGGCGCACGATGTGCTGGACCAGTTCCGCGCGATGAAGAAGATCCAAGAGCTGGACCCGAACCTGGCCAAGACCTACCTGGTCAGCATGAGCCAGGCCCCCAGTGATTTCCTGGCGGTCCTGGCGCTTGGCTGCTGGGCCGGCTTGGCGCAGGGGCTGTACCCGAAGGATGGGCGCGCCAAGGCCGCGTTCGATGCGGTCCCTCTGTTCGAGACGATCCCGGACCTCGCCCGCAGTGAAGAGGTGATGACCGCCCTCTGGAAGGACCCCGTTTATCGCCGCTACCTGAAGGCGCGCGGCAGTCACCAGGAGGTGATGCTCGGCTATTCCGACGCGAACAAGGACGGCGGGTACCTCGCCGCCAACTGGGCCCTCTACCGGGCGCAGGGCCGCCTGGTCCGCGCGGCCGAGCGATGCGGTGTCAAGCTGATGCTGTTCCACGGCAAGGGAGGCACGATCGACCGGGGCGGGGGCTTAAGCCACCGCGCGATCCTGGCCCAGCCGTTCGCCGCTCCCGCCGCCCGGATCAAGCTGACCGAGCAGGGGGAGGTGGTCGCCGCCAAGTATGGCCATCCGGTGATCGCCCTGCGCAACCTGGAACAGCTGTTGAGCGCCGTCCTGCTGGCCAACCTCGCTCCGTCCTCCCGCGTCGGCGACCGCCAGCTCAAACGCTGGGAAGGGATGATGGAGGAGCTGTCGCTGGCGTCGGAATCGGCTTACCGGTCGTTCGTTTTCGAAAACCCGGATTTCATCCCTTACTACGCGCAGGCCACCCCGATCCAAATCTTCCTGGAGACTCCGATGGCCGGCACCCGGCCGGGCGCCCGGCCGGGATCTCTGCCGCAGGGCGGGCGGAACTTTCCGCTCAAGGGTTTGCGGGCGATTCCCTGGGTTTTCAGCTGGATCCAGTCGCGCCACATGCTCTCCTCCTGGTACGGCATCGGCTCGGCGATCGAGTCGTTCCGGCGCCGGCACGGAGAGCCGGGCTTGCGGGAGCTGGCCAGCATGGCCAACGGCTGGCCGTACGCCCGCGTGATCTGGGAGAACGCGCAGGCCTCGCTGGCCAAGACCGACCTCAAGATCGCCCGGGCCTATGCCAGCTTGGTCCAGCCCTCTTCCTTGAGAGAGCGGGTCTTCCATCAGATCCAGGCGGAATACTCCCGGGCGGTGCATGGGATCCAAGAGATCACGGGTGCCCCGGCCCTGCTGGAAACCCAGCCGGTCCTGCGCCACTCCATCCTCCTGCGCAATCCTTACGTGGATCCGCTCCATGCCCTGCAGGTTCGCTGTCTGCAGGAGATCCGCCGGCGCCGTGGGCGCGGCCAGCAGGGCAAGTGGTTGGAGCTGTTGAAGCTGACCGTCCACGGCATCGCCTACGGCATGAAATCCACCGGATGATTTTCCCCCACGACGCCGGGGTGGTTGTGGTATAGTTGTATTAGGTAAAACTAAACAAATTCCAGCTATGTATGAGAAAAGAGTCCATATCCGCGTCCCGGTTGGCCTAGAGGGGAGCTATCAGCCGCTCACTCGCTTGGCGGCTCCCCGCATCGGCATGACCCGGGACATCAGCTTAGGGGGTGCGCGCTTCGTTTCGACGGAGCGCATGGAGCCCGGCTCCAAGATCGCCATGACCCTTTCCATGCCGAAGGAAGGCGAGGTGGGGGTGACCGGTTTAGTGGTTTGGTCCAGGCCGGCGGCCGCCGGGGCAGGGGAGACGCCGTACGAGTCCGGCCTCTTCTGGCAGAACGTGGATGCCCACGCCCAGGCCCGGCTGAACTCCTTCCTGACTGACTACACCCGGACCGACGAGGCGTCGGTCTTCGTTTCCAGCTTGCCGCGTGGCCTGCTGGTTTCCTGGCCCCGCACCTTCGCGTTTGGGCTAGGCGCTTCATTCCTGCTGATCTTCCTGTTGTCGGTCCTGCTCCGCTTAAACGGCCTGAAGTCGGAGAATGAATCCCTTCAGCGGGCGGTCGATTCCTACCAGCACCAGATCAACCACGTCGTCCTCCACTCCCGCTAGGCCCTAGCCACTCGTCGTTTACAGCCGCCCCATTTCCAGGTAAACTGCTTTCTCTGCGTTTCTTCATTCCCCGGTAGCTCAGTCGGTAGAGCGGCTGACTGTTAATCAGCATGTCCCAGGTTCGAGTCCTGGCCGGGGAGCCACTTCGGGTTACTGCCGTTTTCGGTCAGGAACGAAAACGGCAACTTGTAGGAAAAACAGAGGGTTCGGTTCGAGACCGCCAGGTTCGAGCCGACCGTGCGCAGAAAAGCACGCTGGGCGGCGGGATTTGCTTGGCCAGCGACGGAACCGATGGCGACGCATTGAGATAGGAACGCCTTCGCCGGTTCGAGCCACCCGCCGCCCTCCTTCTCTAAGCCGGCCAGCTTCTCCTTCAATTCCAGCTTCTCGCCCAGCAATTTCGCCCGCTTGCGCTGATACTCCTCCGGCGAAATCTCCCGGCTGATATGGAGATCCACCAAACGCTCCAACTTCTCGTCCAGCGTTTGAAGCTGGCCGGCGATTTGGCGCGAATAAGCGCTGGAAGCGTTGCTGGCCGCCTGCCCTTCCGCCTCCCAACGCTCCACAATCTTGCCCGCCGTTTCCTGATCCAGCGAAACCTTAGCCAGCGCCTGGCAAATCTGAGCCAGCAACGCTTCCTCCCTTAAGAATTTCTGGGTGCAGGAGGCGCCGCGCTTCTTCTTGGTGCAGCGATAGTACACATGCCCCTTCTGCCGCTCCGCGGTGATCATGCAACCGCACTCTCCGCACCGCATGAGCCCGGCAAAGTGATACTTCACCACCCCCTTCTTGACCACCTTCGCCTGCAACGTCAGAGCCTCCTGCACCCGGTCGAAGAGATTCTTGGAGATGAGCGGCGGGTGGCTTCCTTCATACGACTCACCCTTCCAGCGCATGAGCCCGTAGTAGAAAGGATTGCGCAGGGCGAAGGCTACGCCGCTTTTGTAGACCGGCTTGCCCGTTGTACCGGTAAGCCCCCAGCGCACCGCTTCCCGATAAACCTCGGTGAGAGAGTAATCGCCGGTGGCGTACAACTCGAACAACTTCCGGACCAGCAGCGCCTTCTCCGTATGCGGCACCACCGTGTGAGTACGGTAATCCGTTGTATAGCCGAGCGGTGCGCCGCCCGGCCACTCACCCCGCCGGAGCTTCGCGCGGAGACCCCGCTTCACATTCTCGGAGAGATTATCCACGTAATACTTGGACTGCCCGAACGCGATGGACAGCATGAACTTCCCCTGCGCGGTATTGTCGAGACGATACGTCGGGAAGCGGAGGTCGGTCAGCTTACCGGTATCCAACAGATAGATCACTCGTCCGCCATCCACGGAGTTACGGGCAAGCCGGTCTGGGTGCCATGCCAGCAACCCTTCCGCCTTCCCAGCTTCCACTTGCGCCAGCATAAGATCGAACACCGGCCGGCCCGGCTGCTTAGCCGTCTTCGCCTCCACAAACTCCTCAACAACTGCAAGCCTCTCGCGCTGGGCAAACTCCCTCAACTCATGAAGCTGGGATTCGAGAGACAAAACCTGGCGATCTTCTTCCTCGGTGGATTTACGGGCGTAGATGAAGAAAGCTGGCATGGCACCCTCCGTCGCTGGACGAGGATTTGGAAAGAGACTGACCGCCGCAAGGCGGGAAGCAAATCCCGCCGCCCAGCGTGCTTTTCTGCGCACGGTCGGCTCGAACCTGGCGGTCTCGAACCGAACCCTCTGTTTTTCCTACAAGTTACCGTTTTCCTTGTTGGCGGAAAACGGCTCCAAACCTAAGTGGCTCCGCTTGTCGGACCAAATACGAACCTATTTTCGACCAAACGGTGAGGAAAGACAAGCGGGACCCGGCCAGACTGCTGGCGCGACGAGTAAGGAGCGCCGGTTAGCAGGGGCGGCGAGATGTGAGCCGCCCACGAGAACTCCTCTAACTTCTTAGACCCTGGAGAGGCGCCCCCCTGGGCGCGCCGATTTACTCGCGCCCTCCTACCCGCCCAGTCGGCGTGGGGGCGCATGGGCGGGGTCGGGCGCGAAGGAGGAGTGGCCGCTGGGCCGCGGCCACGGGCCGCCCTGGGCCGGGCGGCCCCCGCACCGCTCCGCCAGGCCCGGCTGAACGCCGGGCCTCTGTCTGGCCTTCTGGCGCTTTTGCCGTACCGCCCGCCTCGCCGCCCCTCTTTTATCCCCCGCCGCAAGGAGGCGCCTCCAGGCCAGCCAGGCCGCTGGGCTGTCCCCCGCCGCCTGGCCAGCCCAGCGGCTGCGTTGCGAAAGGACAACCTTGGTTTCTGGGTATGGCGAGTGTTATAGTGTTTGCCCACGCCAATGGATCATTCTGAATTAATCAAAAAAATAAAACCAAGTATTGCCCTGATCCTTCTCTTAGATTCTAACAATCAGATCATGGGAACAGGGAGCGGTTTTATATTCCACACCAAGGGAATCCTGGTAACTTGTAATCACGTTGTGAAAGACGCTAGCTCAATTATGTTAAAGTTTCCGGATTCCGACGCCTATCTTCCAGGTAAAACGGTTGTGAGAGATGATGAGCACGATCTTGCGTTAGTAAAATTCGATAACTCGGATCGAACACCTTTGGTTATCGGAGATATGGGCAAAGTTGTTGAAGGGATGCGAGTTGTTTTTTCTGGATACCCGTTTAGTTCCCGCGACCTGACCACACACCAAGGGATTATCTCTGCTATTGTGAAAGATGCGACAGGGATAACCTCTTATCTTATTGATGGCACTGTTAATTCTGGTAATAGCGGCTGTCCCCTGATGGGTACCGATGGAAAAGTAATTGGCGTAGTTAACGCTAAAAGGCGTCAGCACCATCAGCTGTTGGAAAAAGTTGAGAAAATGGGAGTTGGTGCTTTGTCCTTATACGGCATCGATATTGTTGAAATCTATCAAGCGTTAGCGGCTAATATCCAATTGGGCGTTGGTGCTGCTGTTCCAGCGCATTACATCCCCGAACACAAAGAGATTTCCTCGTAATGGATTTTATATATCGGCTTAATGGGAATTATCTCGGCTTCATGAGAGATGGCCTTCTGTTTTCTAGAGATGGCGAATATCTTGGTTGGCTGGAAGGGCAATATGTATGGGATTCAAGCGGGAGATTCCGAGGGATTATTTTTTCTCCCAAGAACAGCGAGCACAAATATGTAATTAGAGACAGGCTGTCAATGCCAGCTTCTACGAGAACTCCGAAGCCCGCCCCTTCTTTAACCCCAATTCCCGATCCTCCACCGAATATCCCCGCGATTAGCCTGCCTATTCAATGGATAGATGCATTTTAGTTTCTAGTTAAGCTCTCGGCGGGCGTGGCTAAGGATGCTGGTACTTATGCCGGTTCGGCGGGAAAGTTCCTTCTGAGTAAGCTGCGCGAGCTGTAATCCTTCCTGTTGCTGTAAGGCAAGGCCAAATAGTTTTAGATAAGTCGCCGCGGCTGATGTTCGGGTAATCTTGGCTGGTCCGATCAAATCCGTTGGAACTGTTAGGGTAGGGCCTTCCGGAGGAGTCAGCTTCACCCAGGCATCTTTTCCGTGTGTGAAGCTCAGCTCCAACCCCAAGTTGGAAACTTTTTGAAGCTTGCGCAGCACCTTGATTACTTGGCGGCGAGTGGCGGTATCATCCCATTTCTCCGGCAGCCCTAAGTCCAGCCCCATCTCCTCAAGGTTCACAAAGAATTCCGGTTTGCCTTGTGCCGCCGCTTCAATCAAGAGAAGAAGCAGCGTATCAAAAGCTCTTTCATCCTGAGAGGAAACCAGCCGGGTCAGTACTCCTCCCTTTACAATCCAGGCGCTGGGGATCTCGACTGTCCGAGGAAGGGGTGGGCTCTCGTGGGTGGTGGGCACCGGTGCTATGGGATTCTCAACCAACTGGCGTAAACGGCGGAGTTTCTGTTCCGCCAAGGGCGGGGAATCCATCAGGGTGTTGGATTCCCAATTGACCTTGAGCGCTTCAATACTCCAGTTGGTGGAGCCCTCCAAGATCCAGCGCTCATCTACAATCAGGAGCTTATCGTGCAGTCGCCGGCTGGAGGGAAGCCCAGTGATTCGAGCGCCGGACTCCTTCAGCCGTTTTAAGGCAGGTGTTTCGAGGATCTTTTCGGGATTGCCTCCCTTGAAGCGGGTGTTGAGATAGATCTCGACCTGAACTCCACGCTGGGCGGCTTCTAGGAGGTCCTTCAGGAGGCGGTTGACTGGGTGCCGGTCATCCTCGCTTTCCCTCACGAGGTACATGCTCAGCACCACAGAGTGTTTTGCCTGGTCAATCAGACCAATGGCTGTCGGCTCATAGGCCCGGTCGCTGGCGTCGGCTACCTGGGCCGGGGTCCACACGATCTCAGGGCGGGGTGCCTCTGCCGCCGCTGTGCTCGCCCACAGCAGGGCAGGGGCCACCAGGCCCAATAAGACGAACCGTCTTCTGCTACTGCTCAATCTCAATGACGATCTTCGTTGTTCCTTTGGGGATCTTCTTCTTGGTTTGATTGTTGATGGCATAAGACCATTCGTCATAATCAAATGCCACCGCGTAGCCCCGCTTCGGCTGCGCCTTCTTCGCATCAAATTTTATTAAAAATCCACCTTTCGCCATGGTGCATCCTCCGTCTTTAGGTTCGGAACATATCAAAAATTTCGGATGGGAACGATTCTGTCATATCATATCTTTCTACCTTATTAGGTGGAGCCACAACAAATACATGATACCGAAACTGATAACCAGCCCAGAAACATTAATCACCTCGCATGAAGCCACTTGCTCGGGTTTCCTTTCTCAAGCCAAAGCAAAGAACCTAAAAGCGGCACCATATGTGAAGGAGGCGCTTAAGCTGTGGGAGCTGCTCCTAAAAGCAGAAAAGGCTTCCGCTACCATAGACATCATTCCCCTGAATACGCTTGCAACGGCAACAGGTTTATCGGATAAGGCCCGACGATATTTTAAGGATACAGAGCTTCGAAGAATGGTCCGGGCGTCTCTCGCTTCCATAATGAAGATGGCCGACCACCATTTCAGAGAAGAAATCCTTTATCGATACTTGCTAACCAAGGGGGATACCCTTGGTGGAGAAATGCGCAATGTCACTGGGGCTTTGGCTCAGGCTAAATTCACCAAGGTTTTGGTTCAAAACCTGAGGCGGAAGGGTTGGAAACCCGTCTGCAAGATCGTAGAAAAGAAGATCGTCCAAATCTCTTGGAAGAATCGGGTGTTGCTGTTTGATAGGACGCCCGCGCTCGTAAACAAAAATGTTGATGTTATTTTGATGGAAAAGCCTGCTAAGGCCTGTACGGACAGAGAATTGCTTAGTGGAAGTTGTCCTTATATTGCTTTCGGTGAACTAAAGGGGGGAATTGATCCTGCCGGAGCGGATGAGCACTGGAAAACTGCTCGAAGCGCTCTCCATCGAATACGTGAGGCTTTTAAAGAAAGTTGCCCGAAACTCTTTTTTGCCGGGTCTGCCATACAAGCAGCAATGGCTAAGGAGATTTTTCAACAGCTAAATAGCGGCGAGTTGTCGCACGCGGCTAATCTTACTGTTGAAGCGCAAGTTCAAGACCTTTGCGCTTGGCTTGCTTCGCTTTAGTTGTCCGCCAAATATAGACACATTTCCGCAACTCTTCGCGCCCATGTTCTCCCATCTGTTGGCTGCTATTTCCTTTTCCTATAGGTAATGTCCAAATAGCCTCTACATCAAAGCCTATTTGCTCTGCAATGCTAGACAGTATTAAATCTACCGGTATAGCGACCCCAGCATATCGCACATTATCGTTCACCATAACGAGCGGGGCATTGGGTTTCAGAATCCGCGCGCATTCCATAATAACAAGCGTCATTTCCCAGAAGTAATTACGTACCATACGTAAAATACCCGGATTATTTAGCAGGCCATTATCCCGGAGCTTTTCTAGATATTCGCAGATAAGCCTAAGTGTTTTTTGCGATTCGAAGATTTCCTCGGCCCTCTCAATGTCTTCGCTTCCATAAAATTCTTTCAGATTGCCCTTTTCCTTGTTCTCCACCGTGCAGGACAACATCCGCTGTCTCAAGGTTCGCAACAAATCTTCGCTTGTACCTAGCAAAGCCAACTCCAATGCGTAGGTTCTCGTATAGTCATATCTATTGCAATAGGGCGGAGACGTTATCAAAGCGTCAAACGAATTGCTCGGCAGACGTGGTAGTTCTTCTAAACATGAACCAGAGATAACGTCGATCTTCCCAAGACCACTACCACGGGTCATCTGATCAAAGAAATCATGCCGGTGTTCTAGATCTTCACTAAACTGCCCGAGCCTGTTTACGATAGCGTCGTCGAATTTCTCAATCTTTCCTTTATCGAACTTCTTTTCTCCTAGACATCTTCCGGATCGGTAATCCCATCTCAAGTATTGGCCGTCTTTCCTTGTGTAACTAATCTGCTCCAAAATACTCAAGACAGCTAAACGAAGTACGCTCTCGGTCGCTTTATCTCTTATTTGACCGAGAGCTGCTAGATATGATTCCAGTTGTTTCTCATTGTCACCAGAAAATGCGCCCGCTGTAATTCTGAGGTGAGGAAAGGCAATGCCTTCCTCTTTCGAATTGCGCCACGGTTTCTTTTTAATCCACTCTTGGATAGCTGCTGTTATTCGTCGCCTATTTTGCAGGGCTGCCTTTCTTGCCCGTATGATTTCGCAACCGATAGGCAATACCTCAATCCCGACAGCATCCATGCCTCGTACGCTTGCCGCGAACAAAGCTGTCCCGCTTCCCGCAAATGGGTCGATGATTTTTCCTGAAAATACAGACAAGCTATTGAGCACATATTCAACAAGTGGGTATGAAAAACCCTCTTTAAATTTAAACCATCGATACCCGGAAAGTTTCTTGTTTGCCTGAAAGCTAACCAGTGCTCTTGTAAGCTCCGAATTAAGTTTCAATTTGGAAGAAAAACGGGCTTTAAGCTCGGTACTGGCTCTTTCGATTTGGCGGGGAATACGCAAGGATTCTTGTGCTTCGATGACATTGGGTGTAGTCATTTCGTTCCTCGCATGGTTGCTATTATAATTCCGCCGTATCCGATTAGCTAATTGAGAAAATCCCTGCCTGTCGAACAATGATCCTAATTGCTGCTGGAAATAATGATACTATACACTTGTCTGTATCTGTCAACTAAAAATTATCCAGCAATTTATTGAGAACATCAAAAGATAAAGAAAACTAGAATATCTGACCACCTTTTCTCCCCGCGAAAAGGTGTCAGAGGAAATGGTAATTTTGTGTTCCGGGCGTCCCTGGGCGGCGGCAGGTCCGCCCGGAACACGAAAGTCTTGGCTGGCCTGGAGGCGCCTCCTTGCGGCGGGGGATAAAAGAGGGGCGGCGAGGCGGGCGGTACGGCAAAAGCGCCAGAAGGCCAGACAGAGGCCCGGCGTTCAGCCGGGCCTG
>Ga0209515_10002289_pt1 | contig 29818 bp, 30 predicted proteins | sample Subgroupgradi54m_FD_187454 | JGI IMG/M metagenome (GOLD analysis project Ga0209515, IMG submission 187454) | Subsurface groundwater microbial communities from S. Glens Falls, New York, USA - GMW60B uncontaminated upgradient, 5.4 m (SPAdes)... ... | reverse complement strand
AAGGAGAGAATAATGAGAATGTGTACGCAGATGGACAAATGACATGTGGTTAGAGTTTACCAAAAATGTCTTAATTATGTAGACTAATAAGTAATGAAAGCTTCAAGAAGGATATTTGGCATAGATGAAGTTGGTAGAGGACCCATTGCAGGGCCTGTAACAGTATGTGTTTTTAGTGCAAAATCAACAGTAGATTTGCTACAATTTTTTCCAAATAGAAAACTAAAGGATTCAAAAAAGCTTACAAAAGCTATGAGAAACAATATATATAAAACTATTAGAGAATATAGAAAGTTAAATAAGGATGATTTAGATTGGAGTATTGTTTCAAAAAGCGCAAGATATATAGATAGTTTTGGTATAAACCACAGCATTAATGCTTGTATTAAAGAGGCAATACGTAATCTTAAGAAGAAGAAGCTATTTACAAGTGATTCTTTACTCTATCTAGATGGTGGTTTGTTTGTAAAAAATATTTACTGTGAGCAAGAAACTATAATTAAAGGGGACGAAAAAATCCCACAGATAGCTTTAGCCTCTATTCTAGCCAAGGTAACTAGGGATACCCATATGAGCCGCTTGTCATTAAAGTATGACAATTATGCTTGGGAAAAGAATGTGGGTTATGGAACGAAAGAACACTACATGTATATTAAGAAATTTGATATTTCAAAAGAACATAGAAAAACTTACCTAAAATAAACTATTAAATAATAACGATAGTTTAATAATGATATAATTTTGCTTTAAAATTAGAATATAATATTTTTGAACTGCAAATGTGGAAACAGTAGCCAATCACTATAAACCTATAATTTGAGGCTTCTTTTCTCTCCGAATGTAGCACATAGTAGGCGTCATATTCTATATTTTGTCAGTGTTAATCATTTTGTTTTTTTATTAATTTAAAATTGGTTATTTTTTTAGTGTGTTAACGATAAATCTCTTTTATTTACAAAGTTTTTTTCGAATCTAGTTATCAACAGTTATACATCTTTTTTACTATGTTTTTCCACAGCTTTTACTATACTTATTAGTATAAGTTAGGCATGAAAAAAGCCACCTCTCTTTCTAAAAAAATTCTAGTTGTTTGGATGCTACTCTTTTTACCATCGGTAGTGTTTGCATTTACCGACTCTGTTCTATTTACTTCTAGTAGGTCAACCACTGAATCTCAAAGTGCAATAAATGTATTTCATCCAAATCTCTTTTATTTACTTGGAGAAAATGTAACTGCTCCGATCACAGTTGGTGCAACATTTTCCCCAAAAACATTTGGTATAAACCGAACATTTTTCTTTAAAATTGCAACTTCGTTTTCTCCACTACATTTTTCTGTTAACAATGTAGCTACTTTTGCTGAAATGCTTCCCAATACTATTGCAGCTATCACGCCAAAGATTTCACTTTCACCACTTGCAACATACGGTCGATATATTTTCGGTGAATACACAATTGCACAAGCTAGAGATGCTACTGTTTCAGCGACGAGTGCCTCTTCGCTTGTAGATTCTCTTTCGTTACGGGTTTATTGTGGAGCAACCTCTTTATTTAGTAAAGTAAAAAAAGATCGTTGTGATTATGAATTATTAGCGTCCGGTAAAGGAACGTCAGCTTCGGAAACAATTGCAACCACACTTTCAAATACACCACCATCAGCAGTGTTAGGTTTTCCAATAGTGAAAGCCACCACGACACCTGTAATTATTCCTCGTATTGCAATCACTACTCCTGCACACACTACTAACTATATTACTAAGTATGTATATGTGCCTGGTCCAGAGGGACCAGCAGGTGCTCCTGGTAAAGACGGACGTGATGGTCGTGATGGTCAAAGTCAATCAGGAGGACCTGTGTATATTACACAAGCACCAAACACTCCTTACGTACCAGTGTCTCCTGTTGGGTATCTTAACCATGCAGTTATTGAAAACTCGACTTTTACTGGAGGCACGAGCACGGGAATGTATATTAACAACGCAACACTTGGTAGTAATACTTCTGTGGGAACCCTTTCTCTTTTCGGAGGGGTGGCAGATTCTTTTGGTAATCTCGGTAGTATTGGGCAAGCGCTTATTTCAAATGGTACTTCGACAAAATGGACAAATGTCGCGAGTGGTTTAGGGCTTGCTTCTGGAACAATTCAAGGAGGAACATTGTATTGGAATGGCAGTGGATGGGTTGAAAATACCAACTTCTTATCTGATTTGAATAGTGCCACTTCGACTGGCCCATTTACTGTAGTGGGGACTTCAACCTTAGCAACTACAACTATCACAAAACTCACTGTTAGCGGTCAAACTAGTTTAGGAAATGCTTCGTCAACAGCGCTTACTGCGACAACCTTATATAGTACTAACGCTACGCTTACAAACGCTACTTCCTCTAATTTCTTCTCAGCACTTCTTACTGCTACCAGTGCACTCTTTACGAATTCGACATCAACGAATCTTTTTGCAACAACATTAAATGTTATCACTGGCACAATTAATTCTTTAACTAGTGGGACTATAACTGCGACGTCATCATTAGTATCACAAGGAACATTTTTAGTAAGTGGGACTTCCACGCTTGCTACGACAACTGCAACACGCCTCTCTTTATCTGGAGGTTTTTTGGATAGCACGGGTAATATTGGAACTTCCGGTATGGTGCTACAAACTTCCGGTACTTCAACGCAGTGGGTTGCAACTTCATCTTTGGGGATTGTAGGTATCGCTGGCGGCGTAAATGGATTTGTTCCTAGATTTACTAGTGCTAGTACTGTGGCTACTGGTCTTTTCTTAGACAATGGAACTGTTGCCGGAGTAAACGCAACCTCTTCTTCATATACATTTAATGTTCAAGGAGCTGCTGCAACTAATCCATTCAATGTAGCGTCTTCTACGGATACCTCACTCTTTAGTATTCTCGCAAATGGTAATGTGGGAATAGCCACGACAACTCAAGGAGCATTTCTTACTATTGGTGGTACTACAGTGACGGGAGTAAGCAGAGATATTATTAATGCACAACCGATAGTAGGAACATCTAACAGCGCTGGTGGAGGATATACTTTTGTGGCTGGAAATGGTCTGGGCAATCTAAAAGCCGGAGGAGGATTTACGTTTACAGGAGGTAATGGTGTTACTTCAGGTGTGGGTGGAGGATTTACTTTTAATGGAGGAACATCACCTTCAGGTGGTGGTAGTTCCTTTACATATAACGGAACTGGAGGAGCTATTACTCTAGCTGTTGGAGCAGCTAATGGAGCAACTGGATCGGCAATAAATCTCACTGCAGGTGCAGCGTCGGCAACAGGAGGTGCTGTTAATATCTCTGGTGGTGATGCAGATGGTACTGCAGGTGGAAACGTAGTAATCAATGGTGGAGCAAGTCTTAGCACCAGCGGTAACGTTCTCCTTGCAAGTCTTCAAGGAAACGTAGGTATTGGTTCATCGGTTACTCCTTCATCATTTAAAGTTCAAGTAGCAGGAGGTATTGGACCAAATGCAGACAATACGTATAACTTAGGGTCTGCGGCAGCGAGATGGGCGAGTTTGTTTACCACGAATGCTTCTACAACTAACCTCACATCTTCCGGTGTCTCTTACTTCTCTGGTCTAACCACTATCCTCTCTAACGGAAATCTAGGTGTGGGTACCACAACTGCTGGAGCTCTTCTTCATTTGGGTAATACCACTGCAATTGCTTCAGGAACTTCACCTATAATATTAAGTGTCACTCCTTATGTAACAGGAACGCTTGCTACAGGACAAGTGCAGACAGCACTGTATGGCGATTACAGCGTACCAGGTATTACTTTGGGTAATGCAACCTCAACGATTACTTCTCTTTATAATCGATACGTAGGTCTCACGAATGCTACTGGAACTATTACTAACTATTATGGAGCGTACACAGCAGCTCCCACTGGCGCTGGGACTATAACTAATAAATATGCGATGGTTACAGAAGAAACTGCAGGAAATATAGGATTCGGTACCACTACTCCTGGTTCGCGTCTTGATATCTATCAAGCTACTTCAGCAACAAGTACTGATTTGTTTAGAATTATTAGTGACGTAACGAGTACAGGTAATGTTAAGTTTAAAATAAAAGCCAATGGAGATATATTTACCGACGGAGCAACGACGATTGGTTCACCGGCCGATATCGCGGAAAATTATCCTGCTGCTGAAGCGGTGGATGCTGGTACTGTGGTTGCGTTTGCGACTTCAAGCACTTCATGGGATCAAGATACCGGGGCAAGTACAGATACCTATGATATTTTGCGCGTAAAGAAAGCAGATACTGCAAATGATGCGGTAGGAGTTATTTCTACTCGTCCTGGAATCTTGCTCGGCGGTAACACCATAGATGGTGTACCGGTTGCCTTTACTGGTCGTGTGCCTGTCAAAGTTACGACAGAAAATGGTGAAGTAAAGCGTGGAGATTATCTTACTGTTTCGAAAACGATTCCAGGATTTGCGATGAAATTAACAGGCGAGGGTCATGCTCTTGGTCGTGCAATTTCTGACTACGATCCTCGGGGTAAAGTGGTGATGGTGATTGAAAATGGTGAGAAGCATTTGGATCTTGCAGGCCGTCAAGCAACTACAACAGGAATGCTTACCACTGGAAACTTGGATCTTGATGCGAATAAAGTTGCAATTAACAACATCAAGTCTCTCTCGTCTGCAAATGGCACATGGAGTATCGATGAAAACGGTCGCATTACTGCTCGTCAGCTTTGTCTTGAAGATGTGTGTATTGATAAGATAGCACTTCGTACGATTTTAAATATGACAGGCGCAAGTACTCCAGCTGTTAACACTCCAAGTAGTACTCCTACACCAACCTCCCCACCTGCAGCTCCAGTAGACACAAGCTCGTCTACCCCATCAACACCTTCCGCATCGTCTACGCCAGTAGTAGACGTGGGCTCTACCACACCCCCAGTTTCTCCTACGCCAACTCCAGTTGAAGCTTCAACTTCAACACCTTCTACTCCAGAGAATACTCCGGTAGTTACACTGCCGGCTACACCTAGTGTTCCTCCTGTACCACCTGCACCAGCACCCGCTCCTGTACCAGTTGTTGTCCCAGTAGCCGAGCCTACACCAGTAGCTCCACCACAAGTATGATCTCTCTAAAACATCATTGTTATATTCTTTGTATAGTTGTCATCTTACATCCTTTATCTTCGTTTGCATTTGAAATAGACAGTCTCTGTACGACCTATTCTCCACCCTCAATGATTAATTGCGCTTCACGAGTTCTTCTTGAGGCACGATCATTACTTGATAGGGGAGATGACGGACATGAGTTAGTTATATCTTTAGTAAACGGAACAGGTGCGAGTATCCTTTCGCGTGCACTTCCTTATATTGATACGCTCTCAGCGCTACAGGTTCCAGAGGCGGTTACGAGTGGCTTGCATGATTTGACGAAAGACACACTCGCGCCTACTCTTGGAGCTGCACATGTGAGGCAAATAGAAGTGTACATTCCGACATCTCTCCGCGCAGGGCTACGAGAAGCGGTAACGCTTGTACAAAATGTTTTTACAAATATTCCTGACGCAGTACGTTCTCTAGAGAAGGATATGGCATCTCCATCTGTTCGTGATGCATCAGGAAAAAATATACTTAAAAATAACGCCCCACCTCTGCACACCGATACAGATTTGTTGAATAGTCCATCATTTGATGGAGAGGGGTTTATTACAAAATAATATGCTCGTACATCCCATCTTCTCATCCCAAAGCATATACTTGTCACCAGACTTAAAATGGTGTAGAATATAGGTATTATGGTAGTACGAATGAGACATACCCGTGCGCACACGGCAAATAGACGAAGCCATCACGCGCTTAAAGCTACGAACCTCGTGGCTTGTATCACATGTGGTGCGCTTTGCACTCAGCATCGCGCTTGTGATGCTTGTGGATCTTATAAAGGTAAAGTGGTTATGAAAGTAAAAGCAAAGGCCAAAAAGGCATAATCTTTTACTTGTTACGTTTCTGTTCCTTTCTTTCGCACCTTTCACAAACACATGAGCAACCGTCACATAGGAAGAACACTCGCACTTCAAACGCTCTTTGAGCTTGATATGGGTGATACTATGGCTTTACCTAAAGAAAAGGTAGAGCATATTGTGGTACGTAATAGAGATGAGTTTGCATTAGGGTACAATGACACACCTTTTGTCGTAGATTTGGTTGCTGATGTGCAGAATCGCTTGATTACGTTAGATGATATTATTGTTCGAGCTGCACCGGACTGGCCAATAGAGAAAATTAACTCTGTTGATAGAAATATTTTACGTCTCGGATTGTGCGAGCTTTTGTTTGGCGATCGCGGGCAAGTTCCTCCGAAGGTGGCTATCGATGAAGCAATTGAGCTTGCTAAAACGTTTGGTGGAGAGACTTCAGGCAAGTTCATAAACGGCGTATTAGGTGCAATCTATAAGGAAATGGGAGAACCAGAAAAAGATCAGACTACTAAGAAAGGTGCTGGTCCATACCCAAAAGAAAATTTAGCGGGAGCAGTTGTATATAGTATTCATGATCATGTGCTTCGTGTAGGACTTGTACATGATGTGTTTGGGTATTGGACGCTCACCAAAGGACGTATTGGAGAAGGTGAAGATATCGAGATTCTCGCAGTTAAGAAAATAAAATCAGAAATCGGGGCGGATGTGAAGCTTATTACTACTCTGGGAGAAAATGAATATATCGCCAATAAGCCAGACATTGGAAGAGTAATCAAGCATGTGAGATACTATCTAGCCGAAGCCCCATTTCTGCCGTTTACCCTTGAGAAAAAGGGAGGACTTGATGATGCAAAGTGGTTTACGTTAGATGAGATAAAATCACTCCGCATGTACGATGATATCACCCCCCTTATAGAAAAGGGAGTATCTTTTGTAGAAGGTGGAAAAGAGCTAGAGAAAAAATAATACTATTTTGTATGACATTACCTGAATTCGAACATACCTTGGTCAAACCATTTAAAAATAAGACGCTTCTAGAACAGGCGTTTATTCATCGTAGTTATATTAATGAAAATCCGAGAAGCAGACTTATGCATAATGAGCGTTTGGAGTTTTTAGGAGACGCAGTACTTGAACTTATTACTACTGAGTATCTCTTCGCTCGATACCCAGATCATAATGAAGGGGATTTGACCGCGTATAGGTCAGCACTCGTAAATGCTGTGACGCTCTCGGAGGTGGCAAACAGTCTTTCTTTTAATGATCTTATTTTGCTTTCAAAAGGGGAAGCTAAGGACACCACCCGTGCTAGAAGTTCTATTTTAGCAGATGCATATGAAGCGTTCTTGGGAGCGCTTTACCTCGATCAGGGATATGAGAGTGCAAAGAAATTTGTGCATACTACCTTACTTTCTAAGACTGCTGAGATTATTGAAAAAGGCTTGTACAAGGACTCAAAAAGTTTCGTGCAAGAAAAAGCGCAGGAGACAGTAGGCTTTACGCCAACCTACAAAGTGATAGATGAGCTAGGTCCGGATCACGATAAACATTTTGTTATGGCGATTTATTTTGGTGAGGAAAAGATTGCACAAGGAGAGGGGAAGAGTAAACAAGAGGCAGAAACTTCCGCAGCTCGCGCCGCACTTATTGCACAAGGATGGCTACAAGGATAAGAATTGATACTGCTCTTGTTCTACGTAAGTTAGTAGAAAGCCGACAAGAAGCACAAGAGTGCATTGAAAAAGGATACGTCACAGTGAATGGTGAAGTGGTAACTAAAACACATCGACTTGTAAGTGATAGCGATAGTATTATTGTGAATATACGACGGAAATATGTATCTCGGGGAGGCGATAAATTAGAAGGGATATTGCATGACGTATATGGAGATGATGTGGCGATACGTTCGCATCTTACTGGTGTCTCCGCTTTGGATATAGGGTCTTCTACTGGAGGGTTTACTGATTGCTTACTCAAGTATGGTGCAAGAGATATTGATGCGGTAGATGTTGGCACCTCGCAGTTACACGAGATACTCAAAGCTGATAGTAGAGTTCGCAGTTTTGAAACTACGGATATCAGAGATTTCCATCCGATGAAGCAGTACTCTATTATTGTTGTAGATCTATCTTTTATATCACTCACAAATGTATTCGAAGATGTTATGGCCTTTGTAGGGAGGGAGACAGAATTATTCTTATTAGTTAAACCACAGTTTGAAGTGGGGAGAGAGCATCTTAAAAAGGGAATTGTACGAGATGAACATATACGACAATTGGCGCTCGATAATCTTCTAGATATTGTAAAAAATACGAATGTAAAAGAAGTACTGTCATTTCAGTCCGTACTGGAAGGTGGTGATGGCAACCAAGAATATTTTATATACGCAAAATTCTAGTTTTTTCTTATACATAAAAAATAATCAGCCTACTTTTTAAAGTAGGCTGATTATTTTTAACTTTTTACTTATCTACCTTTTGGATTGAAAGTATTGTTCGGATTGATTTCTGTGTCTCCGTTTTTTGGGTTCACTGTATTAAGTGAATTGATTTCTGTGTCTTCCATACATTAAATATATTAGTTAATAACATACAATAGTATAGCACTGCACGTAATGGGTAAGCAAAACAGGTGTTCTATATCGTAGTATTAGTTATTTGGGTAACAAAAATCACCCCCAAAGGGGTGATTTTTGTTGTAGCTTTCTAAGTGATTAGAAAGTACGGCGAGGACGATCCTCGCGAGGTGCTAGTGGACGTGCTACGTTCACAGTAAGCTTGCGACCCATGAAATCCTGATCATGGAACATCGCAATAGCCTTCTGCGCTTCCTCATCATTGCTCATTTCAACGAAGCCGAAGCCTTTTGAACGATTAGTCATCTTGTCGATGATAATCTGAGCTGATGTAACTGTACCTGCAGCACTGAAATGTGCCTTGAGGTCTTCGTTAGTAGTTGTATAAGGAATGCCACCCACGTAAAGTTTATTGTTCATGCTTTGAAAACTATTTAGTAACCATAAGCCCTAGCACACATTCATACAAGTGTAGAAACGTGGAGTTGCTTACTTAGTTGTATTATACCACACTCAAGTAAAAAAAGCTAGGGGATCCTCCAAGAAGCATAAAGAACCCCCTCTAAGAAATGTGCATAACACCCTTCTTTCCCCATTCTTACCATATATACTTCTAATATATGCATTCCGTCCTTGCCGCCATCCTCTTTCTCTTAAGCAGATTAACTGGTACAACTCCAGACCTCACTTCCACCGCAAGCACTACCTATGAATCCTTACTCCAGATAACGCCTTCTGTACTTGAGAGAAAGGCAGGTACTGCACTGACACTCTCTACAAACAGCAGCTATGTTCTCACTAACACCATCATCCCGCTTAAGATACAAGGCGGTACTGCACCATACACCTTCTCAGCTTCAGTAGGAAACTTACTCACCCTTAAGCTTGCCTCAAGCGATGTCTATTACCAAGCTCCACCTAGAGAAGGAGTAGTGATCCTCTCCGTGACCGACAGCAAGCAAGCTCGAAGTGAGGTACGACTAATGATTGTCAATAAGCTTTCCCTTCCTTCTCCTCTTGTGAACATCAAAGCAGGAAGCAAGTACACTATTACTCCTTCAGGAGGTAGAGCACCGTACAAGTACAAGATCACTTCAGGTACTGGTACGCTTACTGGGAACGTGGTACAAACAAGCACCACACAAGGTAAGACTCGGGTACAAGTGAGAGATGCTCTTGATCAAGAACTCTATCTTGATGTGATTGCTATTGCAACAACTATTTCTCCTGTAGTACCAGATGTCCCTCCTCCTACAAGTCCTACTTCTCCCATTGCTACGATTGCTTCAGCAATCCCTGGATTCTGTGGTACTGCTCACAACACGCCTTCTCTAGATATTCCTACTACTAATCTTTGCATACGAGGACAAGCAACGCGCGTACAAGGAGATGGGCCTTGGACCTGGAGCTGTGTAGGACCTAATGGCGGGACTACGGATTTCTGTAGTGCACCCAAAGTAGTACCTGCTCCACCTGTGGTCCCTCCAGTAGTACCTCCTACCCCTGTGCCTGATCCTACTCCTGCTCCAACTCCTATCCCTATTCCAACTCCTACTCCTGTGAATGGCTCTTGTGGATCATCCCATGGTCAAACCTTTTCTTCTATTCCTACTGCTAACTTCTGCAGTACAGGATCTCTCGCATCTTTAGCTGGTACTGGACCATGGACGTGGAGCTGTACTGGATCAAATGGCGGGACAACAGCAAGCTGTCAAGCGAATGTACAGGTGGTGCCTCCGGTGCCGGTGCCGCCGCCAACACCAAACATATGTGGTGCAGACATAGGCGGGTGGACTACACCGGTTCCTACTCCAGTTGTGGGAACTACTCAAGTAGCTCGTAAGAGTATTGCTGAATCGGGATCACGCATCTATTATATTAGTGCAGCCACAGGAGATGATACAACTGGAGAGATATATTTCTGGAATGGTTCAGCAATTATTGACTCAACGGGAAGCTTAACAGGAGCAGGAAATGTTCCGTACGGAACAGACCCAATGAATCCTACAGGACCGATAAAAGCGTTTAAGCGATATTCGTATGTAGGACCGCGAAGTTCTGCTTCACTTGATATTGGTGCACATGGTAATGGATCTATTATTGGAGACACGCGACCAGGCTTTCGAGCTGGATATCCAGATTGGTGGCTTTTTAAACGGGGAGAGACATATGATTTAACGAATGATTTTCTTTCATTTCAACAAGAAGTCAATCCGAGCCTTACCTCAGTTAATAGCAGTTTGTCACTCCCTGGAGGGAGGTCAACGACGGAAAGGGAAATCATGGGAGCATACGGAGACCCTTGCAATGCGCGGCCACGATTTATTCATCCACAACAAGGTTTTGTTACGCGCTTCGCTGATACACCAGTGTTTAAAAATGTGGCGTACCTCTCCCTTCACTTTGATGGACATGACAGAAGTTCTGGAACCAGTTTTTCAGCACTCAATTTTATCTATGAGACAGGATTATCCAGAGATATCTTGTTTGAAGATGTTTGGTTTGATGGCACTTCAGGTGCGGTTAGCCAATCAGATATGCAGCTAACTCTTAGGCGCGTATTGATCACCGATAGTTTTGTAACAGATGGCACGCATGATCAAGGATTCTTTTACTATGGAAGCACTCGCCAAAGTATTCTTCGTATTGAGGATTCTATTTTGCTTCGAAATGGATTTAACAGAATAGACCCTAAAGTAACATGGCCGCCATCTTCTACTAATGGCCAATATTGGGACATTTACAATCGTAATATGTATCTCTCTGGAGAAACAAATTCATTACAATCCGGAGTCTTTGACTCTGTGTCTATGTTGGGCGGTTCAGGAGATCAATTTCGGCCAGGTATGAAAATAGAACGCAACTTCTTTTATAATGGATATGTTACCATGGGAGCTTTTGGCGGATATCCTGATAGTGCAGGGGCAAGTGGAAGTATGCTTGATAATGTACTTCAACGTTTTATTTCGACAACTACTGATGTTCGAGCCCATCCTGGATGGGGTATGAGTCTTACAAGTGGTGTAAATGCAATAGATGTAGCTCGAAATATCGTGACCAACGCACAAACAGCTGCAGACTTTCCGGCATTTGAAATGAGCGCGCTTGGCTGGTATTGCTATGCGCATACCTTTCACTACCCAACCCGCCAAAATACTATACATAATAATATTTTTGATGCCGGAAATGGTTCTGCGGTTGTTGGTGTTACAGATGGTGTAGACAGAGAAGAAACATCAGGCTGTGCTGGCTGGACATACCCAGGAGTAACCAATAACCAGGTCGTTGATAATACATTTGTGCATACAACACTACAGCCTTCTATTTATAACACTATAGGTGGCGCTGTAGGAAAGACTAACGATACTCTCTTTGCAAGAAACACAATCTATGCAAACCGTAATGCTGCAGCACAAGCATTGGGTTGGACAGGACAAAACAATACTCTTAAAACATATATGCAGTCTCAAGGTGTTACGGTTACGTCAGCTGATGGTTTTCCAGAATATTTTGCTAAAGCAACCGCTATGCGCAAAGGTTTTTGGGATCCTAAGTGGACTTCGAAAGCACTTGTGAATTATTTTAAAACAGGATTTGGAATGGCTCCGCTCCCATAGAGACAGTCGACAGTCAAGGAGATAAAATACAGAGAGAGCGACACCTATGGTGTAGCTCTCTCTGTATTTTGTTCTTTAACGCTTTTTTACAATTTTCCTAAATCAAGTGTTTGTGTGATACCAAGTTCGCGAACAAATTCTCCTACGTGGGACACTACAATCATCGGACCTTCATACTTCTTAAGTGCTTCTGCTATTACGGGAATGTGGCGGAAGTTGATGTGGTTCGTCGGTTCGTCCAAAATAAGAAGTCCTGGTTTAAGTAATCGCAAGTACGCAAACATAAGCAACCCTTTCTGTCCTTCAGATAGTAGCCCAATAGAAGAAGCAAGTTCGCGTCCTCCGATAAGAAGTGACGATGCCACACTGCGAATCAAATGTTCGTCGTGACGATCAAGTACTACTTTTAATTCATCGTATGGAGTTTTATTGAAATCAAGCGTGGTGAAATCTTGACGATAGTAACCAACTTTAATTCCTTCTTGAATAGTAATACCTTTTACATTACCTTTGGCAATTTTTTCTAAGAGGGTAGTTTTCCCGATACCATTTGGACCGATGATATGAAGCTTATCACCTTTACGAAGCTCAATAGAAACATTCCTCGATACCGGTGTACCATCATGAAGTACTTCAACTTTTTCAAAGTGTACGATTATTCGTCCGATGTCTTCTTGGCAGGGGATAGTGAATGGTTTAATGGTTTTATCTTCCTTACGAACCTCTACTTTACTATCTTCAAGTTCTTCCACTTCTTCTTTAAGTTTAGCTGCAAGTTTACGCATTTTTCCTCCTTTGAGGGCGAAGAAGTTTACCTTGTCTTTGTTGTCTTGGATTTCTCGTTCGAGTTGTGAGTTGGCACGTTCAGCACGTTCAACTTGTCGCTTGATATCTTCTACTACTTTGTAATAGTTACCGACATATTGTTCTACTTGATAATTTTGTACATTGATATAAATAACCCCATGAGTAAATGCGTTTAGAAATGATGCATCATGAGAAATAACAATCACCGTACCTTCATACTCATTCATGAAATCAGTCAGAAGCTTAATACCTGCTTTATCGAGGTTGTTAGTTGGTTCATCCAAAAGCAAGATATCTGGCTTTGAGATAAGCGCTTGTGCGATTAAGAGGCGTCCTTTTTGCCCACCAGAAAGTTGCTTAATAGGAGCATCATATGAGACAGTAAGTGCCACGGTTTCAAATATTACCTTTGCTCGCTTGTCGATATCGTATATTTTCTCATCAAATGCTTCTTGTAAAAACTCACGCACGGTCATCTCCCATTTTGCGTGCGGGATGAACTGTTTAGCGATAGTAACCCGAAGTCCATTGGTGATGATTACACGACCTTCTTCAGGTTTTTGTTCTCCCATAATAAGAGAAAAGAGGGTGGATTTGCCGGCGCCATTTTGCCCCATAAGAGTGAGTTTGCTACCTTTTCGTATGACGAAATTAGCCTCGTGCAGGACAGGTTTATTTTCGCCATATGAGAAGGTGACGTCTTCGAAGCGAAGAACTGCCTCACCTCCAGTTGGTATTTCTTTTTCTACAGCCATAAATAAATGAAAATGCCCGCAAGGGCGATGAAAGTTATAGTAACATGATTTTCCCATTATGTCACCAACAGAGAACAAATGATATACTTTCCGAATATGAGCCAAGTCCTACAAGAAAATATAGTTATTTTATATCATGCGAATTGTTGGGATGGTTTTGGTGCTGCATGGGTTGCGCGGAGAAAATTTGGTGATAGAGCATCGTACATACCGTGTCTTCATGTTAACGTCGATATATACCCAGAAGGAGTGATTGATAAAGAAGTATACGTTATTGATTTTTGCTTTTCTGAGAAAATCACCAAAGAACTTCAAGAAAGAAACAAAAAATTTGTAGTAATTGATCATCATAAAACTGTTCAGTCGCTTGTAGAGACTCTTCCCGAGCATGTTTTTTCTCTTACTGATTCCGGAGCAAAACTTGCTTGGAAATATTTTCATCCTGAGACTGCTGTTCCTAAACTAATCGAATATATTTCAGATGGAGACATATGGGCTCATGCTTTGCCAAATTGGAAAGAAATTGAAGGATATATTCATAGTCAAGAACTTAGTTTTGAGTCTTTTGATACTTTACACGAAACCTTAGAGCATCATTTTGACGAAGCTATCAAAATTGGCAAAATTCTCAATACTCAATTTGATAATTTAGTGAAAGAGCATATTGATAAAGCGATGCTTGTAGAGTTTGAAGGATATGAAGTATACGCCTGTAATGCATCTTCGTTTTTGAGAAGTGAGTTAGGGCATCAGCTTGCGCTTAAGAAAGGACCATTTTCTATTGTATATCGTTTTGAAGAGGACATATTGAGAATTTCTCTTCGGGGAGATGGAAGTATTGACTTGACTGTGCTTGCGGAAAAATATGGAGGAGGAGGTCATAAAGATGCATCTGCTATTATTATGAAGCATAAAAACCCTCTTCCTTTCAGGAAGTTGTAGAGGTCAATATGTAAGAGTATGTTTTCCTCTATTTAAAAGCTATACTAATTTGTATGTATAAATCACTTATTATCTTGACGGTTGGGTCAATACTTTTCGGTGCTTTTTATTATCTCCATAAAAATTACCCTACGATTTTAAGTGAAATCTCTTTACAGGGCCAATATGATAAGGGAAATACTGACACTATCCCAGATTCACAAGACGGCACCATTCATCCTAAGAAGGTAACTGTACCTCCGCCAAATTCACTTATTGCTGAATCATTGAAGGGAATATATGTAAGTACAACTGGCAATATTGAACTTACGCTTTCAGGTCAAGCAACTTATAATGATAGCAGTGAAGGCATTGTACGTAGAATTCCGGGCACATGGAATATCGATGACACAGGAACGATTATATTTACACCAGATGATGCATCTGTAAAAGCTAAGTTATTTGATGTTGACAGTGCGCACCATAGTATTATAGAAGTAAGCAATTCTGGAAGAGCGGTATATACCAAACAGAAATAAAAGAGAACTACACTAGTATCCGCGGACTAGTTTATAGCCAATCCAAATTCCGGCTGCGCCTCCTACTGCGGTTAAGATAACACTTGATAGTGAAAAGAAATTATCACCCCATAGAAGAGGGATGTATCCTCCGATAAGCGAACCAATGGTCATGCAAGTGATTGTTGTTTTTTTTAAATCCATAAAAAGTGTTTGAAGTTGTATATTTCTTAGTATAAAGCATATTTGTTATACTGTATGTCTATGACAACCATGCGTATATCTATTAAGGAATTACTGGAGTTTGGCTGGTTAAAGACTAAACAACATTATTGGTATCTGTTTTGTGTAGGTATTCTCGCAATTCTAGTGAAAGGTGCATCTATGGTAACCGGACCATTTCAGATTATAGTTAGCGTGGCAATAAGTATAAGTCTTACCTATGTACTTCTCATTATTGCGCGCGGAGAAACTCCGACATTTGAGTCACTTACTGTTCCTTTTAGAAGTTACAAGACACCTCTTACGTTTTTCTTAGCGACGCTACTTATAATGATAGCTGGACTTATAGGGCTCGCCCTTCTTATTCTTCCAGGGATTTGGATTTTGATTCGCTTACAGTTTTATAAATATATTGTGTTAGAGCATGAAGGAATCAAAGCTAGAGAATCTCTAGCTCAAAGTTTTGAAATGACAAAAGGTCACTTTTGGCAGCTTTTCTTATTTCTCATTGTAATTGTTCTCTTTAATTTTATTGGTATATTATGCCTCTTTGTCGGTCTTTTGATTACGCTTCCTGTGACTGGTATCGCATATACTCATTTGTATATGAAATTAAAGGCACATCATCATGCAAGTAAAGTGTCGGAGGGAAACCATGAGCATGCACATCATGTCCACGCTTAATGCTTTCTTTTGTACGTTTAGACAGTACTATAAGGCTTTTTAATGACTCTGGTCTTTCCAAAAAAAGCCTAAGATTGTATTGTAAGATTATGTAGTACCCACCGTCTCATATATGGAAGACCTAAAACTAGCATTTACCAAAACCTATGAAGAACACAGTGATGCACTTTTCAGGTATTGCTATTTCCGGGTGTCCGATCGGGAAAAAGCTTTAGATCTTGTACAGGACGTCTTTACCAAGACTTGGCACTATATCCAGGAAGGTAATACAGTGGAAAATATACGTGCATTTCTTTATACTACAGCACGACACCTGATCATTGATGAATATCGAAAAAAGAAAAACTTGTCGCTTGATGCATTAGTAGACCAAGGTGTAGAACCATCTATTAGCATTATGACTTCTCTTGAAACTTCAATTGACGCGGCACTAGCCATAGAGGAAGTGAGAAAATTGCCAGAGGCCTATAGCGAAATACTTTTTATGCGATACGTAAGCGATATGTCTGTGCAAGACATAGCTGAAGCGCTAAAACTTTCTGAGAATGTTGTTTCTGTCCGCATACATCGCGGTATGGCACTTCTAAGAAAAAATATGAAACACACGTTTCCAAATCCAGAATAGAATGTTCACCATGAATAACAAAGATATTGATACCATTTTTAATAACGCAAAACAATTCTCGCTTTCTCAAGATGAAAAAGTGTCACTTCTTGGCCGTGTATTTGATGCGCCTCATACTAAACTAGTAAGAAACCAAGTACCTTCCCGTCTATACACTACAGGAGGGGTACGTTCTCTCATCGAATACTATTCAAATGTAAGCTTCGCACGTTCTCGTGTCTTGTCCTCACTTTTGATTACTACTGCTCTTTTAGGCACTACTGGAGTCATGGCCCAAATTGCATTGCCGGGGGACATCTTATATCCAGTAAAAATTAATGTCAATGAAAAACTGCAGTTTCTCGCTACACGTACACCGGAAGCGAAGGCAGTATTGGAAGCTACGTTTGCGACAAGACGCTTGGAGGAGGCTCATGTACTCTTGGGTGCAAATAAATTAAATGTGACTGAAAGCCAAGCACTTGCAACTCAATTCGAAACGCATACGACTAATCTTGAGAAGCAATTAGTAGAACTACGAAAACAAGGGTTCACGAAAGAAGCAAGTTCCATTAATGCTTCATTCATTGCTAGTGTAAAAGTAGAACAAGAAGCATTAAGCACCTTGATCCAGGCAAGTTCTACTACGACCACGCTTGAGGTAGCTAAAATAAATGATGCAACCAATGCTACTTCTTCTACTATGGCTATAGTCGCAAGTAAATCTGCAATGAAAGAAGAAGGAAAGAAAGCAAGTAGTCTGCGCATAGCAAACGCTACTGCAAGTACCACCGAGAAGGACGATAGAAAAGTGGAGCAAAAACTTTCTGGATTGCAAAAATTCACGAACTTTATAAGCACACTTTATGCAACTACAAGTGCTAGTTCTACACTTTCAAAAACGAAAGATGGAAAGAAAAATGAAAAGAATGAAGCTACAGCAACCGCAAGTACGACACTATATGCCAAAACAGCAGCGACTTCAACCGCACAACTAGGAGGCATTGCAACAGGTACTACCGCTACATCTTCTGCCGCAAAAGCAACCGCCATGAGTGCGACAGATATCATCATGACAAGTCTCCTTAAGAATCTGCGCGCAACAAGTTCAAGCACGACTACTCTACAGTCAACTACTACTTCCTCAACAAAAGATATGCCTGTAAATAAAGGAACTACCACTGAAGCTTTAGGACAAGCTTCAACAACTGGAGGAGTGCACGGTATTGTTTCAATTCCACAAACAACAGTGCGGTAAAGAATTCTTATTGGATGTTATTAGGGTTCTAGATAACTACTAGTGTAGGCCTATATCGCCATTCTTTACTCTAGAATAGATACCATCGTAATGCATTACTTATTATTCGCATAAACCATATATATGATTACTCACAATAACACCATCATGATTGCAAAACTAGGAATATTACTTGCCCTTTCGATTGGAAGTGTGCAAGCGCTTTACGCGGAATCAGAACATTCAGTAGCTGACGATCAATTCTTGACGCCTCATGTAGTGGGTACTACTTCTATTGAAAGTAGTACGAGCCCTACGCAGACTGGTGGACGTTTTTTAAATGTTGATGAGAATACACAGGTACAAGAAAAAACTACAAACAATACCACCGAGGATAAATCTGTAGCTAGGAAAAAAGATGCTACCACGCGATATGATATCTATAAAGATGTGAACTCATGGCGAAATGTTTTTTGGGAAAAACTTGCCTCAATAAGCCTTGTAGGTAATGCATTATTGGCAGCCATTCATGGGACAGTCACCGGAGACACACAAGCACCAGGGCTTACGCTTATTGCAGCAACAGAAATAGGGGATACAGCAGCACATATTGTATGGTCCAGTTCCTTGCCTGGATTTTCGAGAGTGTATTATAGTTCTTCAACTCCAGTAGTCTTAAGCGCGTCTACTAGTTCGATTACATCATGGGGTATGACAAGCCATGATATAGAGCTTTCTGAACTTGATCCAGGAACACATTATTATTATCGTATTGTATCATTTAGTTTTAGTGGATCTTCGACTACCTCTCCAGAATTTTCATTCGTAACAAAATTAAAGTAATGCGTACATAGTATGCACACAGATGTTCCTTATGTAAGGAAGTATGCTTGCTGCCGTCATCGTACAAGTCTTCTTTTATTAAGTAAGTATATTTTTTATGAAGAATATTACCACAATAGAAATACAATCATATTTACGAGGTGTAGATTATCCAGTACGCAAAGAAGGACTCATCCTTGCTGCGAAGGAAAATAGCGCGCCTACGGAAGTCAAAGAGGCTTTAGAAGAGCTTCCTGATAGTGAATATCATGATGCGGCTGAAGTGAGTCATGAATTGGGGATTCTTCACCCAATAGAAGAAGAAAAAATTGGAGATGAGGAACTGCTGGATGATGAAGATATTTTAGGTGAAGAGCTTGCTCCACCAGATGATATTATGCTCTAGTTTTTTTCGACATGTAGTATTCAAATATAATCGGAATGAGGGAAAGAATTATAATACCAAGTATAATTGGCAGGAGATACGCGTCGATATTTTTAATTTTAGTACCAAGCACATATCCAAGTGTTGTAAGTCCGACACCCCACAGTAGTCCACCTATTATATTATAGGTGAGAAATAGTGGATACCGCATATTGCCCACGCCGGCAAGTATCGGGACAAACGTTCGTACAATTGGTATGAATCTCCCGAGCACAATTGCTTTCGGACCATATTTTTTATAAAAAAGAGCAGTGCGTGTTATGTGTTTGGTATGAAAGAAAAAAGAATCTTCTTTAGTAAAGAGGCGTGGACCTATATAACGGCCAAACCAAAATCCGACAGTATCGCCTAGAATAGCTGCAAATCCAATGCACAGTATAAGGAGATATATATTAAATACGCCTTGTGAGGCAAGCAGTCCAGCTGTAAAAAGTAAACTGTCACCTGGCAAGAAAAATCCAAAAAAAAGCCCTGATTCGGCAAAAATAATTAGGAGTATTCCAAGATAGCCAATCGTGGTCAAATGAGTCGCAATACTAAGAGAAGAGAAAAGTTCGAGCATACTATATAGATAAAAGTATAATGGTTTTTGTAATATTTCCTAATTGAAAATCGTCTCTAGAAATGCAGTATTATTAGTAGATAAACAAAAATGTATATGCCTAATCCAATCACATTTATTAAAGATGACCATAGAAACGTGGAAAGTCTTTTTGAAGAATATGAAAGCTGCGCACAGGAAGAATTGGAAGAGAAACAAGATATTGCTATTCAAATAGGGAATGCACTCACTGTCCATGCTGGAATGGAAGAAGAAATTCTTTACCCTAAACTGCGAGAAGTGTTTGAGGGAGATGATGCTAAGTTAATTGAGGAAGCGTACGCTGAGCATACTGTCGCCAAACAATTGCTGGAAGAAATAAAATTACTTGTCCCAGAAGATCCGCAATTTGATACAAAAATAACTGTGCTTAAGGAAAACGTGCTTCACCATGTGAAAGAAGAAGAGGAAAAGATCCTACCTCGCTTAGAAGATCTGGTAAGCGAAGAAGATATGACAGTCTTAGGAGAAGAACTAGAAGCCTATAAGATAGAGAATGAAGAATAATACACTATTCTATTTAGTGTGAAATATACACAGTTGTCATGGCGGAATTATTCCGCCATGAATCGTACTGGGATACGAAGTGAGTCGTCTCTTTTCGGATCACCACTTGGATTATCCTTATGTAGGACAAGTGTCCCATCGGAAGTTGCCGGAGTTCCAAAGAGCAAAGTCACAGAAAATGGTACGAAGTTTTCACTCATCCAGTTTCCATTCGTGGTGGCTGCTTTACTAGCTATCGTCTTGCCATTTGCGTCTAGTAATTCTACAGGAAAACTGGCTTCAAAGAACCAGGGTCCTCGGGCGTTTCCGGATACAGTAAGCGGACTTTGTATAATCTGATTAGCGTGTACGGTGTCGACTCGAATGATATCTTCTTTGCCAGTAGTAACCGGTGTAGTTGTACTTGTTGGGGGTAGAGGAACTTTTGGAACTTCATGTACAAAGGTTACTCCAGCAGGAGTTTTGCATTGTTCAGGATATGTTTCAATGATCGCATATCCTGCGGCTTTACATTCTTCAAAAGAAGAAATAATAGTATCTTCTTTGGAATATAGTAAGTACAACACTCCAATGCCAAGCACTGCGCAAATGAGTAAAATGAGATTATTTCTTGTGGAATTCATAAAGGTTGGTAGTACGATAGAATAATTATTTCATAAGAGTAAGACAAGTCTCTTACTATCATACTATGATGTCTTAGTAGCTTCAAATAGTAATCTAGAGCACCAGAAGAAAAAGCAGCTGTCGCGCTTTTTCTTCTTGTGCCCTCTGATGCATTAGTAGATATTATTGCAAAGGATTGCGCCCTTGAATAACACGAATTAGGAAGAGAACAATGGCTATCACAAGGAGGATATGAATGAAACTTCCAAGTACTGCCGGGAATGCCAAGAAGCCAAGTAACCAAAGTACGAGTAATATAATTGCGATGGTCGTAAGCATAGATAGTATGTTTAGTTATCTTTTAATAATACTTGGCCTCATAAAATCTGTAGGACTTTATTGGCCTATGCCTATATGACGTGTCAGGAATAGAAACGTTACAAGGTGATTCTGTTATAAGAATCACAAAAAGTGAGTGGATGATTAGTACGAATATGGTACGATAGAAGTACGTATTTCACTATGGCAAACGAACAGAAATCAAGTGGACTTCCGTACCTTATATATATAAGTCTAGTAGTGGCGCTTATCTTTTTATATCCACTCTACAAGCCTCAGGTGCGTACCCTTTTGCTCACTGCTATCCCATGTACGTTTCCTGTTACGTATTCTCTTGGGACACTTGATCCACGTTTTGATGTTTCAAAAGAACAATTTATAAAAGATATTGGTGAAGCTTCTTCGTTGTGGGGGAAGGCAATTGGTAAAGAATTATTTAAATTCGAGGCGTCTGGAGCAGATATCTCAGTAAATCTTGTCTATGATACCAGGCAGCAATCAACCGAAAAATTAGGTGAAGTTGGATCTCAACTAGATATAGGCAAAAGGGAGTATGCTAGGTTAAAAGCGATATATGAATCGCTGGCTAATCAGGTGGATCTTGATAAGCAGAATCTGGAAAAGAGTATCAACGAGTATTATGCAGAAAGTAAAGCATATAATCAAAGTGTTCAGTATTGGAATGATAAAGGAGGGGCGCCAGAAGAAGAGTATAAAAAATTACAAGTAGAAAAAAGTGCATTACAAAACAAAGAAGTAAGCATCTCGCAAAAACAAGCAGACATTAAAGTCGAAGTGGCACAGACAAATGCCGCAGTAGAGGAGTTAAATGCGGCGATTACTAAATACAATATTAATGTACGACAATATAACACCGTAGGCAGCACATTAGGCGAGCAATTTAATGAAGGTGAGTACGTACAAAAAGCATTTACACGAGAAATTAATATTTATCAATACGGTACGCAAGCAGAACTGGTACGGGTGCTTACTCATGAATTCGGTCACGCACTTGGTCTGGCACACATCAATTCAAATCCGGATGCAATCATGTATTATTTAAATCAAAGTAAAAATGGAGCATTGACAAAAGATGATGTGGCTGCGCTTAAAAATATCTGTCGGATTAAATAATCTTACAAAATAAGGGGTATGTATACAAAAGTAAGAAAGAAAGGCTGTTTTCGTCATCATACTGTATGAAGATACTTATGATAAAACGTGTCGAAGAATACTTGGACGAAGTTTCTTTCCCGGTTCCAAAGAAAAAAATAGTTAATTATGCCAAGCTGCATCACGTTCCAGAAAATATATTAGATGCACTTTTGGCGTTGCCTGAGCAGTCGTATGGTTCTCTTCAGGAAGTAAAAGAAGCGTTGCTCACGGTGCCATTTGATGATGGCATTCCGAAGAAAAGCATTGCTAAAATGGAAGAAGAAAAGGTTAATGAGCAGCAAAAAATGAAACAAAGCGTGAATCTTCATGAATTTACGCAAATGGGGGATGAAGAAAATCAGGAGAGCGTATAAAATAAAAACACCCCGCCGAGGCGGAGCGCAGGGAATGGTTATTTGTCTTTTTGGCTGTTTTCCTCATCCGGACATGGTTCTTTCAGGTTCGCTGCATAGAGAACCTTTTGGCAATTATTGCCAACGTAGGTAGCTTTTCCTACGAGTTTGAGAGCCTCTTGCGCTTCAGGTTTGAGCATTGCTTCCGTGGGGTTCTTGAAAGGTCGGCTAGTGATGAATTTTTCATTGATATCTTCTAGCCTTAGTATGAGTTCCATGGTTTCTCCACTAGAATAGTTGTTGCCACAAAAACCGTATACTACCCACGGTTCATGATAACTGACGATTATAGATATATAAATATTACAAAAATAGCACAAAGAAAAGCCGCCCCGTAGGGGCGGCTTTTCTCAAACAACTTCTTTCTCTAGATTTTCATCTATTGAACATTGGTACGGAAAGTATTGTTTGGACCAATCACACTTACATTTCCTGCAAGATCGGTTGCAACGATAGTGTAGTAGTAGGTTGTATTTGGCTGTAGTCCTGTGAGTGTTGAAGACTGAGTTGTTCGTGCCACGCCGTCATATGGTCCAGCTTGACCGGAAGTTATCGCGAAGCCAACTGAGTTGATATCTCCTTCGTTCATCTGTAGCGGTAGCGTGCTGTAATACACACGGCCAAGTGCTGCTTCATTTGTAGTTACCCAACCAAATGATGCAGTTGTAGAGGTCACGCTTGGTTGATTTGCCATAAATACCGCAGGGCCTGTGTTACTTACGTTTGTCCCACCCCCGATAATGCTGTTTATCTTTGCAAGCGTGAGCGGGCCTACACGACCAACTTGATCAAGCCCATACTGTGCTTGGAAACCTTTAACTCCAGCACGCGTCATTGAGCCGAAATATCCAGTGATAAGCCCAGAAGGATAAATAGATGGAGATGCAGAGAGGAATTCCTGTAAATTACTTACATCTGTTCCTCGAGCACCGAAGTCTAGCTGTGAAGTAAGTTGTGTAAATGCAAACGCTTGTGAACTAGCTCCCAAAGTTAGTGCTGCGGCGAAAAGGGTGAACAATCCTGCGCGCTTGCTAATTGATTGAGATGCGTAAAGAGAACGTTGTGTTCGTTTAATCGTTGTCATATTAAGTTATTTAGATTACTAAGAAAGAACCTTAGTGGATTATTGAGAAAACCGGCCTCCCACTCCGGGACTTGTTTTCTTGTAAGACGAGCATAGATGGTTATGCTTGTGTTACCGAGGTTAGAAATTATTTGCCGAAGCAAATATTTGAACGTGTAGATGTGGAGCATTCTTCACATATTGAAGGATGTCCAACATCCGTACAGTAAACCCATAATACCACAAAAAACATGATACATCAATACTTTTGAGTGGGTCATCACTGTAGATGACGGGGCATGGAGAAGATTTCTTACGAGTAATTACTGCGTAGTATGCAAGACCGACCCTAGCGGGTCGGTCTTGCATGACATCGTTACCTTACTGCCCTTCGTATGCATTTTTCAAAGTTTGGATGTCTATCTTTTTCATAGTGAGCATTGCCTTCATGACACGACGTGCTTTAACTGGATCAGGATCGCTCATAAGTTTCTGTAAGGCAGTAGGGATGATTTGCCATGATACTCCGAATTTATCTTTAAGCCATCCGCATTGTTCTGATTGCGGATCTGCAGATAATTTCTCCCAAAGATGATCAACTTCTTCTTGTGTTTCGCAACTGACTACAAATGAAATTGCTGGTGTAAAAGAAAATACCAGTCCGCCGTTGAGCGCGTTAAATTCCTGTCCTTCGATTTCAAATGAAATAGTCATGACACTTCCTTCTTTTTGTCCAGAAACTTCTGCGCCATCTTTTCCATAACGTGTGGTGTTTTTTATTTTTGAATTTTTGAATGTAGAAACATAATAATTAACTGCCTCTTCAGCATTCTCATTGAACCATAAAAACGGAGTTATTTTTTGCATACTATGAAAGTTATTTTTTAATACATACCACAAATACAATATCTGCATAATAGTATATAACGCATACGAGCAGTTTATCTTTCATGCTAAATATTGAAAATAAAAAAGGCCCGCCGTGGCGGACCCGAGGCCGATTGGATGGTACTACTGCGTGGGCGCAGTGACCTTGGTTTCGGCCGCCGCTTCCGCTTTTTCGCGCGCGGTATCGTATTCCTGGTGGTTGGGCAACCAGGCCGCGACTTCCGACGTCAGGAGGTCGAGACGGCCGGCAGCTTTCAGAGCCTGGGCTTGACCGCAAAGAAGCGCGGTCGTGCTGTCCAGATGCTTGAGCAGTTGCGCCGGCGGCGTGGAAACGTTTGCTTGATGAGATGTGCAGCCCATGATGGGGCTCCTTGGTTGGTGTGCGCAAACATATGCGTACTGATACACAGTAGCAACTAGGGGACTTTTGTCAAATACGAAGTTTGGTGTTTACTAAATACAGTAGTCCACTACACACACCACCTATAAGTCCACAGAAAATATCTGATAAAGTATCTGCTAATTGTGGAATATAAAATTGCGTATGAGATGGGGTTAGATGCCAACCAGCATATTCCCAAAACTCCCAGAGCACACTTCCAAATACTGCGAAACTTACAATGCTTATAAAAAATACAAAAGGAGAAGATGTAATAGTTTTACTGTTGAGTGCTATACATAATAATCCAAAAGCTATACCAGAAATAAAATGAAGTATGACGTCGGTGTACCAGTATGAGTTGTACCAACCGAAATTTCGAGATAGTAATGCTACAATCGCAACGATTATAAATAACACAGAAGAGCCAACGTAATACTTTTTCATGAGAATGATGACGTGCACATAAGGGGAATTATTACTTGATATAAGAAAAGAAAACCAGCCTTTCGGCTGGTTTTCTTAATTGCAGAAAAACTATTACGGCATGCCTACTACTGTGGCTGCGTTATCAAATTCATTAATCTCCTGAATGATGTTATTTGGATCTACCTGTACGTTTACTGTGTAGGTTGTGCTTGCGGCATACGCAGTATTCCATGTACTAAATGGCCATGTCATAGGGGTACATTTTCCTGAGTTATATGCGCCAGAAATATCGAAATCCTTTGGTGTGCCATTTACACTAACTCTGACCGGGAATGACGTGACGTTCGTAGTACCTAAGTTACAAAATGTCGCCTGGACACCTGCAGATTTTAGAATAATACTTCTTACTGAAAGGTGAGCTCCATTAATGGCATAACTATTAAGGGTTGCTGTACCATTTGTTGGGAATTGAATCAGATTCTTTTTATACATGTTGTTTGGATCTATGAGAGCAACAGCAGTATAGGTAACAGTAGGATCATACGTGAGCCCCCATGTAGAGTAAGGAAATGTTTCCATATCACAATTACCCGCAGTGCGTGCTCTTGCAATGTCGAAATCACGGTTTATTCCATTTAATCTAATTCTAAAAGGAGCAACGCTAATAGTTGTCGTACCTTTATTACAGAAGTTAGCAGTGACACCTGTATTATCTAGAGAGATGGTAGGTACAGTAAGTACTAATCCAGAATAGTCTGAAGTTACAGCTGTGGTTGAAGCAACCATATTCTGACAGCCATATAATGCCTTTAATTTTGCCCGTACTAGCGGACCTACATTTCCTGTGGTCTGACCATTATGTAGCTTGGAACTTATTTCTGGATATTTGGTTTGGAAATTATTCACCGCGGCTACTGTGGAAGTATCAAAGACGCCGTAGGATGATGCATTTATGCTTGCCTTTTCTTTTGTTATTAATACATATTGAAGCATTCTGACTGCCTCTCCAGTACTACCTAGGTGTAGGTTACGATTAAAATCGTAACATATGAGACCTGAAACATCTGGCGTGCTAGAAGCACTTGAAATATTTGTATCCAAGAGTGGTATAACTTGTGCAGAAACAATTCCTGGTACAAGCAAGGTTTGTAAGTAAAGCGATACCTTTCAAACTGTTTACTTTAGAAGTAAGATTCATAATTTATTATTTATAAGACGTATAATGTGCGATGGTATAAGATACAATATATAGTATATAAAGGTATGTATATAAATAGTAGTGTATAAGTATTCTCTGTTTCGGGTCGGGGATGAGGTCCAGTAAGATGTTATTGAAGAAAGTACTAATAAAAACAAGAAACCGCCGAAGCGAATTCTTGCTTGGCGGTATTAAGGCAGACTTGGGATGATGATGAGGTGCGGAAAATCCGGTTTGATCTCACCTTCAAGCCAGTCCCACGGATTGCTGTACTTGTCAGCGTTGCCGATGGTGTAGGGGGCGTGTGTGTCATCATGGTGATTTTGTACGTATTTACCATCCTCGGGGCTAACGTTGGTCGGCTTACCGTCTACATCGATCTTGAAGCCAGCACGAGCAAGGCAGGCACAGCAGTAGTGAGTATTGCCCCGCTCCTTCATGCTCTCAAAATTGAAGCGACTAAAGAAAAAGGGAGGCTTGTTTTCACGGCGTGCGATGGAATGGGTCAATAAAATATCCAACATGACACGATCTCCTGAGTTGATTACGAAAGTAAAGAGCCGATAAAAAACCATTATGTCATGTATAATTGTGTTTGTCAATAGTTTTTGGATAGGGATTCGGTATAGATATTTTTTGTAGTCACAAATAAAAAAACCACCCCGAATTGGGATGGAATGGCTTTCGAAAGGCCAAAGGCTTTCTGGTCAGGTCAGAACGGCAGGTCTGGGATGCTGTCGATCTCATCTCGTTCTTTCTGATGAGAAACAAAGTTGATTGCCTCGGCCGTGCCTGGTTTACGGTAGCTTGCAATCTCGGAATCCGCTTCCTTGCGTGACATAAAGTATTTATCCACCATGAAAGGTGTCTCGAAGTCGATGTTTACTTTTCCGTCCGGTGAGAAGCAGACACTCCTGACCACTGTCTCGAGTACGAAGAATGGAAAATGTCGGTAGTAGAACTCACTTTGCTCAAATTTCAACCTTACTTGTGGTGTTATGACCACGTACACACTAGTACCGGGTTCAGGGTATTCGCTCGGCACGGCAATCTTCTTCAGTGTTTGTGCACGCCGGGGGCCATCGTAGTTGCTATCTAGATTGATGACCTTGTAGGGGGTTTCCATTACCGCCTGCCTGGCTTCCTCTGTATCCAATTGTTTGGACTTCTGGCGAAGTGCAGCCAGTTGCTTTCGTAGAGATGTTGCATGTGCATTGATTCGGTCTTGTGCTGCGGCAAGAGCCTCTTTAAATGTGAACCAGTGGTGCGGCCCATCGTAGCCATTCAAAAGTTTGTACCGAATCTTGAACTGGTTGAACTCATCTCCGGTACGTACTTCTCCAATCATGCTTCGTACTACTTCTTCACCAGTAGCTGAAAGTACAAAGACTTTCTGTCCAAGTTTCACTACACGTTTGGTGTTCATTTAGAGGTTCCTTTCAAAGGAGTTCTCATCAAGGGGCGTTCATCGCAATACTACTCCAAATGCTTTTACTATACAACTATAATGAAAACGTGGATTTCCGGGTGGGAATATCTCCGATAATTATATTTTTGTCGTCACAAATAAAAAAGCCACCGAACGCGGTGGCGATCGGTGGGATTATGTCGCGTATCAAGGGAAGTCAAAAGTTGGTGTTTTAATTATAAATAGTGGTACCAACTTTGACCAATGATGCAACGAGGGCAAGTATGAGCTGTCTCGTTGTTTCGATTGTTATTTCTATGTCTCCATACAAGTCTACAGTTTGGACATTGATGACGGTGAGTATTTCTGGAAATCCACCTAATGATTTGTTGGAAAACGATTACTCCGAGCAACAGGAATATTATTGCACGCGTGTTCATTTTGTGCTTCCTCTCTGAGGTTGGTTCAGAATAAGACTATAATATATTATTTACACAGTCAATATTTCGTCAGGGTTCACTACCTTGGAATCCTTTCGCTGTTTCGCAGATAGGGATCGGTCACGAATAGTTTTCTATCGACGCAAGAAATCCAGGGTAGGGAATCTTCCTCAGTAAACTTTTTTCGTCAAAAAATTATTGGGTAGGGATCGCCTCTCCCTTTGGTCGAGACTACCGATTTTAAGAAGTTGAATACAACTTAAAAAATCGGGTCGCCTACGGTTCGATCCCAATACAAGCAGAGCTAGAAATAACAAAAGCTAGACCTGAAGTCTAGCTTTTGTTATTTTGCTCTCCGGGTAGGGATCGAACCTACGACCAAATGATTAACAGTCATTTGCTCTACCACTGAGCTACCGGAGAATATAGTGTTATAACCCAAACTCTTGGAACCCCTCTTAGGAGGGATGTACAAGAAGAATGTGCTGTACATAATACAAAATTAGAGCTCATATAGCAACCCTGCATTTTAGCTTGTTTGTAAGAAAAGCTTTAGCACTCCGTCACTATTTGATATACTAAGGGTATAGCACAAGGATAGAATTTTTATATTTGGCTGAAATTCGAGGCACACCGAAGATTGTGATTGAGACGTACAAAGAAGTACGGCGAATGAAAATCTGATGTTGTAACAAAGAAGTTCACCAAATATATAAATTATAAATAATAATTATAGATATGCATATCACAATAACCGGGGTTCATATCGAGATTACGGATGCAATGAGGGAGTATGTGAATGAGCGATTAGGAGCACTTAAAAAATATGTATCATATGGTGATACCACGATGCATTTGGCTGTAGAGCTTTCCAAAACGACTGCACATCATACTCATGGGGATGTATTTCAAGTGGAAGTGCATGCACACAGAAAAGGAAAACCATTTACAGCAAAAGCAGTAGGAAACGATCTTTATGCTGCGGTAGATGAAGTACGAGATATCTTGGCACGGGAATTTACTGAACACAAGGATAAGCAAATATCTTTGTTTAAGCGAGGAGCGCATCGCCTAAAGAAATTGCTACGATTACAAAACGATTAATTTTTAGCACATATGTATAACGACTCAAAGATGACTTACATAGTGATCGCATTACTCATAGTATTGCTCGCTGGTGTTGCGTATTATTTAAGAAGTAGTAAAACTAT
>Ga0209515_10002288_pt1 | contig 29838 bp, 30 predicted proteins | sample Subgroupgradi54m_FD_187454 | JGI IMG/M metagenome (GOLD analysis project Ga0209515, IMG submission 187454) | Subsurface groundwater microbial communities from S. Glens Falls, New York, USA - GMW60B uncontaminated upgradient, 5.4 m (SPAdes)... ... | reverse complement strand
GCGCCTACGGCGCAGGCCTGCCTCTAACCCTCCTCCCTCCGCGGTCCTTTCCTCCAACCGCCGGGTTCGTCCACCCCGTGCCGCCTGCCTGAACTACCGGATGCCAACCGTCTCTGCCATTTTTTGAGCCCTCCTTTCTTTCACCGCGGCGGCTGCTTGGCTCCTCGGCCTCCGCCACTGGCGTGGCGGAGATCCAGGAGGAGCCACCGCCAATCCCCCGCAAAAAAATCGGCCCTCCAAAAAATCAGCTCAAGCCCAGCTCTGCCGCCAGGAGGGGGGCTTCAAGCCGTCTCCGCTTCGCTCCGTCGGCTTCAAGCCCCCGCTCGGCGGCGAGGGTGCTTCAGCCGATTTTTTAGAGTCCTCCCGATTTCACGCTCCGGCCTACTTCGTAGGCCTCCGCTGGCTCCTCTCGTCGCTTTTACGGGGGAGTGGCGGCCGCCCCGCCTTCCCTTCGGGAGGATGAAAAGAAAGGAGGGCTCAAAAAATGTCAGAGACAGCATCCGGTAGTTCAGGCAGGCGGCACTCCGGTCGGTTTCCGCGCCTGGGTGGGGCCACCTGGTCGTTCGAGTTGGCGTGGGAGCTGGCTGAGCGCCGGGGGGCAGGGGCCTACCTCCTGGCGGGTCACCGCCCCGGCATGGCCCGTTCCCGCTGGTTCGCGGCGCAGGTCCCGTTCCTCCCCTCCCCGGAAGAGGTTCCGGCATGAACCCCTTCTGGGTTGTCCAGCGCTTCACCCCGCGGGGGCAGGTTCTTGCCTTGCTGTCCGCCCGGCAGTTGGAGCGCCGGGGGTACCTCGTCCGGGTTGCCGAGGAAACCGAAGGTTCTTGGGATCTCATCCGGGCCTTCGTGGTTCTGGCGGTCCGGCCCCGCCGGCTGGGTTGGCTGGAGTTCGTCCGGCGGGTCAGTTACCGCTTCCGCCGGCAGAAGCGGGTGAGGAAGTGACTGCCGTGGTGGTCTGCGAGTTATGTCATCAGGCTGCCCCGGCCGCCGGTCGGTATCTCGTATCGGGGTCCGTAGGGCTCATGGTCTGCTCCGCCTGTTCCGAGCGGATTCTGGAAAAAGAGCACGATCCCTATTCCGGCATCATGCGTTTGGTTTATCGGGAAGTGGGTCTCAAGCCTGTGGGTTTTGATGCCCAGGTTTTTAAACAAGGAGGGAAGTGAAGATGAGAATACTCGCGAATTACGGCTACAAGACCAACGGTGACAGCTTTTCCGTCACCTTTGAAACCATGGGGGACGTCCCGGCGGACAAGGCCCCCGCCACGGTGGACGAGCTGTTCCGCTTGGCCAAAGATGCTGTCCAGCGGCAGGTGAGTGGCGCAGGCCACGCGCCGGTACACGCCGCGCCCGAGACGGTCACTGTGCCCAGGCCTGTGGCACACACCAACGGCAACGGCCGGAAGCCGGTCATCAAGGACCCCTCCCAGCCGGCCAGCCCCATGCAGATCCAGCTGATTGGGCGGCTTGCCAAACAGAAGGGGGTCTGGTTGGAAAGGCTGGAGGACCTCACCAAAGGTGAGGCTAGCGCGAAAATCGATGAGCTCAAGGCGCTTGCGGCCTGAGGCTCATTCCACCCCAGGGGTGGGTCCCGTTGTCGGGGCCCACCCCTTTTCTTTTGGAGGAACTCTAATGGAACAACGGCACCTCTCGGTCAGCCAGATGAAGACGTACCTCATCTGCCCTCTCAAATACTTCTACCGGTACGTCCAGCGCCTTCCCGCTCCGAAATCCCCGGAGCTCTCCCTGGGTATCGCCGTCCACTCCGCCCTGGAAGTCAACTTCACGCAGAAGATCCAGAGCAGGGAAGATCTGCCCCTTGCCGTCGTGACGGACGCTTTCAGCGACGCCTGGAAGGCGGAGTTGCCGGAGACCGCCTTCGACGATGGCGAGAAGCCGGGCCAGATCCAGGATGAGGGGGTCCGGATCGTCGGTAACTACCACGCCACCGTCTCCCCGGCCATCCAGCCCAAGCGGGTGGAGGAGCGGTTCGAGCTTGCCTTTGAGAACGCCCCCTACACCTTCGTCGGCCGGGTGGACTTGGTGGACTCCGGAGACTTCATCGTAGATCACAAGACCACTAAGAGAGCGCCCACGCCGGAGCAGGTGAGGCAGGATTTCCAGCTGACGGCGTACTCCCTGGCGCACCGGCTCACGCAGGGCCGGCCGGAAGCCGGCCTCCGGCTGGATGTGATGGTCCGCACCAAGTCGCCCAAGGTACTCCATATCCCCGCCACCCGGACTCCCATCGACCACTCCCGGTTCCTCAAACTCTTGGGCCATGTCGCCAAAGGGATCCAGTCGGCGCTGTTCTATCCCAACCCCAACTTCACTTGCCCGAGCTGTCCGTTCCGGAAGCAGTGCGACGCCTGGCAGGAGGTGTAATCTACCGGCCTTTGCGCTATTAAACCTCCGTCGGTCTTGTTACAATTTATGCAACCCCGAGGAAGATAAATGTGGAGTTTTTTACACCAAACGAGTTTTCCCGCATCCTTAAACCCCACCCCTTCACCATTACCTGCTTTGCCCGAGAAAAGAAGATCCCTGGTTTCAAAGTCGGCGGATGGTTACGCCACCCATGAAGCTCATTAAAAATACAGGCAGTGACCGCGTGATCGACGAACTGCGCCAGACCCTTCCGCCCCCATCGTCGCTCGACTTGGCCTCTCCCGCGTTTTCCCTCTTTGCCTTCGCGGAGCTGCGTGATCTGTTGGGAAAACTCAACGTCTGCCGCGTGGTGCTCCCGGCAACCGATGGTGGCGAACTTGGGCTGATCGGCTCCGCTACGGACCGCGCTTTTCGCAACCGTCTCCAAATCCGCTGGCTCGCCAGCGAATGTGCCGTGTGGATCAAGAAACAGGTCGAGCTGCGCGGCGCGCCGTCGTCGCTGCCGCAATCTATTCTCATTGCCGGGAATCCGAAGTCTGACCGGCACCGCGTCATCACCGGTAACTGTGCTTTCACCACGGAGGGGTTAGGTATCACACCCGGCAATCAGTTCGGCCTGATTCAGTGTTCGGAGCGACCGGATGAATCCACACTCCTGGGTTCATGGTTCACTAGTCTCTGGAATAGCCTTCCCCCCTCGGACCAGCAGAAAACCGCCGTCCTCTCTCGGCTCCAGGAACTCGCTAACCACAAGGCCCCCTCGCTCATCTACCATCTCACCCTCTACCACCTCTTCAAAGATCTCGGAGAAGATTTGGACGAGGAGCGCATCGTCAAGTCCGCCACCGGCATCCGCAATACCACCGTCTGGAAGAAGCTGTTCAAGTTCCAGCGGGACGGTGTCGTCGGGGCCATCGACAAGTTGGAGCGTTTCGGCGGTTGCATCATTGCGGACAGCGTCGGCCTCGGCAAAACTTTCGAGGCCCTTGCCATCATCAAATACTACGAGCTTCGCAACGACCGCGTGCTGGTGTTGGTGCCCAAGCGACTCCGCGACAACTGGACACTCTACAAGGCCAATGACCGGCGCAACTTCCTTGCCTCCGACCGCTTTAACTACGACGTGCTCAACCACACGGATCTCTCCCGTGATGACGGGATGTCCGGCGACATGGATCTCTCGTTTGTGAATTGGGGCAACTACGACCTCGTGGTCATTGACGAATCGCACAACTTCCGCAACAAGACCACGCACAATGATCGCGAGACCCGTTACGACCGCCTCATGCGGCGCATCATCAAGGAGGGCGTCAAAACCCGCGTCCTCATGCTCTCTGCCACGCCGGTCAACAACCGTCTCGCCGACCTCAAGAACCAGATCGCTTTCGTCACCGAGGCAGATGACCTGGCTCTTGCCGCCCATGGTATTTCCAGCATCGAAGCAACGGTTCGCCAGGCGCAGCTTCAGTTCAATCGCTGGCTTGCCCTGGAAGACACCGACCGTCGTCCCGCCCGGCTCATAGACATGCTGGGGTTCGACTACTTCAAGCTGCTTGACCTACTGACCATCGCCCGCTCGCGCAAGCACATTGTGAAGTACTATGGCACCCACGAGACGGGCTGCTTTCCGGAGCGACTCAAACCCATCAATATCAAGCCCGACGTGGACCTTGCCGGGGAGTTCCGCTCCATCCGTGACATTAATAACGAAATTCGCCGCCTCACCCTTGCGGCCTACGCCCCTCTGCGATACGTGCTGCCGCATAAGCAGGCCGCCTACGACGAAAAATACAGCACGAAGATTCGTGGCGGCGAGAGCTTCTTCCGCCAAGTGGATCGCGAGGAAAGCCTTGTCCACCTCCTGCGTGTAAACGTCCTGAAACGGATGGAGAGCTCGGTCACTTCCTTCGCCCTCACGATCACTCGCCAGCTCGCCGACGTGAAAGCCACCCTAGCCAAGATCGAGGCCCACGCGGAAGCGGTGGAGGAGATCGACATCGAGGACGTGGACGCGGACGACCCGGCTTTCGAGAGCCTGCTGGTCGGTCGCAAGGTCAAGGTGCTGCTCCAGGACGTGGACCTTGTCCGCTGGCGGCAGGATCTTATCGAAGACCGCAATCGGCTCGCCACACTCCTTTCGGCGGCGAAACAGGTGAGCGCGGCGCGTGACGCCAAGCTCGGCGCTCTCCGCGAAGTCATCGAACGCAAATGCCGCCAGACGATCAATGCCGGCAATCGCAAGGTGATCGTCTTCACCGCGTTCGCCGACACCGCCCAATATCTCTATCGCGAACTTTCTGGCTGGGCACAGAAGGAACTCGGTTTGCACACCGCCCTCATCACCGGGGCTGGTCACAACCAGACCACGTTGCCCAACCTCCGCAAGGACTTCGCCAGCATCATCACCTCCTTCTCGCCTCGCTCAAAGGAGCGTCCCGAGGACCTTTCCGACGAAGGCGAACTCGATCTCCTCATTGCCACCGACTGCATCAGTGAAGGCCAGAATCTCCAGGATTGTGACACCGTCATCAACTACGACATCCACTGGAACCCGGTACGCATCATCCAGCGCTTCGGCCGCATCGACCGTATCGGCTCGACCAACAAACGCATCCAGCTCATTAATTTCTGGCCCAACATGGAGCTGGAGGAATACATCAACCTTGAGCAGCGGGTCAGCGGCCGCATGGTGCTGCTCGATATTTCTGCCACCGGCGAAGAAAACATCATCGAGCATCAGTCCGGCAACCAGATGAACGACCTGGAATACCGCCGCAAGCAGCTCCTCAAGCTCAAGGACGCCGTCATTGACCTCGAAGACCTGAGCAGCGGCGTCTCCATCGCCGACCTCACCCTGACCGACTTCCGCATCGACCTGGCTGGGTTCCTGAAGGAACACCCCGGCCACCTCGATACGCTCCCCTTCGGTACCTTCGCCGTCACCACCGCGCAGGGCAACGACGAATCCGCCATCCCTCCGGGCGTCATTTTCTGCCTGCGGGTCGTGGGTGAAGAGGCACTCAAGACCATCGAACCAGGTTACCCTCTCGCCCCACACTACGTCGTGCATGTGGGCGAGGATGGCGCGGTCCTGCTGCCGTTCACCCAGGCCAAACAGGCGCTCGATCGCCTGAAACGGCTTTGTATCGGGCGCGACCTGCCCGACGTCGGGGCCTGCGCCCGCTTTGACAAGGCAACCAAGGATGGTAAGGACATGAGCGTCACGCAGGATCTGCTCGCTAAGGTTGTCGCCTCCATTGTCGGAAAAAAAGAAGAACGTGCCGTCGCCAGCTTGTTTACCCCAGGCGGCACCCATGCCATGAAGGGCGAGTTCCAGGGCATCAACGACTTCGAGGTGGTCGCCTTCCTTGTTGTACTGCCGGAGGCGACAGGCGAATGATGTTTGCTTCGATCATTAACGCCCTAGCCCTGCCACCGGATGCCCGCGTAGATCGGCGGGTGCCCAAGAAACTCTTGCTGGAGCAAGGTGCGCCCACGGTAGCCGACAAGCGACAAATTCAGGACGGCATCGAAGAAATGCTCTGGGTCGCTGCCCTCAAACCCACCAATATCGGCGTGCCGATCTTCCGGGACGGGGTGCGGGAGTATCTGGAAATTGCCGTGCTCACGGCCATGTTCCGCAACGCCGCCAAGCCGACACGTCTCACTGAGTTGATTCACCGGGCGATTCCATATCCAGTCGTACTCGTGGCCGCATACAGAAACACCGTCAGCCTCTCGTTGGCGCACAAACGCTGGTCGCAGGGCGAGACGGGCAGGGTGGTCATCGAGGATGTACGGCGCACAGCTCCGTTTCAACCAGAAGCGCCCACAGTGGAAGAAACCGCGTTCCTCGCCAGTCTCGCGCTAGCCGGGTTACCCGCCCGCGACCTGTTCGGGCTTTATCAAGGATGGATCGACCGTGTGGCTACGCTGGAAGCCTCCCAGATCACCGGTACATTTGCCTTGTCGGATTCTCCCGACCACGCCTCGGTCCTACGCAAAGGTCTCGACACCCACGCCCGACTCGAACACGATATCGCTGTACTGCGCGCCCAGGCGGAGAAGGAAAAACAAATCAGCCGTCGGGCGACGCTAAACCTTGAAATTAAGCGGCTGGAGGCTGAGGTTGTTGCTACAGCCAAATCACTTTGAAGGAGAAGCCCATGAAACCACTCACCGCCGCCGACTCCGAAACCCAATCGGCCGATATCCTCGGCGAAAATATCGAGCATCTGAAGACGTTGTTCCCGGAAGCTTTTACTGAGGGAAAAGTTGATTTTGAGGTTTTGAAGCAGCTTCTCGGTGGAGAGGTGGACGATCGGGAGGAGAAGTACGGCCTCAACTGGCATGGCAAGCGTCGCGCCCGCCAGCTTGCCCTAACCCCCTCCACCGGGACTTTGCGCCCTTGCCCGGAGGAGAGCGTGGACTGGGACACCACCCGGAACCTCATGATCGAGGGCGATAACCTCGAAGTCCTCAAGCTCCTCCAGAAATCCTACGCTGGCAAGGTGAAGCTCATCTACATCGACCCCCCCTACAACACCGGCAAAGACTTCATCTACCCGGACGACTACCGGGACAACATAAAGAACTACCTTGAACTCACCGGCCAAGTGGAAGGAGGGCGGAGACTTTCTAGCAACACCGAAACCAGCGGGCGGTTTCATACCGATTGGCTAAAGATGATGTATCCCCGCTTAAGACTAGCGAGGGGCTTGCTGGCAGGGAATGGAGTGATCTTCATTTCAATTGATCAGGTTGAGTTGAGCAACCTTCGGCTCATTTGCGATGACGTGTTTGGTGAGGAGAACCTGTTTGCAGTCCTCACTCGGCGTGCTATGCACACAGTTCGAAACTCCAGCAAGGACTTCAATCTTCATGCGGACTACGTGTTGGTGTATGCGAAGAGTAAAGCTTGGTTTGAAGTATGCGAGGAAAGATATATTAGGAAGATTACTGATAAGACTAGTAGTTACCCCCTCGATGATGATGATGACCGAGGGCCGTATAAGTTAGATCCCCTTTCTGCGCGGAATTACTACACGCCTTATCGGCATACGTTCAAGAACGGTATTGTTTGGGAAGCGCCGGAAGGCAGCTATCCGCGTTATGCGGAGGAAACACTCGACCAAATGGAGGCGGAAAACCAGATTGTTTTTGGCCAGGGAGAGCCCAAGGCAAAACGACACTTGAAGGATGTGCAAGAGGGCCAACCCCCCAACACAATTCTTGCTCCGGAAGACGTTGGTTTTAACTTGGATGGAACGAAGGATCTGAGGAATGTGCTAGGTAGCGATAAGGTGTTTCCTCAGCCCAAGCCGGTCAAATTAATCTCTTACTTGATTGAACTCGTGAGAGACCCGGCTGCACTTGTTCTGGATTTTTTTGCAGGTTCTGGGACGACCGGCCATGCGGTGATGATGCGGAATGCCGTAGGCAGTCAAAACCAACGCTTCATCCTTGTTCAACTCCCAGAAGTTCTCGATCCCAACAACAAGGACCAAAAAATCGCAGCAGACTACTGCGACAGTATCGGGAAGCCTCGCACCATTTCGGAAATTACTAAGGAGCGCCTTCGGCGGGCTGGGAAGAAGATTGGGGAAGAGAACCCATCTTTCAAAGGTGACCTTGGTTTCCGCGTATTCAAGCTTGCCTCCAGCAACATCCGAATATGGGAACCGGACCGCGAGAATCTTGCGCAGACGCTCGAAGAGTCCGCCGAGCACCTCAAGGCCGATCGCACCGAGGCGGACATTCTCTTTGAGTTGCTCCTCAAGCTCGGCCTGGACCTGACGGGGCCCATCGAAGAGAAGGGGATCGCTGGCAAGACCGTCCACAGCATCGGCGCAGGCACGCTTATCGTCTGTCTCGCTCCGCAGATCGCCGCCGCCGAGGTGGAACCGCTAGCGCTGGGCATCGTGGCTTGGCACAAGCAATTAGCCCCAGCGGGCGAGACGCGCGTCGTCTTCCGCGACAGCGCCTTTGCCGACGATGTAGCCGAGACTAACCTCGCCGCCATCCTCCAGCAGCACGGGCTGGAAAACGTGCGGAGCCTGTAGGAGTACGCGTGATGAAGTTTCACTTTGAACCCAAACTCGACTATCAGCTCCAGGCCATCGAGGCGGTGTGCGACCTATTCCGTGGCCAGGAAATCTGCCGCACCGAGTTCACTGTCACCCGCGATGCTCTCGCCTCACAGCAAACTCTGGCATTTGCTCAGAGCGACCTGGGCATTGGCAACCGTCTACAACTGCTCGACGATGAACTGCTCGGCAACCTCGGCGACATCCAGATCCGCAACGGCCTGAAACCCTCCACATCGCTCGCCTCGGGGGATTTCACCGTGGAGATGGAAACCGGCACGGGCAAAACCTACGTTTATCTGAGGACGATCTTCGAACTGAACCGGCGTTACGGTTTCACCAAGTTCGTCATCGTGGTCCCGTCCGTGGCGATCAAGGAGGGTGTGTACAAAACGCTCCAGATCACCGAAGAGCACTTCCGCGCCCTCTACGCCAATACACCCTTCGAGTTTTTCCTCTATGATTCCAGCAAGCTCGGCCAGGTGCGCAACTTTGCCACCAGCCCGCACATCCAGATCATGGTGGTGACGGTGGGTGCCATCAACAAGAAGGACGTCAACAACCTCTACAAGGACAGTGAGAAGACCGGCGGCGAAAAGCCCATTGACCTCATCAAGGCCACCCAGCCCATCCTGATCGTGGACGAGCCGCAAAGCGTGGATGGCGGCCTGGAAGGACGCGGCAAGGAAGCGCTTAGCGCCATGAACCCGCTCTGCACCCTGCGCTACTCCGCCACCCACGCCGACAAGCACCACATGCTCTACCGTCTTGATGCGGTGGACGCTTACGAACGCAAGCTGGTCAAGCAGATCGAGGTGGCCTCCCTTGAAGTGGAAGGTGGCCACAACAAGGGCTACGTTAAGCTGCTCACCACCAGCAACAAAAAGGGCACCTTCAGCGCCAAGGTCGAACTCGACGTGCAGCGCGGCATGACCGTGAGCCGAGAGACGGTCATCGTGAAGCCGGGCGACGATCTTCAGCAGATCACCAAGCGAGCCGTCTATGCCGATTGCTTGGTGCAGAACCTCGGTTGCAAAGCCGGTGAGGAATTTCTAGAACTGAGCAACCTGGAAACGCTGCTGCATCCGGGTGAGGCCATCGGCGACGTGGATAGCGACGCCCTCAAACGGCTCATGATCCACCGCACCATCGAGGAGCATTTGGATAAGGAACTGCGTCTGCGACCGCAGGGCATCAAGGTGCTAAGCCTGTTCTTCATCGATGTTGTCGAACACTACCGCAGCTACACCGCCGAGGGTGCCCAGGTAAAGGGGAAATATGCCGTTATGTTCGAGGAAGAATACCGCAAGGCCGCCGCCAAACCGAAGTATCGCACGCTCTTCAACGAGGTGGATTTGCAGTCCGATGCGGTGGAAGTCCACGACGGCTATTTCTCCATCGACAAGAAGGGAACGTGGACGGACACGGATGAGAACAACCAGGGCAACCGAGAAAACGCCGAGCGCGCTTACAATCTGATCATGCGCGATAAGGAAAAGCTCCTCGGTTTTGAAACCAAGCTAAAGTTCATCTTCTCCCATTCAGCGCTGAAAGAAGGCTGGGATAATCCCAATGTCTTCCAAATTTGCGTATTGAGGGATATCGGCAGTGAGATGGCGCGTCGCCAGACCATCGGGCGCGGCCTGCGGCTCTGCGTTAATCAGCAGGGCGATCGTTTAAGGGGTTTTGACATCAACACGCTCACCGTCATCGCGACCGAGAGTTATGAGCAATTTGCCGAGAGACTCCAGAAGGAGATCGAAGAAGACACGGGTATCCGTTTTGGCATTGTAGAGAAACATCAGTTTGCGGCTATCCCTGTGGTGGATGCGAACGGCCGCACGGCTTCTCTGGGCGTCGAGCAATCGGAAGCCATCTGGAATCACTTGAAGGAAGCGGGCTTAGTGGATGCGAGGGGGAAAGTACAGGACCCCCTGCGGCAAGCGCTTAAGGATAATATCCTCCAACTCCCTGAGCCTTTCCAGGCTCAGCTACCACAAATAAAGGAAGTTCTTCGCAAGCTGGCCGGCAAACTGGACATTAAGAACGCCGACGAGCGCAAGCAGATCAAGACTCGTCAGGCCGTGCTGCACAGCGAGGAATTTCAGGCGCTCTGGGATCGTATCAAGCACAAGACCACTTACCGCGTTCAGTTTGATAACGAGAAGCTGGTGACAGAGTGCGCCAAAGCCATCAGGGAATGCCCACCCATCACCAAGACCCGCGTGCAGATTCGCAAAGCTGATCTCGCCATCGGTAGAGGCGGTGTCTCATCGGAGGAGACCGCTGCCGCCGCGCCGATCACGATTGAAGAAACCGACATCGAACTGCCCGACCTACTGACCGACCTCCAGGACAAGACCCAGCTCACCCGTCGCAGCCTGGTGCGTATCTTGACCGACAGCGGCCGGCTTGATGACTTCAAGCGCAACCCGCAGCAGTTTATTGAGCTGGCTGGCGAATCCATCAATCGCACCAAGCGCCTCGCCATCGTGGACGGCATCAAATACCAGCGCATCGGCGACGAGCACTATTACGCCCAGGAACTCTTCGAGCAGGAGGAATTGACGGGCTACCTCAAAAACATGCTGGCCGCGACCAAGTCGGTCTACGAGCATGTCGTTTACGATTTTGGGGTAGAGCACACCTTCGCCGAACAGCTCGAACGGAACGAGGTCGTTAAAGTTTACGCCAAGCTTCCCGGCTGGTTCAAGGTTCCGACGCCGCTTGGCACCTACAACCCAGACTGGGCCGTGCTTGTTGAGAAAGACGGCGCGGAGCGCCTTTACTTCGTGGTCGAGACTAAGAGTAGCTTGTTTACCGATGACCTACGTGACAAGGAAAGCGCGAAGATCGTGTGCGGTAAGGCGCACTTTGAAGCCCTAAAGGTGGGTGAGTCACCGGCCGAGTACATCGTGGCGCGCTCTGTTGAAGACATGCTCGTGCTGTCGAAGAGCGAATTGGAGAAGCAATAGGAGGCCGTATGGCGCGAAAGATACCTCACCTCGTTTGTCAGCAGCTTGAAAATATCTCCCGCAGAGTGTTGGAGAAATATCCGCAATTGATTCGTGCGCACGTGCGCCGCCGACATGGTGTTTACGCCCTCTATCGAAAGAACCGCCTCTGCTACGTTGGGCTTGCATCCAATTTGCGCTCACGTTTGCGCCACCATTTGCGCGACCGGCACTCGAAGACATGGGATCACTTCAGCGTCTACTTTACCGTGGGGGACGGCCACCTGAGAGAGCTTGAAGCGTTGGTGATTCGCATTGCCTCTCCCGGTGAGAATCGGCAAAAGGGGCGACTTGCCAACTCCGAGGACCTAAAGCCAGCCCTTCGCCGGCAGATCGGAGAGTTTCTTCGCTTGGAAGAAGCAAGTCTCTTTGGGGCTTCAAAACAGAAATTGCGTACCGTAGCACAGAAGATTGTCGAGAAAGAAGGGCGCAGGGCCACCCTCGCAGAATACGTCACCTCGCCCTTTAAGATACGGTGGCGGTACAAGGGGCGATTGTATAGGGCTAGGGTGCGCCGAGATGGGAAGATCCGCTTACGAAGCAAGCTGTATACCTCCCCCTCCGAGGCGGCCAAGGCAATCGCTCATTCCGGGGTGGACGGTTGGTACGTATGGCGATACGAACGAGCGCCAGGGGATTGGGTGTTCCTAAATGAGCTTCGTCGCTAAAAAGACGTGAACCGCTAATGCAACTGACGGTGCCGGGAACTCGCACATATGAATTTACCCAATGAGTAAAAGTCAGCCCTTCTCGATTTACTTATTAAAGGAAGGATTCGACGCAGCGAATTCCCTAAAGGAAGATCATAAGCTTGAGACTGTTACAGCTAGCAACTTGCCGGAAAGCACAGTACTGCACGTGCTGGATAATCGACCAAAACCGCCTTGGTGGAAAGAATATTTTGGGATTTCAAAAGAGCTGAACCAGGTTGCGAAGGGTGCTGTGCTTTTTTTGCCTGCTGGTCATCGACACTTTGCCCTTTCCTTCGGGCACGTCCAGCATCAGTTGCGGGATGATGCCTATGAATATGACTTTGGTTTGCGCGTAACCCTCAACTGTGTCGATCCTGGAGAACTGAAGAGTACCGATGTGGTCGAGCCTGGCGCTTCCCGCCGCCGACGTACCCAATTGCCATCGGCCGCCGATCTAACCTATTTCGACTTCGATCGCGACAGTTCGATCATCAAAACCCTAGTAGGGAAAATTAAAGACGAGTATCGTCCATACTTTAGTTTTGCTACTGGTACCAGCAATTTGACGATCAAGTCAAATTTGGAGCCAGGACATCTCCAGCAACTTTGCGTAAAGTTGCTGGAGATGTATGAAAGCGATTTGTACAGGTCATCTTTTCCAGGCATTCATAATATTGAACCGGTAAAGGATCCAAAGAAAATTAACGAACTAAACTTGGAACTCCTGAAGGCATTTATAGAAAAGAGAGATGAATTTTATCTTACTGTTCCTGACATGCTTAATTACAGAGAGGGTTTCTCCGTTTCTTTCTCCGGTGCTGGGAAGAGTCTCGACTATGAGGATTTATTTACCTATGAATATTATGAGTATTTGGAAGCAAATGGGATCAATCTTTCCGGGGTAACGGAGAAGACCCTTAAGGACCACAAGCTATATCTCAATGACGAGAACGGACAGATTAAAAACTCATACAAGATATTTGATTGTATTGTCGTGGACATTGAGTTGGCAGGGGACGCGCAGACTTACCACCTGTGCGATGGGAGTTGGTACGGGGTTGACAAGGATTACGTTGCTCAGCTCCAAGCGTTTCTCGATCCATTTTGTGAGGATTGCGGTATGCCTGCGTATAACCATGAGACGGAGGGTGCGTACAATAAAGGGGTGCCTGAGGTCGACGGGCGTTTTATCTGTCTGGATCTGAAAAATATTAGCCCGCCTGGTCAGACACCTGTTGAGCCCTGTGACCTATACAGGGTAGAGGATGGGAAAGCTGTCCTCTACCATGTCAAAGTTTCTACGCGCTCTGCGTCATTAAGCCATCTTTTTAATCAAGGAGCAAACTCGATTGAACTTATTCGATCAGAGAAGCAGGTTCGTGATAATTTAACCCAGCTTGTGATAAGCCAGCTGGGATCAAACGACAGAAATATCTATTTGGGTCCCATTGCTACGAGTGATTTCAAGGTTGTCTATGGAATCGTTACTAGAAAAGAAAAAGCGAAAAGATCCAAAAATTTACCCTTGTTCTCTCGGATCAGCTTAAGGCGAAGTATCAAGGTGCTGACTTCAATGAAGGTACCTGCGACCTATTGTTTTATTGAGGACAGGTCTGTGAAGAAAGCTGGCCAAAAGAAAAAAGGGAGAACTAGGCGCCTGCCTGTGGGCATGGTAGGGGGCGTCGCTTCATAAAGGGACAGCTTGAGCTTATAGGGAGAAAAGGTGTCCTCAAATGAAGTGTTCTCTGATTCCAGGGCAGTCTTACCGGGGAGGTATTGATGGACCTAGATAAACATGATCTATTCCAGCTAGCCATTCCAGGTTATGTTTTCTTCGTGGTATTCCTTTCTTTCTACGCTGTTACGGGACGTCTTGAAAACATAGCGCAATCGCCAATTGCGATTGTGGGAATCGTTTCGGGTGTTCCTCTTGGTTTTTTGTTGCGTGTTCTTTACGGGCAAGTTTTTCACAGAGGAATGTGCGAGCAATACCGCATGGGCCAAGAGGAGTGTGACATGGTCACCAATCGTGTAGAAAGCCAATATATAGACAAATTTGTCAAACGCGTTCCGGAGGGGGAGAGAACGCGGACAGTTTCGCATGCCCTGATGTTTGCGTTATCCGAAGATAAAAACAAGTCTTATAGGGAACGCATTGAGTTCCATCTTTCCCACCTTCACGCTCTCGGTGCTTCATTACTAGCAGTTCTAATAAGTCTCTTGTTCTTTTGGATTGTGAAAGTCTGGTTTCCCGTTGGAAAACCTTTTGCCTCGGATAAGTTGCCGTGGTTGGGGTCATTGAGTTTTGTATGGATTCTGGTAGCGATCATCATGCACGCAGCAAGGAAAGCTGTTAAAGAATCCTACAAAGTATCTTTGGCAGTTTTCGCTGCTATAAGAAATGTGGACATCGAGAAACTTATTACGGGGCCGGGTTGACCTGCTGAACCCGGAACTTTTGGAAGCGGTACAGCACGTCTTAGGTAGGAAGGAGATAAACGAATGGGAGACACCGTATATTTAACGTTCCATGACACCATAAGCCTCCAGTCAGCAAATCGCGTTATGGATTTCTGCGCGAAGTCTATCCAGCAATACAAACCGAAAAAGCTATATTTCCTCTTCTCTTCAGGTGGAGGCCTGGTTGATTCTGGTGTCACACTCTTCAACTATCTTAGAGGACTTCCCGTGGAAATCATCATGCACAACGTGGGAAGCATAGACTCAATCGCCAATGTCGTATTTCTTGCTGGCAGCGTGAGGTACGCAACACCAGCGTCCATTTTTCTACTGCACGGTATCTCGTGGACGTTCCAACAAGGTGCCACGCTCACCTATAGCCAAATGCAGGAAACGATTAGCCGCTTTGACGCTGCGGAGCAGCTCTCGGCAAGAATCATCGGTGAACGCAGCAAGCTCACAGCGCAAGAGGTCAGAGAATTGTTCCGACAAGGTCAATCGAAAGACCCGCAGTTTGCTCTCGATAAGGGATTGATCCATGAGATCCGTGAGGTGGCTGTGCCAGATGGAGCCCCGTTACACTTGATTCCGGTCGCGTGAATCTCTGATCGGAGGTAGCTTAAGATGGAAGGTTGGAAATTATACCAAGAGGAGGCAGCGCAGTTCTTCCGAGAGCTCGGCTGCATCGTAGAGACTAGCGCTTCTATTCAAGGTGCGCGAGCGCGACATGATATTGACGTGTGGGTCCGCTTCGCTCGTTTCGGCATTCGGCAGGCGTGGGTCATCGAATGCAAACTCTGGGAACGCCGCATCCCTAAGGAGAAGGTCTTGGCCGTCAAGTCGATCGTTGAAGATGTGGGAGCTGACCGCGGGATATTGATTGCTGAATCAGGGCATCAGCCCGGAGCCGTGGCAGCCGCCTCATTGACGAACATCACCCTTACAACCATCAGGGAACTGCGGGAGTGGGCTAAGGCCGATTTGCTTAGTCTGGGATTGTCATCGATCTTCAAGCGCTCAGCACATGTTAAGCAAAGGGCTCATGCCTTGTTCGATCACGAAAACTGGAACCGCAACGGGCTCCATGGCGGTACTATACGGCCAAAGCCAGGTGTCGACGGCAATTCTGTTGGGAAGGCTATCGGCACTCTTTCTGTTCTTCAGATGGGAATCGAACAAGCGCAACTGGGCAACTTCCCGGCCCCACTTAAATTTGACGAATCCGGAGAAAAGATTATTCGAGCTCAGAACCTAGAGATGTTCGTGTCTGCTGCCTTCAGCGTGCTTAACGAGCTTGAGGGATTTCTGGCGAGTCAGCGCCCGCAGGAACACAGCCCAGTGCCTGAGATAAGGTAGTGTAGGTACCGGGTGCGCTGAGGTACACAATTACGCACATGATGAAAACTCTTTACGAGCAGTGTAGGGAACTGCAGAAGGCGATCGAAAGTGGTATCGATAAGAAAAATCGAGAAGACCATTCTTACCCCGCCGCCTCAAGAAGATACAACGCTATTTTGAGAAACACACGCAAGGCATTGCAACAACATCCGGATTTGTTAGCCACCATCGTGGATCTCGGAGAATATGAAGAAGCGGATTTTCTCCGGCACGGGAACTACGGCGCGATTAACCGATTGCTTCCCGACCTGTCCACTCTGACTGCGACTTTATCCGCCGCTATCCCGCATGCCACTATGGACGAGATAGAAAGGGATCCCTCGCAAGCTGCAGTATTTGACCCTTGGGGGCCTGTCGGGGCAATCCTATTTGGATTTGGTAGCGATACAGTCGTAGAGATTGTAGGGTTTTCGGGTCTTACGCCGGATTGGGTTCTTACCGGCCCGGAAAACTACTCACATACCACCAGGAAACGGGTCTACCTTTCTCGCGTTGATGTGGCTTATAAACGACTTGATGCAGAGACCAAGCGGCGCTTTGTTTTAAACGTGGCCAGGGAAATTGCAAGGCAAAATCCAGAGAAACAAGAGCTGCTTAATGAGGCGCTTCGCAGGATTGGTTGGTTACTGATCGGGGACGCGCTGATTCCTATTGCGGTCCTTAATCCTGAAGATCTGGAGAAAGTTCCAGAGGTTTCAAGGGGGGACCTGGCGAAAGCCGCAGATAGGATCCCCGACGACCCCACAGGCGCTGTTTCAGCTGCTTGTGGCGCAGTGGATTCAGCAACAAACAAGGTCTTTCAGGATCTGGGCCTGGGGAATCCGGGAGAGGCTTCTTTTCAAGAGAAGGTAAATCGCTCCCTCCAGGCGGTCGGGGTTTTTGGGAAGCTGCAGGGGGAGCTGGAAGAACTCGGCTGGGATCCGGCTAAAGCGAGGGAGTTCTGTAAATCTCTCCAAGGGGCTCTTTCCCAGGCGGCCAAGGTCATGGAAAGTCTCAGATCCCAGATGGGAGATGTGCACGGCAGCAAGCCGGTGCTGACAACTCTTGTCTATGATTCACTCAAATGGGCCACTATCATTTGCTCCCTGTTGTAGTGCAAATTGGTACCGGGTTCCCCGGGGACATCCATGAAGATTGACGAAGGGATCCAGGCCGTTGCCGCCGCTCTGTATCACCATGCGGCCCTCATGCTGGAGAGCATGGGGGATTCCCTTAATCCTCACGTGCCCGATGATGGGGATCGGTTACCCACCTGTGTCATTATCGACGCCGAATTGGAAGCTTCCACAGCATTGGCGGAATACCTGGTCGCGCAGGGGATTCAAGTCTGGGCAACCCCTTCAGGAGAAGAAGCGCTCCGGGTTATCCGGCAGGTGCGCCCCGCGCTGGTCTTGGCGGACTTGAAGCCGATAGGGATTGGCGGAACGCCCTTGCTTGCCCGCATCCGCCGGTTCAGCCCGCGGAGCCGGATCGTGATTCTGACGGGCTGGGGCGCGGAGTACCTCGACTACTTCATCCGTGAGTTCCAAGTGGATGCCTGCTGTCTGAAACCGGCTTCACTTCAAACGATACAGCAGATCATCGGCGAAACGCTCCGCGAACCGTCCCTCGTATGAATTTCCGAAAAAACGCTTGACGCAACTTGCCTGTTAGTGTATTTAGTACACTATCTGAGGGCATGATGGCATACAACGTGCTTCCTTACAATCAATCGCTCGCTCTGCTGACCGACCTCTACCAGCTCACCATGGCCTACAGCTACTGGAAGGCCGGGGTGGATGGGAAGGAGGCGGTCTTCCACCTCTTCTTCCGGAAGAACCCCTTCCGCGGCGGGTTCGCGATCGCCTGCGGGTTGGAGCACGTCGTGGACTACCTGCAGAACCTCTCCTTCGATGAATCCGATATTGTCTACCTGGCTTCCCTGAAGGGCAACGACGAACGGCCGCTGTTCGAGCGGGAGTTTCTGAATCAACTGCGGGGGATGCAGTTCAAGTGCGATTTGGACGCTATCCCGGAGGGGACGGTGGTCTTTCCACAAGAGCCGCTTCTGCGGGTGCAAGGCCCCATCATTCAGTGCCAAATCCTGGAGACGGTCCTTCTCAACATCATCAACTTTCAAACTCTCATTGCCACCAAGGCGGCCCGGATCTGCCAAGCGGCGCGGGGCGCGCCGATCCTGGAGTTCGGATTGAGGCGCGCGCAGGGAATTGACGGGGCGTTGGCCGCCAGCCGGGCTGCCTACGTGGGTGGCTGTTCCGCCACGTCGAATGTCCTGGCCGGCAAGATGTTCGGCATCCCGGTGAAAGGCACTCACGCCCACAGCTGGGTCATGTCCTTCGATGACGAGTTGGAAGCCTTCCAGGTCTACGCCAAGGCGATGCCGAACAACAGCGTCTTCCTAGTGGATACCTACGATACGCTTGAGGGCGTCCGCAAGGCTGTCGAGGCAGGCAAGTGGCTCCGTGACCAGGGGCATGAAATGATCGGTATCCGGCTGGATTCCGGTGATCTGGCGTATCTGAGCATCGAGGCGAGAAAGATCCTGGATGAGGCGGGATTCCCCAAGGCGGCGATTGTCGCCAGCAACGATCTGGATGAAGGGATCATCGAGAGCTTGATCCAGCAGGGGGCTCGGATCAACGTCTGGGGAGTGGGCACGAAACTCATCACCGCGCACGATCAACCGGCTCTGGGAGGGGTCTACAAGCTCTCCGCGATCCGGGCGCCGGGCGGGGATTGGAAGTACCGGGTTAAGCTCTCCGAGCAGGCAATCAAGGTTTCCAATCCGGGGATCCTCCAGGTCCGGCGCTACCGGGCGGGTGAGGAGGCCATTGCCGACGTGATCTACGATGTCCGGTCCGATCTGAACACCGGTTGTGTCATGGTGGATCCTCTGGATCCCACCCGGCGGAAGGAGATCCCGGCCGGCGCTTCCTCTGGTGATTTGCTGGTTCCCATTTTCCGGAAGGGAAAAAGGGTGTATGACCCGCCGCCGCTGGAAAAGATCAAGGCGAAGGTCAAACAGGAACTGGAGGCGTTCCATTCCGGCATCCGGCGGTTCGTGAACCCCCACCAATACCCGGTCGGGATCGAACAATCCCTCCACGCGCTCAAGACGGAGCTGGTCCTGAAGGCCCGGAAACCCGCCCAGGCCGGCATGGCGGATGCAGTGCGGCCATGAATCTGATCAAGGTTGCTGCCGCGGTATTGAACCAGACGCCGCTGGACTGGGAGCGGAACAAGCGGAATATCCTCCGAGCAATCGAAGAGGCGCGGATAGAAGGAATAAGTCTTCTCTGCCTACCGGAGCTTTGTATCACCGGCTACGGTTGCGAGGATGCCTTCCATTCGCCGGGGCTCTTGGAGACGGCAGGGGAGATTCTGGCGGAGATCGCGCCGGCCACGAAGGGGATGGTGGTTTCTGTGGGTCTGCCGATCCTGGTGGATCACGGGATCTTCAACACCGCCTGCCTGATCGCCGATGGCCGCATCTTAGGTTTCGTGGGGAAGCGGTACCTGGCGGGAGATGGGATCCACTACGAGCCCCGCTGGTTCAAGCCGTGGCCCCAGGGTGTCCAGGGCCGGTTTACTCTGAAAGGGAAAGAGTATCCAGTCGGGGATCTCTACTTCGATGTGGGAGGGGTCAAGATCGGTTTCGAGATCTGCGAGGACGCTTGGGTGGCACGCCGGCCCGGCGCGGAGCTGGCCCTGAAAGGGGTGGATATGATCCTCAATCCCAGTGCCAGCCATTTTGCCTTCGGCAAGATGGAGGTCCGCAAGCGGTTTGTCCAGGAGGGGTCGCGGGCGTTTGGAGCGGTCTATCTCTACGCCAATCTCTCGGGGTGCGAGGCCGGCAGGATCATCTACGACGGCGGCGCCTTGATCGCCTCCGGCGGGAAGCTCGTGGCCGCCGGCGAGAGGTTCTCGTTCAAGGATGTTCGGATCACCTCTGCTGTGGTGGATCTCTCCCAGACCCGGATGGGGCATGCCCGGACGGCCAGTTTCCAGCCGGACTTGAAGAAAGAGGACGGGTCCTCTTGTGTCCGGTCGGAGTTCGAATGGCCGGCAGCGGACCTGTCGGCCTTAAAGCTCTCATCGGCGGTTTGGGAGAGCTCCCCGGACATCAAGAAGGAAGAATTCACCCGGGCCGTGACGCTGGGCCTATTTGATTACCTGAGGAAGACGCGGGCGCAGGGATTCGTTGTTTCTTTGAGCGGCGGGGCTGACTCCAGCGCGGTGGCGTGTCTTGTTTCCCTCATGGTGGAGCGGGGAATCTCTGAACTGGGGAGAGAGGGATTCGCTCAGGCCATTTCTCATATCGAGTCGGTCCGCCCGGCGCAGGACGCCTGCCGGACGGTCAATGCTCTCTTGACGACCGTTTATCAATCCACACGCAACAGCAGCCAGACTACCCGGTCCGCGGCCAAGGAAGTGGCGGAGTCGCTGGGAGCCCGGCACCTGGAGCTGGATGTGGACCGTTTGGTGGAGCAATACGTGGAGATGGTCTCGCAGAAAATCGGCCGGCGCCTGACTTGGGAAACGGATGATAGGGCGCTTCAAAATATCCAAGCGCGGGTTCGGGCGCCGGGGGTTTGGCTGGTGGCGAATGAGCGCAACGCCATTCTGTTGACTACCAGCAACCGCAGCGAGGCGGCGGTGGGCTACGCCACCATGGATGGAGACACCTGCGGTGGGCTCTGCCCCATCGGTGGAATTGACAAGGCCTTCCTCCGGGAGTGGCTGCGCTGGATGGAGAGGGAAGGGCCTCAGGGGTTGCGGTCCATCCCGGCTCTGAAATGCGTCAACGCGCAGCAGCCGACTGCGGAGCTCAGGCCCTCCGAGCAGGGGCAGACTGACGAAGGGGATCTCATGCCCTACGAGCTTCTGGACGCGATCGAACGGCTGGCGATCCGGGACAAGAAGACGCCGCTGGAGGTTTTCCTTTCTATCCGGGCGGAGTTTTCCGGCCGCTACCCGGACCAGGCGCTGGGGGTTTGGGTGGAGCGGTTCTTCCGGCTCTGGTGCCGGAACCAATGGAAGCGGGAGCGGTACGCCCCCTCCTTCCACCTGGACGACGAGAACCTGGATCCCAAGACCTGGTGCCGCTTCCCGATCCTCTCGGGGAATTACGACCGGGAACTGGAAGAGTTGCGGGATTTTCTCCGTTCAGCAGCGGCCCCCGCTTCTCGGCCGGCTGCCTTGCCGGCTAAAAAGCCATAAAAAATTTTCATTGACATAGTGTATTATATACACTATAGTTAGTGTCGGATAAACACTAAGGAGGAAACGTGGCCCATACCTACGAATATCCCCGACCCAACCTGACGGTGGACTGCGTCGTTTTCGGGCTCGACGTAAAGGAGAAGGACCTCAAAGTCATGCTGATTCAGCGGGACATTCCCCCCTTTGAAGGGAAGTGGGCCCTGCCGGGCGGGTTCGTCCGCATGAACGAGACGCTGGAAGAGACGGCGCTCAGGGAGCTCAAAGAAGAGACCGGCATCGAGAAGGTCTTTCTGGAGCAGCTCTACACTTTCGGGGATCTCAAGCGGGATCCCCGGGAGCGGATCGTGACGGTGGCCTACTATGCCCTCGTCAATCTTAACGAGCACCGAATCCAGGCGACCACCGACGCGCGGGACGCCGCCTGGTTCTCCGTGAATGATCTGCCGGAGTTAGCCTTCGATCACGAGAAGATCGTCCAGACAGCACTGGCCCGATTGAAGGGGAAGGTCCGGTACGAACCGATCGGGTTCGAGCTCCTTCCGAAGAAGTTTACGCTCACACAGTTTCAGGAACTCTACGAGATCGTCCTGGGCCGGGTTCTCGACAAGCGGAACTTCCGGAAGAAGATCTTCGGGATGGGGTTCTTGGCGGACCTGAATGAGGTCCAGCAGGACGTGACGCACCGGGCGGCCAAGCTGTACCAGTTTGATGAGGGGAAGTACCGCCAGCTGAAGAAACGCGGCTTCAACTTCGAGATCTTCTAAGGAGGGAACCGACAATGAGAGCGCTGATTCTGGTAGATGTGCAGAACGATTTCTGCCCGGGAGGGTCGCTGCCGGTGAAGGAGGGCGACCAGATTGTGCCGGTGATCAACCGGCTCCAGGGAGCGTTCGACCTGGTGGTGGCGACGAAGGACTGGCACCCCAAGGACCACTCCAGCTTTGCCGTCAATCACGGCAAGAATCCCGGAGAGGTCGTGACCCTTCCGGGCGGCATCGAGCAGGTTCTCTGGCCGGCCCACTGCATTCAGGACAGCATGGGGGCGGAGTTCGTTCCGGGTTTGGAGATGGGGAAGGTGGCGAAAGTGGTCTACAAGGGGGTGGACCCGACGATCGACAGCTACAGCGGTTTCTTCGACAACGGCCGCCGCCGAGCCACCGGGCTGGAACCGTTCCTGAGAGAGCGCGGGGTGGAGGAGGTCTTCGTCGTTGGTTTGGCGACCGACTACTGCGTCAAGTGGACGGCGCTGGACGCGGCCTCGTTGGGTTTTAAGACCACGGTGGTTGTGGACGCCTGCCGGGGGGTTGACCTCAAGGCCGGCGACACCGATCGGGCGCTGGAAGAACTGCGCAAGGCCGGGATTTTCCTGCGCGCCGGCGCGGAGATCCTGGCCGGTCCGGCCCGGGAGGGGCGGCGATGAGCCGGATCGCTCTGTACGGCGGATCATTCGACCCGCCCCACCTGGGCCACGTGATCACAATCACGGCGGTCCTCAACTCGGGGCAGGTGGATGAAGTCTGGCTGGTTCCGACCGGCCTGAACCCGGACAAGGTGTCACACGCCTCACCGGAGAACCGCAAGCAGATGGTGGCCGTCATGCTGGCGACGATGTTCGGCTCCCGTGTTCCGGTTTTCCTGAACACAACCCAGATCAACCGGCCGTGGCAGCCCTCCACGACAGCGGAGTTGGTCCAGGAGATCGAAAGGCGTTACCCGGAGCATGAGTTCCGCTTCGTGATCGGCTCCGATCTTGTGAAAGAGATCCCGAAATGGCACCAGGCGGAGAACCTCACGCGCCGGGAGCGGTTTTTCCTGGTGGTCCCCCGGCTGGGAGATCCCCTCCCGGAGGCGCTGCCTCCGTACGCCGCCCCGATCTCGATGGAGAACGTCGGTGTGACGAACATCTCCAGCTCTCTGGTCCGGGCGCGGATTGTCCAAGGGATGAGCCTGGAGGGCATGGTCCCTCCGGCCGTGATCAGCCACATCCTCCGGAACCGGCTGTATCAGCCTGCTTCGGGAGCGCCCTCGAAGAACCCCGCCGGCCCGGCGGTCGTGTACGAGGGGAGGTTCATCCGATGCCTGATCAAAGGCCGGTGGGAGTACGTCCAACGGACGAATTGCACCGGGGTTGCGATCATCCTGGCGATGACCAAAGACCGCAAGGTGCTGTTCACGGAACAGTTCCGGATTCCGGTGGATAGGCCGGTGATTGAGTTCCCGGCAGGGTTGGTCAACGACCTTGTGTCCGAGGCGAACGAAACCCTGGAGCAGGCGGCGGCGCGCGAGCTGCTGGAGGAGACCGGCTACCGGGCGGAAAGGGTGACTCCGCTGACGGCGGGTCCGGTCTCCGCGGGGCTAACCTCCGAGATCGTCACGATCGTTCAGGCCGAGGGCCTCCGGAAGGAATCCACCGGCGGCGGCGACGGGGCGGAGAAGATCACCGTTCATGAGGTCCCGCTCGACCGGGTGGAATCCTGGCTGGCGGAAATGAAGGCTCAGGGGAAGTTGGTGGATCCCAAGATTTACGCTGGGCTGTTCTTCCTTGGGCAACAGGTGAGCGCGAAGGTTTCCGCGGATGGATAGACCCCTGCGGGCCGGGAGGGTGCTGCTCGTGTACAAGAAGAGCACGTACCAGATCTATCTGGAGCGGAAAAACCCGATGTTCTTTCGGAATTCAAACAGCTCCCTACGGCTGGATCGAGAGCGCCTCAAGAAGGCGCACGAATCTCACTACCGCGCGCTGGAACAGGTGAGCCGGGTGTTGCGGTCCAGCCGTGTCGCCTACCGGGTGGTCTACCGGGCCCGGGCCTGTGATTACAGTCCCTATGACGGCGTGATCTCGGTGGGCGGGGATGGAACGTTTCTGGAAGCGTCTCGGCGAGTCCGGAACCAATGGATTTTGGGGGTCAATTCCGATCCTGACCGGAGTGTCGGCAACTTCTGCAGAGCCAATGCCGATACGTTCCGCGGAGTGTTTGAACAGATCCTCCAAGGCCGGGCAAAGACGAGATGGTTGAACCGCATCCAAGCGCGGCTGGATGGACGCTCCTTGGAAGCCCATGTGCTGAATGAAATCTTGGTGAGCCATTGGGTTCCGGCCGCCATGACCCGGTACCGGGTTGAGATGGACGGCTACAAAGAGGAGCATTGGAATTCCGGGCTATGGATCTCCACCGCTGCCGGCTCCACCGGCGCCATCCGGTCTGCAGGGGGCCGGAGACTTTCCTTGGGATCGGAGGCCATCCAATACCTGCCGCGGGAGCTTTACCGGCGGCCGGGCGTGAACTATCGGCTGACCGGTGGCCTCTTGCCGGTGGGATCGGCGATCACCTTGAGCTCCATGATGCGGGAATGGATGCTTTACCTGGACGGCCAGCATTTCAAGATCCCTTTCCCTTACGGGCAGGTTCTTCGGGTATCGAAGTCGAAATTTCCGTTGAGGTTGGTTTCCAACTAAAAAGGAGGAGGTCCCATGTTGCCGCTTCGATTCTACAAAGCAGAGCCCACGGAGTACGTGTTGGTGTATCAGGCCGGAAAGGTGGTCCAGGAGGGTGCCGGGATATCGTTTTTCTACTGGCAGCCGATCAACAGCATCGCGCTGGTCCCTGTGAGCACCCGGGACGCGGACTTCGTCTTCAATGAGATGACGGGGAATTTCCAGTCGGTCACGGTGCAGGGGCAATTAACGTACCGGATCTCGGACCCGAAGAAGGCAGCGGAGTTGCTGAACTTCACGGTCCGGCAGGCCACGTTGAGGCAGGGAATGACCCATGTCTCCGATGATCCGGAGAAGCTCCCTCAGCGGATCATCAACGCTGTCCAGGTACACACCCGGAATGAGCTGCTCCGGCTTCCTCTCGAGGAGGCCTTGAAACAGGCGGAAGGGTTGGCCAAGACGGTGTTGGACAAGATCCGGGAGTCGAAGATCCTGGCGGAGATGGGGGTGGAATGCTTGAGCGTGATTTTCACCTCGGTTCGGCCGATCCCGGAGATGGCTAAGGCCCTGGAAGCGGAATACCGGGAAGCATTGCAGAAGCGGGCCGATGAGGCCATCTACGCCCGGCGGGCCGCGGCGGTGGAGAAGGAGCGGAAGATCAAGGAGAACGAGTTGGACACCGAAGTGGCCCTGGAGCAGCAGAAGAAGGAGTTGGTGGAGCTGCAGGGGACGAACATCCGGAAGCAGGCGGAGGATGAAGCGCACGCCACGCAGGTCAAGTTCGCGGCGTACAAGAACGTGGATCCCAAAGTGATCCTGGCGCTCGGGTTCATGAGCATTGGAACCAATGCGGAGAAGATCGGGAATTTGACGATCACGCCGGATCTTCTGTCCATGCTGATGGGAACCAGCAAGTCGTAGGAGCGAACATGGCTGGAATCGAGAAGATCGTAGTCGTCACCAAGAAGACGCCTCTGGAAGAGCTTATCGAGAGGTTCAACTCCCGCTCTCAGGCCCGGTTCTACCTGGAGCACATGGGGGTTTCCTTCGAGGAATACGCGCAGGCCCACGAGGCCTACGCGCGGGCGGTTCAGCGACTCCGGGCTGCTTTGCCGAGCGGGGTCAAGAACCAGTTCATCGAGCGGGGCTTTTTACCCACCTTCCAGTTCGGCGAGCGGGATTTGGTGGTGACCATCGGACCGGATGGGCTGGTGATCAACACGGCGAAGTATCTCACTCACCAGCCCATCCTGGCGGTCAATCCGGACCCGGCCCGGGTGGACGGGATTCTTATCCCGTTCACTGTTGCTGAGATGGCCCGGCGACTGCCCCAAGTTCTAGCGGGCCAGATGCAGCTCCGGCGTGTCTCGATGGTGAAGGCGGAGTTGAACGACGGGCAGGCATTGTACGGAGTAAACGACCTGTTCATCGGCCCCCGCACCCACGTCTCCGCCCGGTACTTCATCCAGCATGGGAAGAAACAGGAGTCGCAGAGCTCCAGCGGGATCATTGTCTCCACCGGGGCCGGTTCCACCGGATGGCTGCAGTCCGTGGTGACCGGGGCGGTCTCCGTGGCGCGGGGGTTCACGAATTCCTCGCTTGTTTCGCCAAAACCGGAGGCCTATCGACTCGATTGGGAATCAAAGGAGCTCTACTTCACGGTCCGGGAGCCGTTCACCAGCAAGACCTCTCAGGCATCGCTGGTCTTCGGCCGGCTCAAGCCCGGCGAGTTTCTACAGATCACCTCTCAAATGCCGGACTACGGGGTGATCTTCAGCGATGGGATCGAGAAGGACTTCATTGCCTTCAACTCAGGGGCGGTCGCGAAAGTGGGTTTGGCGGAAAGGAAAGCCCATTTAATCGTTCCCGCTGGACAGAACCAGCCGCGCCGATCTTCGCAGCAGACCATGACGAGGTAACTTGCATGGAAGAGATTACCCGACAAATCGCCACTATGACATTTCAGCTGCTCATCGGTATCTGGGGGATTCGCTGGATGATGCGGGATCGGAAGAGAAGCCGACGGGAGCGAGCGTTAAAACAGCTTCCACCGGGCGCTCGCTGCAAAGGATGGGAATATTGGGGCCATTTTGAGGAGGGACCGGCTCTTTATGTGGCCTATTTGCCGATAAAAGCGCATGTTCCCTGGGATTTTATGGTCAAGATCTTTCGTGATGGCAGGGAAACCAAAGAAGTTCGGGTCCCGGCGATTGAAGCGTCCGAGTTCTATCCGGAGGATCCCGAGGAAAAAGAGTTCGTCAAACAGATCGGCAATAAAGTGCTGCGGAACCTTTGAAAACCCTACAACCGGAGATTTCCACTGAGGTTGGTTTCCAACTGAAAGGGGGTTCCCATTCAGACTTTTATTAGCGAGCCGAAAGACAGGGAGGCCTTTATTCAAGGTTTCACGGATCTCATCGTTGCTCTGTGCCGGCGATGCCGCAAGACCTCCGTAGGAGTATTTGATAACAAAGCGGACGAGAAGCGCTTCATAGATGTCTTCTGTTCGCGTTGCGGCACGGTGGGCGTACTTGGGGAGGGTGTCTTCAACCCATTGCGTGAACGGTTTCGACAGCAGTACGGAGAGAAGTGGTATTTGCAGCTTAAGCCCAGAACGGATTTCAGAAGGCAGGAGTCGCAATTGCTGGGGCCGTGCGACTGTGGAGGGGAGTGGCACGATCCCGATTTCGGGTATTCGTCCTTAGGTATTTCGAGATGCCCGTTTTGTCTGGCGGATGAACCTCAAATTGAAAAAGTGGCTCCGGCGGAGTACTTCAGAGATCACCGGATTGTGCATTTGTCGCTTAATTATGCGCAGATTGCTGTTGGGGATCAGCCTGAGAGCGAGTTGGGTGAGAAGCTGGTTTCGGCCTTGCAGAGCCGAGACCCTTTCCGGAGGGCTTATGCGGCGATGGCGTTGTTTCAGTATCGGGGCTCCTTACCAATCAACGAATGTGTCCGATTGATGCAGGAGCCGATAGACCCTTTTGTTCGCTTTTGCTGCATCGATATCATAGCTAAGAGAGGAGATGTAGCCGCCATCCCGGTTCTCATCGAGTTGCTTTCAGATTCAAACGCATCTCTTCGAGAAAGGGTGAGGTTTGAGCTTTTGAAAATGACCAGTCAGCTTACTCCGTACGAGTTCCCTGGAAGCGTAGGACTGATGAAGTCAGAGGCCGCAACGCCATCAACGATTGATGAATGGAGGCGCTGGTGGCAGGAGCATCAAAATTCCGTGAAGCTGCGGGATTACCCGGCATCTCTCAAGGAAAAAATGGGGCTGTTTTGATTGGACGTCGGTAGATAGCACGCCCGTGAGAAAGGAGTCGTGGACAAACCAGTGGCGGTCGCGGCGCAATCCGTTCCGAAAGTCCGCCTACTGGATCAGTGCAGACATTTCGTTGGGGAGGTGGCGAATGAAAAAGTAAGGATTTACTGTTCTCGTTGCAGACAGTTTCTTGATCTGACGATCGAAGAAATCAAAAAGCACTTCACCCAAGGGGTGTAGGCCCAAGCAGTTCTAAGGGGCAAAGGCCCGCAGCCAGTCGGCTAATCCATAACGCCGGCTGGGGCGGGCCGTTTTTATTTCCGGCCCCGGAAGGGTCTGCGCCCCGATGCGCAAGGAGATTTTGTACTTCGACATGGAGAAGATCGAGCGGAACAACGAACCGTTATGTGAATCGGAACGAGAAGTGGCGAAACGCGCCTGCTTCAACCCTGAGTCCGGTCTTCTCCTTCGGCTGGACTTGGAAGCGGCGCTTCGGGAACTCCCTCCCCGCCAACTACAGGCGATCGAGCTGACTGCGGCGGGGTATACCGAAGAAGAAATAGCCCGGCTGATGGGGATTTCTCATCAAACGGTCAGCCGGTTGCTGGCCAAAGCCCGGCGCACCCTCAAGAAATTTTTAGAGGGGGGTGCAAAACAGGCCGAAAGTGCCCCTAATCCTATGGAGGGGTGGTGAGCGTGTCATCGGGGAGAGGCGCATGACGGGCCCCGAAGGGTAACCCCCGCGGGGTCAGCGCGCTCGCACGCCCCACCCCTCCACCCAAAGGAGGGGCACTTGGCAAGGAAGAGCAGGGCTGATTTGGAGGTCGAGCTTCTGGGGATCCTCAAAGAGAGGACCGGTCCGGAGCAGGCGATCACCGCCGCCCATCTTGCGCAGATGACCGGCGCCGGCTCACGCATCATCCGCAAGATCATCAGCCATCTGGTCATTGAGACCAAGATCCCCATCGCCTCCAGCGTCCACTGGCCCTACGGGTTTTACCTCATCACGAACGCGGAACAGGCGGAGGCGACGTTGCGGCAGTACTGGTCCCGCGTCCGGGAAGTGGCCCGGCGGGCCCGGGCCTTGGAGCAGGTAGTGCATGAGCGTTTCGGCATCAAACTTCAAAAGGAGTTCCACTTTGACGACCCCGTCTGAAGGCCCGCAGCTAGAGCATGGCTATACCCGCATTGCCCAACAGCTTCTGGAAGCCATTCTGGTTTATCCGTTCACCGGCGGGGAGCTCAAGTTAGTTTTTGCCGTCATCCGCTCCACATACGGCTGGGGCCGGAAGGAGGCGGTCCTGTACATCGCGGAGCTGTCCAACATGACGGACTTGAGCCCCCGCCACACTAAACGCCTCCTTCAGCGCCTGGCCCGGGACCGGGTTCTGAACAAGAAGGCCATCTCCCGGGTCCGGGTGGTGATGGGCCTCAACAAGCACTTTTCAACATGGCGGATGAGGCGAATCCCTAAGGGCGCCGGCGTCCCCAGAGCAAGCCATGAGGTGTCCCCATGAAGGGACATCCGCGACCCCAGCGCCGGGGACTCCGGAGTCCCCCTAGTAAAGATATTGAAAGAGATAAAGCTTTAAAGAAAGCAGGCCGGCGCTCAAGAAGTCACCAGTTATCCACAGTTCAACCCAAGGGAGGTTTTCATGCAACCAACCGCGATGCTGGCGATGGACCACACCTTGCTGGATTGGATCAAGCAGCGGGTATGGGAGACGCAGGAACGGGGCTCGATCTACATCACGATCGAGAAAGGTCAGATCGTATCGGTCAATCACGAGCAGAACAGCAAGTTCCCGAGCCCGCCGGCGGCTTGACTGCTTGATGCTGATCGGTCGGACGCAAGCGCTCACGCAGATACTTATTCC
>Ga0209515_10002287_pt1 | contig 29839 bp, 20 predicted proteins | sample Subgroupgradi54m_FD_187454 | JGI IMG/M metagenome (GOLD analysis project Ga0209515, IMG submission 187454) | Subsurface groundwater microbial communities from S. Glens Falls, New York, USA - GMW60B uncontaminated upgradient, 5.4 m (SPAdes)... ... | reverse complement strand
CAATAACCAGGCCATCCCGATAGCCTTCTTTTGTCGCTCTAATCGTATAATTCTTATTCTTATGAAACGTTGTTACGGCATTACCCTTGCCAACATAAGCCTCATTCACATACAGCTTGGCATCATCCATGTTGCTTCTTATACTTATCTGCTGGGTAGTCCCATGAAACATGGCTGCACACCCTGTAACTGCTATCGACAAAGCCATGGCAGTAATAGTTTTTACTGCTCTCTGAAATTTCATTCTCCCCCTCCTCCAGGTTACTTGCGCGTGACCCCTCCCCAGTAATTAAAGCCACTTGCATGTAGAGTCATCCCTGCGGATTCAATGTATTTCCAGCTGAAACTCCGTTCAGCCATTATACTTTGCCGGGCTGAAGCTTTCCATTCTCGTAATACTTTTTAGGCGGTCCCTCCGGCTTGCCGTCTTTGAAAAACCATACTTCCTGAAGCTTCCCACTCTCATAATACTTTTTTGCCGGCCCTTCCGGCTTGCCGTCTTTGAAAAACCATACTTCTTGAAGCCTTCCGTTCTCGTAATACTTTTTTGCCGGCCCTTCTGCTTTGCCATTTTTAGAAGTCGCTTCGGCTTGCAGTTTTCCATTCTCGTAATATTTTTTAGCCGATCCTTCTAAATGGTCATCCTTGTAAGTCGCTTCCTCTTGCAAGGTTCCATTTTCGTAATATGTTTTATACGATCCCGTCGGCTTACCATCTCTCAGCGTTCCCTCATATTGTAGCTGTCCATTTTCGTAATACCCCTTATCCGGTCCATCTCTCCTGTCGTTTTCGTAAGTTCTTTCTTCCTGCAACTGTCCAGTTTCGTAATACTTCTTAGCTGGCCCGTCCAGATTGCCGTCCTTGTAAGTCGCTTCAAATAGCAACTGGCCGCTTTTGTAGTACCTCTTAAATAAACCATTGTGCTTGCCGTCCTTGTAAGTCGTTTCAAATAGTAACTGGCCGCTTTTGTAGTACCTCTTAGCCGGTCCATTTCGATTGTGATTTCTAACGAGAATAAATGTTAGTGACAAAATTACAGCGATCCCTAGCCAAACCAAACCTTTAGGGGCTCGAGATTTCAGCCCAGAGCTGCTCCGTACCGGGTTACGAAGAGACACGTTACTCACCTCGAAATCCAACCGTTAGATGCCATTTCCGCAGGTGCGTCGTTGCGCCATTCTTCCCTCCGTCTGCACGGATCCAATTCTCTCTTACTCTAAAATCCAGTTCAAACGGGGAGCATTCCGTTCCCGCATTCTACCACCCACGGTGGATTCTTGCTTTTCTCCTCGTTTTGTCTCTTGTTGTTCGGTAGTGCTTCTTGGTGTTTCCTGTTGTCTCGTGGTGTTCGCTGGTTTCAGTATCAGGACAGTATCAGAAACCGCCTTCCGGCAAAACCCTGTTGTCGTAACCCATTGCAATGATTAATCGGGGCGGGGAGATTTGAACTCCCGACCTCTTGGTCCCGAACCAAGCGCTCTACCAAGCTGAGCCACGCCCCGTTAGTTAGGACTACCGACGCGGGATGACAAATCTATCCGCGCCATGCTCCTGACGTGCTGCCTCGCCGGCCTCGATCCTCACCGCCTCGACAAAGGGGTCGAGGGCCGAGGACGGCCAGGCGCCGAGCTCGACCAACGCATGCGCCATGGCCAAGCGGGTCACCGTATTCGGCTCGCGGTGGACGATCTTCTGCAACACCGGTACGGCCCGTGCATCTTTGAGCGCCTCCAACGCCTCGGCGGCTGCCGCCCGAGTCGCCGCGCTCCAGGATCTGACGAGCCGCAGAGCAACCGGTACCGCTTCCGGAGTCCCGAATTCCCTGAGGGCACTGACCGCTGTGGATCGCACTTGCGGATCGCGATCCCGTAAAGCATGGGCCAGGGCGACGCTGGTGGAGGGCACTTTTAACAATCGAAGACTGTGCACCGTGCGCCGACGAACGTCGTCGTCCGGATCACGTAACGCCTTCACCAACGCCGGGGCGGCCATCGGATCAGCCAGTCGTCCGGCCACTGTGGCCGCCGAGCGCCGCACGACGATGTCGCGGTCGGCCACCCGCGCGGCAATGGCTGGGGCTGTGGCGCGATCTTTGAGCGCTCCCAGGGCCTCCACGACGGTCGCCCGCACAAAAGGATCAGGATCGCCGAGAGCCTGCTGCAACGCCGGCCGGGCCCCGGACGTTCGCAGGATCTCGAGCTCCGCGGCCGCCCGCCATCGCACGGCCGGGCTTGGATCCACGGCCAGCGCCCGCGTCAGCTCCGGCAGCACCTCGCGGCCGGCGAGGACGCGCGCAGCTTGGAGCGCGGCGGCCCGCACCTCCGGATCCCAATCGTGCGTCGCCTCCTCCAAGGCAGTCACTCCGTCGGTGAGATGGCGCCGAGCCATCACAACGCAGGCCTCGCGGCGTTGGACCGGATCGGCGACGTGCAACTGTGTCTGGAGCGTGGCGAGTGAGACTGGTGGCTCGGTGGCCACCCGCTCCGCCGGCGTCGCCGGCTGCAACTGATAGGAGAACCGATGGACATCGTCAAACTGAATCGGTAGCAGCAACTCGGTGACGGCGTCGATCGGGATCCACTGATGCCAGGGGGCTTTGACCCACTCCAGCACGCTCACCTCTTGGAAACCCGGCTTGGAGACGGTGAAGCGATACTGGCCATGAGTGATAAACGGATAATCCAAGGGGGTCACGCCGGCCTGGTGGCCGTTGACAAACACGGCCGCCCCGGGCGGATCCGACTGAATCAGGATCGTACGTTTCACGCAGCCCGACAGTACCAGCGCGACCAGTGGCACACTCCAGACGATGCCGCGGCCAACGCGCAAACCCCTCATCGGAACGCCCACAATCCTCGTCGGGCCGCGCGGGCCTCGCGCTCCAGTGTCAAAAATTGTTGGTGATGTGCCACGTTCGGTGGAATCGTCAGAATCCTCGCATACCCCTGGCGGACCATCTCGGCATTGACAAAGGTACCATCCTCTAGATAGACGTAGGCCAGCAGGCGGCCGTACTTGTCTCTCGGCTCGATGTCGAATTCAAGGCGCACCGGCTTCCCCTCCACCAGCTGCCGATTGAAGAGCCACGCTTCCCGCGCGTAGAACTGCACGGGCTTCTTCGGATGATGGAGCTCCGGGGTATCCATCCCGATGTACCGCACCCGGTCTCCCCCGACGAGCACGATCGTGTCCCCATCCACGGCTCGCTCGACCACCGCGTGCCGGACCGCCCCCGGCATCGCCTGCGGGGCCATGAGACGCGTCCCGACGATGAATAGGAGCGGGATCGCGCTGGCCAGCCACCAGACTAACCGGCTTGGCGAATTCCACCTGGAGTAGCCCGGGCGACGCTGACGAGTTAGTGTAGCATTCATCATCGGACAGCGTCAATTACCGCTGCCGCGTAGCGGGCGAGAGGATCCACCTCGAGATTGAGCGCCGCCCCAACCTGTCGAGCACCGAGCGTGGTGACGGCTGCGGTGTGCGGGATGAGGAGGATGGTCCGCGTGGTTTTGGTCGATCCTGGGGCTACGGTGAGACTGACGCCATCCAGGGTCACCGCTCCCTTCGGCACTAAGAACGGTCGGAGCGCCGCCGGAATCTCCACGGTCAGGGCGAGGCCTCGGGTCGTGGCGCGCCGCCGCACAAGGCGCCCCACCCCATCGACGTGCCCCAAGACCAGATGCCCGCCCAGCCGGTCGCCGGCCCGCAAGGACGGCTCGATGTTGACCCGGTCGCCGGGGCGACGCTGGCTCAGGGTAGTGACGCGCAGCGTCTCGCCCAGCAGATCAAAGCGGTAGACCCCGCGGGCGCGGCCCTCAACGGTCAGGCAAACCCCATCCACTGCGATGCTGTCACCGCGCCGGGCCTGCAGACGTGGGATCCGCACGACGAGTCGGGCGCGCGGCCGACGGACCAGTGACACGATGGTGCCTCGGTGTCGAATGATGCCGGTGAACATGTTAGCTCCGCACCCGCCCCTCGACGACGAGGTCGCGGCCGAGGCGGCGCCAGGTGACGCCCTGCAACGGGACGGCCTGACGTAAGGAGGTGATGCCGTCGCCGGCGACCGCCGTGGGGGCCAGTCGTCCGCCAATCAGGATCGGGGCGATGATCGCGATCCACCGGTCCACGACGCCCGCCTGCACCGCCGAGGCGATCAGTTCGCCGCCCCCTTCAATTAACAGATGAGTGATCTCACGCCGCGCCAGCTCGCGCAGGAGTGCTCGCAGATTCACGCGGCCGTGGCGGCCGGGGAGGATCAGGATTTCGGCGCCGCGGGCCGCGAGCCGACGGCGGCGGGCCGCGGAGGCGGCGCGGGTCGTTGCGATCAGCACCGGCGCTCCGCCCCGCAGGAGACGAGCCGTCGGCGGCGTCCGCAGGGCGGCGTCGACCACCACGCGCAAGGGTGGACGCATCGGTCGCGGGCCCCGGCAGGTGAGCCGGGGATCATCCGCGAGCACCGTGCGCACGCCCACCAGAATCGCATCCACCTGCGCCCGCAGCGCCTGCCCGTAGGCGCGCGCTGCCGGCCCGCTGATCCACTGCGAGTCGCCGGTCCGCGTGGCGATTTTTCCGTCGAGGGACTGCGCCACCTTCACGGTCACGAACGGGCGCCGGGCGGTCCGCCACGTCAGATAGATCTCGTTCAATGCCCGGGCCTCGGCTGCCAGCACCCCGACTCGCGTCGCCAGGCCGGCCGCGCGCAGGCGGCGCAGGCCGCGGCCGCGCACGCGCGGATTAGGATCCTCGTGCGCGGCGACAACGCGCCGGACGCCGCTGGCCAGGATCGCCGCGGTGCAAGGCGGCGTGCGGCCTTGATGATCGCACGGTTCCAGCGTCACGTAGAGGGTGGCCCCGCGGGCGCGCGTGCCGGCCGCGCGCAGGGCGACGACTTCGGCATGCGGCTCTCCCGCTCGACGATGGTAGCCGGTCCCGACGACCCGGCCTGCGCACACGATAACGGCGCCGACCATCGGGTTCGGTCGGGTCCGCCCCTGCCCGCGCGCGGCGAGCGCGAGTGCTCGCCGCATGAAGATTTTGTCAGAGCTCATCGCGGCCGGCCCGCGGCCGCCTTCAACCGCTCCACGCAGGCGTACGGGACGGTCACCGATCCCACCGTCGGGCCGTTCGTCTTCCAGGTGCCGTGCGCGTCCGATCCACCGGTCACTAGCAGTTGGTGCGCCTCCGCGTACTGCCGATAACGCTCGGCGGTCGACGCGCTATGATCAGGATGGTAGGCCTCAATCCCCTCGATCCCGGCTGCCACCAGCTCCGGCAGCCAGTCGTCGGGGACGAATCGCGCCGGGTGGGCGAGCGAGGAGACCCCACCCGCCGCGCGAATGAACTCGACCGCGGTGGCGGGCGTCAACGTCGCTCCCTTCACAAAACAGGGACCCTGATCCCCAATAAATCGCGCGAACGCCTCCTCCGGCGTCTTCACGTAGCCGCGCTGGACGAGCGCCCGGGCCAAATGCGGCCGGCCGGCCGCCCCGTGCTCGCTCAGCCGCAGTACCTCCTCGAGGGTCACGGTCACGTCGTAGGTCTTGAGTCGGTCGATCATCTCCTGCAACCGCGTCTCCCGCGCCTGCCGCATCCGGGTCAGCCGCGCCTGCACCACCGGCGACGCCGCGTCAAAACAAAATCCAAGGATGTGGAGTTCCACGCCGCGGAAAGCCACCGTCAACTCGATCCCGGCAATCACCTCGATCCGGTCACCCGCCGCGGCGAGCGCCCCCTGGATTCCGTCCACGCAATCGTGATCGGTCACCGCGATGGCCGTGAGCTTCGCCGCCAGGGCCCGCTCGACCAACTCGGCCGGAGAGAAGGTCCCGTCGGAAAAGGTGGTGTGGAGGTGGAGGTCAGCCCGCCGGAGATCGGGCGGGGTCATGAGGTCGCGGCGGTGGCGCCGACGGCGTCGGATTTGTGGAGGCGGTCGAGGATGCCGTTGACAAACTTGCTGGAGTCGGGCGAGCCGTAGCGCTTCGCCAACTCGATGGCTTCGTTGATCACGACGGTCGCCGGCACCTCCCCGCCGTGCAGCAGCTCGTAGGCGCCGAGCCGGAGGATGTTCCGATCGACGACGGCCATCCGGCGCACGCGCCAGTTCATCGCGTATTTCGCGAGACGGGCGTCAATCGCTTCACGCTGCGCCACGACGCCCTCGACGAGCGTGATGACAAACGGTTGGCTGGGCTTGGCCACCCGATGGTGCCGCAAATAGGAGGCGAGCCCTTCCGCGACGGCGTCGTGGGTGAGGTCGAGCTGGTAAAGGATTCTTAGCGCGTGTTCGCGCGCTCGGCTGCGTTTGCGCATGGGAGTGTGGTCATCACGTCGAGCATCTCGGCGGCGACGGCCGCGGCCTCCGCCCCGAGGTTCCACCGGCCGCCGGCACGGGCCACGGCATCGGCCCGCCGCTCGGCCATGATCACGCCGAACGCCACCGGCACGCCGGTCGTGCGCGCGGTCTCCGCGATCCCCTGCGAGACGGCGCGACAAATCGCGTCATAGTGGTGGGTCGCGCCGCGGATCACCGCGCCGAGGGCCACGAGGGCCCCGTAGCGCCGGCTCGCCGCCAGCGCCTGGGCTACCACCGGGATCTCAAACGCCCCCGGCACCCAGACCACCTCGACGGCGGCTGCCGGCAGGCCGCGGGCCTTCAGCGTCGCCAGCGCCCCATCGAGCAGGCGCTGCGTCAACGGCTCGTTGAACCGGCTGACGATGATGCCGACGCGGCGCGGACGAGGCATGGGGCGATCGGCCTACTCGTCGGTCCGCTCGAGCAGGAGGTGCCCGAGCTTGTCCCGCTTGGTCTTCAGATACCGGGCGTTCGCCGGCGTCGCGGGGATTTCCAGCGGGACCCGCTCGACGATCGTCAGGCCGAAGCCATCGAGCCCCACCACCTTGCGAGGATTGTTGGTCATCAACCGGATCTCGCTTAACCCCAGATCCACGAGGATCTGCGCGCCGATGCCGTAATCCCGCAGATCCGGATCGAACCCGAGGGCCTGATTCGCCTCGACGGTATCCATCCCTTGATCCTGCAGGGCATAGGCCTTCAGTTTATTCGCAAAGCCGATGCCGCGCCCCTCCTGCCGCAGATAGAGGATGACACCCTTCTGCGCCTGGCCAACCAGCTCGAGCGCCCGGGCAAGCTGCGGCCCGCAATCGCACCGCCAGGAGCCGAACACATCGCCCGTCAAACATTGCGAGTGGACGCGGACGAGCACCGGCGGCTCATGAATGTTCCCCAGGGTGAGCGCCGCGTGCTGCTGCCCATCAATCAGCGATTCAAATAAGATCACCCGGAACTCCCCGTGCGGCGTCGGGAGCTTGGTCTCGATGACGCGGCGAATGGACTTCTCCGCCTGCAGCCGGTACTTGATGAGCCCGGCAATCGTGCAGACTTTCAACCCATGCGTCTTGGCGAACTCCAAGAGCTGGGGGGTGCGCGCCATCGTCCCGTCGGCGCTCATGATTTCGCAGATGACACCGGCTGGGAAGAGCCCCGCCAGCCGCATCAGATCCACGGAGGCCTCGGTGTGCCCGGCCCGCACGAGCACCCCGCCCGGCCGCGCCCGCAGCGGGAAGATGTGCCCGGGACGCACCAGGTCACCGGGCCGAGTCTTCGCGTCGATCAGCGCTTGGATCGTGCGGGCCCGGTCGTGCGCCGAGATCCCGGTCGTTACCCCCTCGCGCGCATCCACGGACATCATCCAGGCGGTGCCGAACGGCGTCTGGTTCTCGACGGCCATCGGCGCGATCTCGAGCACCTGCAGCCGCTCCGCCTCCATCGGCACGCAGATGAGGCCCCGCCCATGCTCCGCCATGAAGTTGATCGCCTGGGGCGTGGCAAACTGGGCCGCGAGGACGAGATCGCCCTCGTTCTCGCGATCCTCGTCATCAATCACGACGACGATCTGCCCGGCCTTCAGCGCGGTGAGGACATCAGGAATGGGATCAAACATGGCGGGGGTCAGAGCGTCTCGGTCAGGCCGGTGCCGCGCGAGGCCAGTCCCGGGATGGAGACCGGCAGCCGGCCGGTGGACGTCAGTTTACCGAAGAGGATCTTCGCCGCCGCCGTGCACGACGGCCCGCGCACCGAGTAGGTCGCCAGGTACGTCTGCACCGCGGGGAATGCGGCCAGATCGTACGGGTTCCCCATCGCCACCACGATCACCGGCTTGCGCGTGCGCAAGAGCGCCTCCACCACCTCGATTTGGAAGGGGGACTGCTGCGCGAAGTAGGTCGCCACGACAATGCGCGAGGCCTTGCGCGCGACCCCGAGCATCGCCTGCATGTCGGGGGCGACCATGACGCCGGGCCGGCGGCGACGCAGCGCCTCGACGTGATCGGGCCCCTCCGGCGGCAGGACGAACACCGCCTGCACGTTCGGGTGATGCGCCCGCAGCGTGGCGTCCAACTGCAACACATCGTTGAAGGAATTATCCGCCGGGGTCAGCCGCTCAAACGGCGGGTAGACCACCACGATGGCCTCCGAGGCCGGCACCCGCTGCAGCCCGATCCCCGGCTCCGCGCGCACGACGGTCACCGCGTGATCCGCGATGGTCTGCGCCACCGCCAGGGACTCCGGCGTCCGGATGTGCGCCTCCGGCGAGCCGCCATTGAGCTCGATCGGGTACCGCTGCAGGAGGCGCGTCACGCGCGCCACCGAGGCCGCCAGCCGCTCCCGGCTGATCCGCCCCGACTGCACCGCCACAAGAATCGCATCGTAGGCCGCCCATTGGTCCGCCGCCGTGTACGGCCGGCCAAAACACTCTTGCCAGAGCTCATTGACCGACGGGGCATCCACGCCGGTGATCACCATGTCGGCACCGGCCTCAATCGCCTGCACCGCCGCCTCCCCGACGCCGAACTGCCGGATGATCGCCCCCATCTCGAGGGCGTCGGTGATGATCACCCCGTCGAAGCCGAGCCCTGGCACGGTGACGTCGCGGCCGTTCACCTTCAACGTGACCGGGCCGTGCGACCGCAGGATCTGCGAGAGGAGCATGGACGACATCGTCGCCGGCTTGCGGTCCAGCCACGGGAAGGCGATATGCGCCGTCATCACCGCCTCCGCCCCGGCCCGTGCCGCCATCTGGAAGGGGACGAGTTCCACGGCCATCAACCGCTCGAGGGAATGCGGGATCATCGGCAGGCCCGTGTGCGAGTCGCGATCGGTGTCGCCATGGCCGGGGTAGTGTTTCACCGTCGCGGCCACGCCGGCCGCCTGCAACCCCTGCGTGTAGGCGGTCACCAACTCCGCCGCGATCGCCGGATCCTCGCCGAAGGAGCGGGTGCCGATCACCGGATTGGCCGGATTGATGTTGACGTCGCCGACCGGCGCGAAATTCCACCGGATCCCGAGCGCCCGCAACTCCCGCCCGGCCACTTCGCCGAAGGCCCGCGCCAACCGGGCCGCCGTCGCCCGATCCCCCTGCGCCACCGCGCCGAGGGCCATGTTCCCCGGTGAGCTGGTCAGCCACGGGGCGTTCTCGAGCCGGCCCCCTTCCTGATCAATATTAAAAAGGGGCTGGGGCACGTACTGCCGCACCGCCCGGATGAAATCGGCGAGCGCGGTCGGCCCGGCCATGTGCTGGGGATAGAGCGTAAAGGTACGCACCCCGCGGCGGGCGAGCTCCTCCCCCGCGGCGGGCCGCTCGAGCGGGTTGAGATCCACCACCGCCGAGAAACTGACCAGTTGGGCCACTTCTTCGTGAATCGTCATAGACCTCTTAGTATAACACCGACGGGGCGGAATAGAAACGGCCGGATGGCGAGGCGTCATCCGGCTCTTCGACGGTCAAGCCCGGCTTTGAATGCGCTGCAATCGCTTGAGAGCCTCTCGATACACCTCGAAATCTCGCCGCAGGCCAACCTTGAGTACGAGCACTTCGACCCGTTGCTCGATGATCTGATAAATGACTCGATACGCCCCCACCCGTAACTTCCACCATCCGGATAATTCTTCTCGCAAGGGTTTTCCATAAGCCTTGGGATCCACGGCGAGGCGGGTTCGGAAGGTCTGAAGGATGCGCCGACGAACGGGAGGGTCGAGCCGGGCGAGATCCTCAGACCACACGAGCGGGTCGGCGATGACCGTCCACACGTGGGGCTACCGCATTCCCGCACGCCGCTCGAGCGTTTCGAGCGAGAGATAGGCCTTCCGAGGCGTCCGATGGTATCGGGCCTTGGCCTCAGCCACGAGGAGGTGATCCGAGACCAGCTCCAGCAAGGCCTCCATCTCCTCATACTTGGCCACCGGCAGCATCACGGCCACCGGTTTGTGCCGCCGCTCGATGATGACGGTGGAGTGTTCCATCTGCTTGAGAATCTCCTCGGCGTTGGTCCTGAGTTCCGAAATGCCGACCAAGGTCGTCTCCGATTTGACAGTGACCATCGAATGCCCTCCTCGTTCAAATCAAGCATACCAGATGACACTTTAATAGTCAAATGAATAGACGAATGAATGACCACGTAGCTGAATAGAAACGGCCGGATGGCGAGGCGTCATCCGGCCGCTGGAGAAGCCGACAGGTGAGTCGTTACACCATCGAGCCGAGATACTCCTCTGCCCCCGCCGTTGCCCGTTTAAACACGTCTCGCATCGCCTCGGGCAATTGGTCAAACCCGGCCCGCCACAATTCTTCCAACGTGTTGACAACGGTGAAATTCTCGTTCCCGAAATAACTGGAAACCCAACCACCTACCCCGCCCAATGTAGACAGGTCGGCAGGATTCGCAATGTGGATCTGATGATCAATCTGCAGATAGGATGCTGGTATGATCGATTTACCATCCGTCACTCCTAAAATCTGCTCCGGTTTCACACCGAACTCGATCAGCGCTTTTGCCTCGGCGGGCTTCGTCACGACAGCGAGGTAAGCCAAACCCAGCGCCTCTAATGCTGGGGCCGCCGATAAGGCATCATCGCGAAGCACATAGCGGTTCATGGTGAGGGCCGCCGTTACTTGGCCACGCCACGCAGTCAGATCTTCCAAACCCGATCGCACGGACGCCAAGAGCACGCTGCTGCCCAGCGACACCGGACGTGTCGGAAGCCCTGGCACACGCTGACCTATGGGTACGATCTCCACCCCGCCCGGCAACTCTGTCGGCCGCTGGACGGGCGGCACCGCTCCGGTTCCTGCGCCAATCTCCGGCTGCTCCGCCACCGGGGCCTGCTCCAACCCTGCCGTTTGTGCTAGTTGAAGCTCATGGAGGTATGCCTCTGCTCGCGCCAAATCCAACGCGAGACTCCGAGTCAACCCTTCATCTTGCTCTCGCTGAGCGGCTGAGAGTTGCACCTCAAGGTCATGCACGGCCTCCCGAGCCGCTCGGATTTGCGGCGGCTCCTCCATCCCAGCAGAACCGATCGGGACGATGAGGACGACCCGGTCACGGTAATTCTCTTCAGGGAAACGAGTTGCCATTTTCAACTCATAGCCGAGAATCTTCCCGGGGCTTCGGCTCTCTAACTTCGTGAGATGGCCGGACACTATACTCACCGTATCGGAGCCAGCCCTATCACCACCAACGGTATACTTAACGTTGGGGAACAAATCCCCGGTACCCACGATTACTGTCTTGATCCCTGCATTCAATTGTGCCAGGAGGCGAACACGCAGGGCGTCCTTTTCGCTCTTGGCAAAATACCCCAGCGTGCCATGATCGATCTCCAATCCCTCAATCCCGCCAACGGCCGGGGCCTGCTCCAGCCCGGCCGTTTGACGACGCGACTCCACGTTCTCACGAATTTGCTGCAGGGTGGCCTGCTCATCCGCGATGAACAGGTCGCGCCCCTTGTCGCGCAGCCCATCGCCGATCTGGGCGAGGGTCGTTCCGCGCGGCCCGAGGACCAACCGCTGGACTTCAACGAGCACCTCATCCGCGCTGATCATCGGTGCAATTGGATCCAGCACGGCGGCTCGGAATTGGGCCTTGGTCGCCTCGGTCTGGACTAAGCGGGGCAATCCGCGGCGAATCGTTGGGTAATCCTTCAAGCGCCAGAGCTGCTCATCGCTCAAGGTGGCCACCCAGTCGCTTGCAGCATTCAGGGTCCCTTCGGGCAACGTGTTCTGGACCTTACCCAGCAACCACAGGAAGTACAGGAGAGGATCGTAATCCTTATTCTTGACTCCACTCGATGCGATGAGGAGGCGCTGACGATTGGCTCCGGACGCTCTCAAATCTGAGAATTCCCGTCGGAGGGCTTCGATCCGCTCATGCTCCCCGGCCAGCAGACCGCGGGGATCCTCGAGCGGCCGGTCCTCCTCCCCGAAAATGCGCTCAAAGATACGGGCGGCGATCTGCGCCTGGGCCACGGCCGTTTTGCCCCGCAACATGTGGAGAGTTTCTCGGGTCGCGTCATCCGTGGTCTTTGCCAACTCGTCATCAATCAATGCGTCCACGGCCGTATCCGTGCGGCTGACGAAGAGCGAATTCACCGAGTGAATCTGGCTCAAGATTCCCTTGATGTCCTGGGCCAACACATCCCGTCGTTGCAACGCGGCCCGCAGTGCGGTCAATCCCCGGACGTAGGCCTCGACCGTATCCAGCGCATGCGTCAACGCGAACACCAGGGTGACGTTCACATTCACCCGGTCGGCCGTCGCCAATCCCACGGCCTGGACTCCGGCCAGCTTCTCACGGAGCGTGGCCAGCTCAGGAAATTCCTGGATGGCTGTTGCACCCAACGCTTCTTGATCACCGACATTGCCAACTTTGGTGAGTCCAGCCACGTTTCCAACTTTCGTGAGCCCTGCGGCCCCCCCCGCCGCGGCGTAATCGGCATGAATGGCCGCTGCTTCCTCGGCAATCCCCATAGGGTTAGTTGTCTCTGGACGCGTCTCACGCGACGGCAAGCCGAGCTCCGGCCAGTTCCCTTGTACGTTGCGGAACAACCGCGCGGCCTCAACCGCGGCTTCACGATAGAGCGTGTTGTAGATCTCGAACACCGCCTCATCAAGCGGGCGATCAGCATTGATGGTCGCCAACTCCGCCATGCGGTCGTCAAGTTGCCTCGACTGGACCAGCTGCCGAATCAGCGCCTGATTCGTCGTCATGTTGGCCGCGCCGCGCTGCTCGATCGTGCGCACGAGCGCTTGCTGCCACGTCTCGCCGGCGGCCGGCGCGGGGAATCCGTCCAGCGTCGTGATCACCAATCCGTAGGGATCTTCTGAATTCGTCAGGTTCGCCAATCGCATCAACGAAGTCTTGGGCAAATTGCTCGGATCAATGACCGCCGGGGCCACTTCCTCCAACCCGGCGGCGAGCTGGACGCCGGTCGGGAGGGAATCTCCTGTCTTAAACACCAACCCCCGGGCGGCTCCGGGAGGCGTGACCTCCACGATCTGAGCGGCATCTCGGGCCAGTGTCGCGGCATCTAGTCCGTAATAGGCAGGCATCTGCTCCGGCGAACCGGTCCGCAACGCGCGCTGGGCCGGCTCCTTGAACACGATGATCGGTGGCACCTGACTGAACTCCCACCCACTCTGCAGGGCGGCGCTCCGTACAACATCCACGAGGATCTTGGCCTTGCCGCTGTACGCGACAAACACCGGCTTTCCTCGGCCGAGGAATCCACGGAAAAACTCTGAGCGTGCGATGGCTTCAGGCGAACTCGCTGAGACAACGGCGATCTTGACTGAGGCCTTCTGCTGCGCCTCCAACGCCCACGGCACCACCTCACCCGAGGTGACGAGGAGCAGATCCGCCGCCGTCGGCGCTCCCCACACCTTGAACCCCTCTTCCTGAAGCGTCGGCGCCGGCAACTGCGCGGCCCAGGCACTGCGATGCAACCGAAGAATGATCGGCTCACGGCGCTCTTGGGCCAGCGCGATGGCCTTCTGCGTCAACTCCACCGCCTCCGTGGCATCCGCCGGCTCCAGCACGGTGATGCCGGCCCCTGCGAACATCGAGGGCTCTTCCCACGACGCGTTGCTCGGCCCATCGGACGCCGGCCCAATCGGCCCGCTGTGGGTGAACGCAAACACCCCTGGGAGGTGATTCTGCTGCATATAGAGGATGGAATCCGCTGCTAGTGAACCAAACCGTTCGAACGTCGCGGCCACCGGGATCTGTCCGGCCGCCGCTAACCCGGCCACCACGCGCCCGCCGCTGGCCTCACGGATGCCCAGCTCCACGAACCGTCCCTGAGGATCTTTCCCAAACACACCGAATGGCACGGTCTTTTTCAGACCCGTCGAGCCGCTCAGGTCTGAAATATCCACTGGGACAATGCGGCGATCTTGGGCCATCAATGCGGCTAAGGTCTCGCCGAATGCCTCGCGGGTCGCCACCTTCTGCTCCGCCGTGTAAACCGGCAAGGCCACCTCGGGCTTCGGCCTGGCAGCTTCCGCCTGTGCCTTCGATGCGGTCACCCCTCGGTTGATCTCGGCGATTTGCTGGGCCGTCAACCGTGCCGCCTTCAACTGTTCGGTGAGCTGGGTCACGCGCGCTTCAAGCTCTCCGACAACCTCGTCGAACGGACGATCGGTGGTGGCAATCCCGAGTCGCCCGGCAATCTCCGACGCGGCTTGGGCGAATTCGTCCTTCGTCAACGCCTTGCCGTGGTACGCCGTCTTCCCCTCCGCAAACGAGACGCCGCGACCCTTGATCGTATGGACAATCACGACCCGCGGGCTCCCGTTCCGCGCCGAATCAGCCCTCACCTTGGCAAACGCGCCTTGGAGCGAACGAATGTACTCGAGGTTGTTGCCCATCGGGCCGGCCTCGACGACCTGGACTTCCCACCCCTTGCTGTGGAGTTGGTCGGCGAGATCCTGCGGCCCGTACCCCACATGCTCCTTCACCGCCCGCTCCTGCTGGACCTCATTCCAATCCACCACGACGAGGAAATTATCGAGGCCCAGCGTCGGCGCCTTGTCCCACACTTCATGCACTTTGCCGCTCTGGATCTCACCATCGCCAGCCACCACCACGACGGAGGCCGGGTTCCCCTGCTGTTTGAGGGCGATCGCCATGCCCTCGGCCGACGCCACGCCGCCGCCCAACGCTCCGGTGGAGACCTCCGCCGAGTCGTCAATCGTCATATCAGGGTGTCCCTGGAGACGGCTGTCGAGTCGTCGAAGAGTCTTCAAATCCTCACGGGTAATCGTCGGGTCACCCAGAAGGGCCCGCAGAGCGTACCATCCCGGCGCCGCGTGCCCTTTCGAGAGGATAAAGCGTGTGCGCCCGTCCCATTTGGGGTTCGTGGGATCATACCGTACGATCCCGCTGAGGAAGAGCGTGGCCAAAATCTCAGCCTCGGACAGCGACCCGCCCGGATGTCCCGCCCCCGCGTGACCAATCGCATCCAACGCCAGGTAGCGGATCAGCTCCGCCGCCTCGTTGATCGTCGCGTCACTGACTTCCTCCAACCCGCTGGCGGAATGGCGATAGGCGACGAGCGTGTCACCATGTCTGACCAAGATAATGTTCCTGGCTGCAACAGTTTGCGAGAGGTTCACCAAGACGGGAAACATTGCCCTCTCTTCGATGGGCAATAGCTCCCCTTGCTCTCCCTGTTCTCCAAAACCGTCGATTCGCCGGCTGTTCGAGCCAATCTGCAGGAGGGCAGCGCCGCTGGTCTTAATCGCTTCATAGGCCTCTAAAGGAGTATACGGTCCTTCGTGGAAACCGTCGTGTTGCTCGATCAAGCGCAATTGGGCAAGGTCTGCTGCCAAGGTCGCTTTCCTCGACGAAGTCTCGGCAAGACGCGCATGCGCTGTCACCAATGCCTCTTCGGCATGGTTGCGCTGGTCCCCCAGTACTGTAGCCCCAGACTTCTGGCGAAGCGTTTCATTCGCTTGGCGGTGCCCATTAAGTCCCGCTTCTTCGCCATCGAGCGCCGCCAGCTCGCGAACCAATTGCTCAATGCGTCCCCTCAAGTCACTCTCCTCCAACCCGACCGGGGTCACGGGGCGCGTAACGGGAGCTGCGACGGCATCCAGCGCTTTGACAAGAAACCCACTGAGACCTTGCAGGTTCACTTTGCCCGGCAGATCGCGCTGCTGGTGCAATCCCCACGCTACATTGGCACTCTGCAAAGCAGTCCTTACTGCTTCGCGGTCAGGCGGAATTCTGCTCAGCACCTCATTGACGTTCTTGAGCGCGTCTGCAACCGTCTTGCCTTGCTCCAAGGTTAACGACGGTGCTTGCTCTGTCACCCCAAGTTGCCATAGCGCCTCTTTCACCGCCGTCCGCACCGTCGTCACCCACGTCTCCTCCGCCCCGGCGGCGGGGAGATACGAATAATCACGTACTAAGGTCGCCCGGGCGATCGGGGTCCGTAAAGTGTCGCCGGTCGTCTGCCCGCTCTCGCTGGCGAGTCGCACACGGGCCGGCTCACCGGCGTCACTCCGGGCCATGACACGGTAGCGCACCACGACGAGTCCATGCAGTTCCAAGAAATCCCCTTCCTGCAGCACGGTGTCCTGTTGCACGGGGCGTGGTCTTGATGCCGCTTGGAGAAATGCCCGTAATGTTTGCAATTGGGTCCCGTCCGGGTACGGGAGGATCGTCCCGCCTCGAGGATCGAGTTCCCAAAGGATGGCCCGAACCTGGCGGATGAGCGGCGCGCCATTCAGCTCCTCCTCCAATTTCTGCATGAGGTGATTATCTTCAACAACTCTTTTCGCCCGTTCCACCACGTCAAGCTCGTCGACGGCTGCTGCGGCAACACTCGCCTGCTCCAACCCGGCGTGGAGGAACCGGTCCGCCGTCGCGTGGACCCGGATCTGCCGATAGTGGTCACGAAATGTTTTGACATCGCTGACTTCGACCAACCAGATCGTTCCATCCGTATCCACAAGGAAGAAATCACCACTGTTGATGAGAAAAGGAGCGCCGGGGTCAGAAATAGGCCGCCCTTGGTGCGGGAGGGATGTCCAGAAACGGCTATTCTTCACAAACAACGGAATAAAAGGTTGCTCTCCATCTAGCAACGGATAGTCGGTCTCCATCAGCAGATGTCCCTGCTCCCCCTCGTTGAGTACCCCTTGTAAGAGCTTGATCCCTTCTGGGCCCGTCAACCAGACATCTTCCTGGGGCGGCCGAGGGACCTTGAGGAACTCCGTCGTCGTAGAGACGGTGAAGGCGAGCCCGTCAACCCGCGTTGTCTCTGGTCGCAAAGTGATGCCTTTGGCCTCGGCTTCCTCGCGCGTCAAAGTCACGCGCTTGGCCTCTCTAAGACTACCCTCTGGGATCTGTTGGAGCCACGCAGGAGTTGTTGTCGTTCCCTCGAAAAACGGCGAGGATTCATGGACGACGAGAATTGTGCGTTGATCCTTCCCAAGGAAACAGTAAAAGGGCTCGATTGTATTTCCCCCACCTGGACGCGGACAGGCGATCGATAACGTCAGAAACCCGGGGACTTGAATGTCGCCTGAGGCCGCCCTGCTCCAACCTGCCAAACGGAATCCGAACGAGTCATCCAAAATAGGGCGGAGGGTCGCTACGACCTGGCGGAACGACCCATGGGCGGTGGACGGAATAGCTCTGAGCGCTTCGTCCATCATGAGCGGCGTCGATCGGGAAGGTGGTGCAATCGTCGCAGTCGCTTCCAAACCGGCGACGAAATGCGGGATGAGATGTGCGTGCACGGCTTGCTTAAGCGCTTCAAGATCCACCGGCTTCTGGAGAAACTGGGTAAATTTCCCCGCCGTCACGTAGTTGTTCACCTTCGTGACCTGCGTCTCCTCCCCAGGCGAAGAGAGCAGGAACACCACGGCCGGCTGCTTGGCAGCTTGGACCGCATCGGCCACCTCAAACCCTAACCCTTGGTCGGTATTCAAATCCGTGAACATGGCCAGGAAGGGGACGTGGTGCTCCCGGACCCACTGCGCCGCTTCCGTCGCCTTCGTAAAGATCTTCACCTGCTGCAGATCAATAGTCCCCGCCTTGATGTAGTCCCCCAGGACAAGCCCCAGTTGGTCCAGCAAGAGTAACTGGTTGTGCGGCGCATCCTCCACAATGACAAACGTGACGTCCGACGAGGCGACTTTCAACTTCTCCGCCCCGACGTGGGCGGCGGCGATCTTGGCCACGTCCTGATCGTCTTTCACTGAGAGCGCCACGGCCACGACACCCTGCGCGGCCAGCGCCGTCTTGTCCGCCACCGTCATGCCGCCGCTGGGGACAAACTCTGCCGTCGGGAGCGCTGCCCGGATGGCCTCGAGAAGAGCCGCGCCTTTGAGGGTGGGCAGTCGGAATGATTGTAGCGGGGCTTTCTTCCCCAAGTGTCGGCGGATCGCCGTCGGGGTCGCCTCCGGCAACGTCGCATCCGAGGACTCCGCGATCTTGACAAAGCGGTCATAGTCTGCCAATTCCGCGCTCGTCATCGGGGCTTTGATGGCCGATTCGTACTTGGCCAAGCCCTCGAAGTTGACGGGAAACACTTTCAGGAGTTGCGCGCCGGCCGCGTGGGCCTCCTGGGCCTCGGCAACGGTCCGCACGCCGGGGATCGCCACCAGGCCTAAGCCCACCGCATAGACGACGATTGCCTTATCAAACGTCGGGCTGACGACAATCGTTGCGCCGGCCTCACGCGCCGCCCACACTTGTGTCGGGTCAGAGACTGAGCCCACGGCCACCGGCACGCGCAAGCCCTCGGCCTTCAGTTGGGTCACCAGGCGTCGAACGATTTCTCCGACTTTCGATTCGTGCTCTGGACGAACTCGGTACGCGATTTCAGGAATCCCACCGGCCTTGGCCAACGCCACCCCCAACGCCACGGCTTTGACGATCGCGGCCTCGGATTGCTCGCGGGTCTCCTCCGCGCGGTCCTCCGGCGTGATCACGCCAAAAATCCCGGCCTGCCGGCTCGCCGCCAAGACGTTCTGCACTTCCTCCGCCCCGGCGGCAATGAGTTGCGCCGTCAACGGAAGGGCGGCGGCTTCGACATTCCGATCGAGTGCCCGGAGGAAGGCGAGATCATTCCCCGTTGGACTTGTTCTGAAGACATCCGTGATGATCGTGAGGGTCCCCCGGAGGCCTGGCTGAATCTCTGGTTGGCCAAACAGCCACGCCATCAACAGGTCATGGGTCACCGGTGTTCCCTGGACGGTCACCCCCCGCTGCTGAGCCACCTGCGCCAGTCGGTCAATCTGCTCTCCGATGATCAGATCGGTTGCCGGCAAGACCCACAGGGAGGATTCGGATCCACGGCCCGACGGGACACGATACGCCCGGACCGTGAGGAGGGATTCACTCAGCGCAGGCGCGGCGTGCACATTCTTCGTCAACTCACTCATCAGCCGAGACAAGTCTTTCTGGGTGGGCCGAGCAACCGACCGGGTGACCCACTCTCCACTCCAGGAGGTCCGGTCTCCGACTCGGGAGATGACGGGCATCTTGATATTGAGTCTGGCCGCGCCGGCAAGCTGGGGTGTGAGCACGGCGACGGCCTGATTGAGGGCGACGCCTTTCGGGTCCTCGATCAACGAGATGGCCTCGGTAGCCACCGGAATCGCCGGAGGCGGTGTCGGGGCCGCCGCGGTGGCTGGGGCCGTCGTGCCCTTGCCACGGCCGAGACGGGCCTTCAGCCCAGCGACCGCACCGCGCAGGCCGTGCGGCGTCGTCTCCTCCGCCCCGGCGCGGCGCCAATACCGAATTGCCGGGCCGCCATCGACCGGCGAGAGCGAGAGAGGTTCATCCAAGCTGTACCCCTGCACGATCATCGCCGCATCGGCAACCGGGTCGGAAAGTTGGCTTCCTCTGACAAATGTTCGAAACTCTTGCTCGAGCACCTGATGAGGATACCCCTGCCCGGTCAACCATTGCTGAACCATCTGTTCACCGAGCCGCGTGGCCGTTTGCTCCTCTGCCCCGGCGGCGGAGGTGGCGCCAGATGGGATCGGCTGCTTGCCGAGGGCGGTGGTGAGCTGCTCTTCTATTTCGCTGTTCTTGGGTTCTTGCACACGCATCGTGGACTTGGTCACACGGCGCGCGGAAGTGGGCGCACTGCCCCCGGGGGCGGCGACGGCAAGCTGGGAGAGATTAAAAAAGCAAAGCGTGAGGAGTGCAATAACGCGGTGAAAACCGGCGAAAGTTTTTCGTCCCATAGCTGTGCGGGCCTCCATGAGTGACGCGGTCGCAACCGTCGGGTATGACGACGCTCGGGGAGTACGAATAAACAATGCCGAACCGATCAACGCCCCGTAGTGTACCTGCCGCCGTGCAAGCCGTCAAGAAAAATAATCTGTATTTTTATTCTATCTAACGTCATGCCAAGTCCCCGACGGTGAGGCTCCATCGGAGCCGCTCATCAAACCACGGCATCTCGATCTGCACGGGCGGGACCAGTTCATCGAACACTGTCGCCTCGACAGCCTCCTCCAAGCCAGCGGGGGCGCGGGTGACGGCGCGCGCCAGCGGACTGTCGTCGAACAGTTCCTTGGCCACCCGCTGCCACTGGCGCGGGTGATGCGAAAATTCCAACAACACCTCGGAGTCAAACGCCAGCAATCCGACCAGGCGGCGCGCGATCCGGTTGTCCCGACTCCAGAGGGGCACGGGCCTCTCATTCCGACGCCGGAGGAATCCGTCCGTCCCGAGTCGCCACGTGGTATCGTCCCAGTCGAAGCGGAGAAAGCGGGTGCTCGAGGTGGGATCTGGGGTCATCACATGGGTCACCCGACTGCCCAGCTCCTCGGCGTGGTTCGAGGACGGCAACATCTTCTGGAACTGATCCATCCACACCAGGGCTCGGCGGGTCCCAACATAGGCCGAGGCGGAGATGAGCTGGCGAATGACGTGGGGTCGCTCGTCCCCCCTCGCCCACACCGTCGCCCACAAGGTCTTGATCCAAGCAAATGCCTCATCAGGGTCCTTGGCCAGTCGAGCGAATCCGACTAAGGCGCTCACTCGCGCATCGAGCGGTTCCTCCTCCGATGCCACGGTAGCGTGATAAATCTCCCGGAGACGCGTCCTCAGTTCCCCGGCTGGATCCTCCCTCAACAATTGGGGAACTCGCTCTTTGACCACCCCAAAGAGTGCCTGCTTCTGCTCGGACGACAGTCTCTGCCACATCTCCGGTGATTCAGCGACTGCGAGAAATGTGCGGAACCATGGCCGCTGAGGTGCGTCACCGTACCACGTATGGAGTTGGTGCTCGAGAGGTCTGGCGTCCTGAAACTTCTTGACGGCCTCAAGGAAACTCTCCGGCGTCCACGGCTCCTCGGCCCCGGCGCGATGGGACCAGGCGTCATGGAGTTGCGAGAGGTCCGCATCGCGGTAGACGTCTGCTGTCACGTGCTGCTCCATCGCCGCGATCTCGTCGAGCGTCGCCCCGCCAGTTCCCTCATGCCGGGCGGTTTCGGTGCCAGCCGCCACGAACGCCCGGAGGAGCTCCGCGAGCTCTCTATCGCTCAGCGTCTCGAACGAATACCCCGTCCTCATCTCCCGAGATCTGGCGTATCGGGCAACCAGCGCCGCCAGGGCTGTATCTCCCGCCCCGACGGAGTTGACCACGGTGATCTTCGGAGCCGGCGCGTAGGCCACGCGATCCCGCTCGATCCACAACGCCCCACCCTGATCAAGAGAGATGAGCATGATGCGAACGGATGGGTGCGCCTGCATCACGTGGCGCGCCTGGGTGATGATGGCCTGGGGGTCTTGTCGCAGCGCGGCCTCGTCCTGCCGGCTCATGGTTGCCAGCTCAGCCAGATTGGCGGTGAACAGATTGGCGTGCTGCAAAATCCTGTCCAGCATCGCGGGCTGGCTCACGACGTCGGCCTTGGGATTATAGAGGGTGACGAGCTGATGCTGCTGGCCAATCGCGAGGAGGTCACCCAGGATCTCGGGATCGCCACCCGGGGGCCGGCTCGTGACGATGAACACGCCTCCGGCCTTGTTCCGGCACGCCTCGTGCTCCTGCGCGATGAACGCCTCGCGTTCCTCGAGGGACCAGCCAGGCGGGGCCCCGATAATCCGATATTCCTGTCCCAGATCGCGGACGATCGGAAATACATTGAAAGGGGTGTCGTGGGCCAGCGGGACCCAATGACCGCCGAGAGTGCCAGGAATACCGGCCTGTTCCATCAGCGCCCGCTGCAACGCGCCCCGCGGACCGTTCCCATAGGTCCCGACCGGCTCAAACTGTGCGCCGAGCGAGGCCAGGGCCACCATCACATTGATGGGAGACCCACCAAGCGTGCATCGGACCCCGGCGGGATCCACGAGCAACCGATCCTCCGCCGGTCTCCATGTGACGGAAAAATCCAAAGCCCCCGTGACGGCGAGAACCACGACAGGCGTTTTGGGTGTCGGGATCTTGGTGGGCTGAGGGACCGATGCCTTGAGAAGCCGTTGTACCAATGCTTCCGCCGATCCGTGACACGCATCCCAGAATTTTTCTGAAGTCGGGCCGGCTTGCTCGCCGCCAAAGTCCTTGGCGAGCCGCGCCAGAGTCTCCACGGTCACCCGTTCAAGCCGCGGCTCATTGAACAATTCTCTGAGCGCCGCAAGGAATTGTCCGGTCAGCGACTCCTCCAAGCCGGCAGAGCTAGGAGTAGTCACCCCGAACCTACCCGAAGATGGCGTGAGGGATTGCTCGAGGCCGGTGTCGGCTTCGGCCACGGCCTTAACCCGCAGCATGCTCTGGGTGGGGGCCGCTCCGGCGAGCGGAGAGCAGGCGAAGGCCCCGAGGGTCAGGGCGGTGAGCAGGCGACAGATTGGTGTGACCGTTGATTGTCTCATGTCTGAGAGGGTGATGCTCTAACTATACCTGACGACCGGGATGACTGTCAAGATGACTAACAAGATTTATTGTGTCTAACATTGTTGCGTCTGGCGGCTGCGGGGCGTATACTGAGGAGGTGCGTCCCGAGTCGCGCTGGACATGGCTGACCGTTGGGCTGATCGCACTGGTCACCCTCGGCAGTCGGCTCGACTGGGTCTCCTACCCGCGCTTTCTCGACAGCTACTACCACCTCGGAGTCATCCAGGGCTTCCGGCAAGCCGGCGGCGTGGCGCTGCACGCGTTCTGGGAGGCGGCGCCGGCGGGCCGGCCGCATCTCTACCCGCCCCTCTTCCACCTGCTCTGGGTACCGGTCTGGGCGCTCACCGGCGATCCGATCACCGTGGCCCGGCTCTGGACATTCCTGGGGGCGCCCCTGCTCCTGCTGACCTTGGCGTCGGCGGCGCGCGCACTCGGTGGGCCGCGCCGCGCCGCACTGACCGTGGTCGCGGCACTGATCCCGGTCAATCTTTACCTCTCCACGCTGATCCATCCGACGGCCACTCTCGCGGCGATCGGCGTACTCGGGGTCTGGTGGCTCCTCGAGCAGCGCCGGACGCTGGCGGCCGGACTGCTCCTTGGGCTCATCGGCTATCTGCACCCGGGCTTGCCGTGGGTGACGGCGCTGGCCCTCGGACTCCTGGGGGTCGTAGATCGCACGCGGCGGCACGCCCTGGCCATCGCCGCCCTCGGGCTCCTGGTGATGGCGCCCTGGTGGTGGCACGTCGGGCAGCATCTTGCCGCGCTGCGCGCCACTCAACCGCCCGAGGGCCGGCTTCTCGAACTGCCGGTCGTCGCGCTGTTGCTCGGGGCGGTGGGTGCCCTCATCGCCTGGCGGCGCGCGCCGGCCTATCGCTTCCCGCTCGCCTTGCTGGCGGCCGCCCTCCCGTGGGCCGCACGTTACCCCTACCGCCTGCTTGCGCAAGGAATGGTGCCGCTGGCCCTCCTCGGGGGTGTGGCCATTGAGTCGGTGTGGGCCGCGCTGTCGCGGCGGTGGAGCTGGGGACGCGCCGCGGGGCTGGCGGGCCTGGCCGCGCTGGTCACGCTCAGTCCGTCGCTCCTCCTCCATGCCCCGCCGGGCCAGCGCCTCGCCTGGGGGGACACGGGGCTCGCCGCCGCGCGCGGCGTACCCCAGCACCGCGGGCACGCGGAGTCCCTCTATCACGCCCGCGAGTTTGCGCCGTTCGTCGAGGGGCTGCGCGCGCGAGCGCGGCCGGACGATCTCTTATTCTGCAACTATCCCTATGTCAATGGGCTGCTCTCAGTGCTCACGGGACTGGCGACGACGACGAATATGGTGCCGGAGGCGCGCGGGCAATCGTGGGAGGCGGCGGTCGGGCAGGCGCAGTGGATTGTCTGGATCAAGATCCCGGCGGAGCTCGATCCGACGAGCGATGCGACCCGCCACCAACTGGCCACGGCACGGAACTGGCACCTCATCACTGAGACACCGATCGGCTTCCTCTATGAAGCGCCGGGCGTCACGAGCCGACGCATCATGAACGGCCGTGTGATCCCCTGGTGGGTGGCGTACGCAGCCCTCGCCGCACTCACCCTCGCGATTCTTTTCACTGCCAGACCGAGAGCGTAACTCGGGCCCCTGCTCGGGAGGGGGTGCCCAAAGGAGGGGAAACGCGGGTAGCAAAATTATGTTCTGACGAGGTCGAGCAGTGGCTGGCGGAGCTAGTTCGTCGCGGGAGTCGGGTCGGCGGGCTGCGGGGCGTCGGCGGCGGGCGGCTCGGCGCGATCCTGAAGTTTGACGGAGACGATCTTCGAGACCCCCTGCTGCTCCATCGTCACCCCGTACATCACATCGGCCATCACGATCGTCTTCTTGTTGTGCGTGATGATGATGAACTGCGAGTCCCGCAGGAATTCCTTCAGCGCCCGCGTGAACCGATCCACGTTCGCCTCATCGAGCGGCGCATCAATCTCATCAAGCAGGCAGAAGGGGCTCGGTTTCACTCGGAAGATCGCAAAGAGCAACGCGACGCTGGTCAGCGCCTTCTCCCCGCCGGAGAGGAGTGAGATGGACTGCGCCGTCTTGCCCGGCGGCCGCGCGACGATCTCGATGCCGCTCTCGAGCAAATCCTCCTCGTCGAGCAGGACGAGCCGCGCCTCGCCGCCGCCAAAGAGCGTCCGGAAGGTGTTTTGGAATTCGAGCTGGATCTTCTGGAACGTTTCTTTAAATTGGGTGCGGGTGGTGCGATTGATCTTCGTGATCGCTTCGTGGAGATCGTCCTTCGCCTTCTGCAGATCGGCCTGCTGATTCGTCAGGAAGGTCAGGCGTTCCTGCAGCTCGCGGCTCTCGTCAATGGAGGCCAGACTGACCGGGCCGATCCCTTCGAGCTTCCGGCGCAGGGTCTCGCACTCCTGCGTGATCGTCTCCCACGGCTGCTCCTGCGGCGCCTCGGCGGCCGGCTCGAACTCCACCTGGTACACCTGGCGCAGACGGCTCGTCAGACTCTCCTGCTGATACGTAAGCTGGGCCGTCGAGAGCTCGTGCTCGTGCAGGCGCTGGCGCACGCCGTCGAACTCGGCCGCGATCGCCTGGACCCCCTCCGCCTCGCGGGCGATGGACTGGACGAGCGCGGTCCGTTGGGACGTCACCGTCTGCAGGGACTGCTCACTGAGCGTGCCGGCCTGTTGGTGGGAAGCAATCTCGCGGGTGGCCGCCTCGCACTGAGCTGTCCACTCCGTCTCGCGGGCGGCAAGCTCCACGATCTCGGCCTCGCGCGCGGCGATCGTCGCCTGCATCCCTTGCTGGGACTGCTCGACGAGTGCGAGCGACTGCTCGCGGCCGGCGCGCATCTGATCCACCGAGGCCAGCTGGGCCTGGGCCTGGGCCGCGGCGATCGCCTGCCCCTCGCGGTCGCGGGAGACGGTCTCGATCTGCTGTTGGGCCTGGGTGATCGCGGCCTGCGCCTGCTCGGCTTGGGCCTCGATGTCGGTCAGGGCGCTGCGCACGGCCGTCTCTTCCGACTGGGCTTCCGTCCATTGAACCCGTCCCTCTTCTCGTTCCGTCTGGAGGAGGGCAAGCTCGTCGTCAAGTTTTTGTAGGGTGCCACCGAGGGTGGCGTGCTGGGCTTCGTCCTGCGCGATCGCCGCCCGCTGCGCCTGCGAGGCTTGCTCCCACGCGGCCATCGCGGCCTGCAACGTCTGCTCCACCACCCGGGCCTCGTCCAAATGCTGTTGGGCGGCCCCGACGGCGCCGCGCGACGCTGCTACGTCCGACGCCACCTGCGTGAGCCGCTGTTGTCGGCCCACCACCGCGCTGTCGCCGGAGCCGGGCGCCCCGCCGATGACGCTGGTGGCCGTGATCCGCTCACCGAGGAGGGTCACGAGCCGCAACGGGACGATCGCGGTCCGCTGCCACTCCACCGCCGTCGCGATGTCGGGGACGACGTAGGTGTGCTCCAAGAGTGCCTCCACGAGCGACTCGAGGGCGGGGGTCGCGCGGACACGCCGGGCGATCGGCTCGTACGTCCCGGTGGGCTGGGTGGGGGCACCCGAGCCGGCACGGACCGCGGGCCGGACGAGGAGTGTGACGCGCCCGGCGTTTGCCCGCTGGACGTAGGCCAGGCACCGGGCGGCCACCTCCCAGGATTCCACGACGATCGCCTGGGCCAAATCACCGAGCGCGGCCTCCACGGCCGCCTCGTACCCCGTCTCCACCTGGAGGGCATCGGCCAGGAGGCCGACTACTCCATCCGAGGAGACGGCTTGCTGGCGGAGCCCGTCGAGCAACGTCTTGACCCCGGTGGACAACCCTTCCTGCGACGCGACAAGACCCTGCAGGACTTCGTAGCGAGAGTGGAGAGCAATAAAGGTCTCTTGGGCACGCTGCAGTGCTTGCTCCGCCACGGCGGTCTGCGCCACCGACGAGGCGAGGACGGCTTGCCGCTCGGCGCACTCCGCCTGCACGCGCTGCTCCTGTTCGCGGCTCGAGGCCAGCGCGGCGGCGAGCGCCTCCACCTGCGTGGCCACCGTCTGCCGCTCCTGCTGCACGCGCCCCGACTCCACGTCGAGCCGCTGGACGCGCGCCTGTAGGGTGTGAACCTGCGCCGCCTGTTTCATCAGCTCATTGCGCAGCTGGCTGGTGCGGGCGAGCGTATCGACGACGGTGTCCTTTTGGGCCTGGATCGTCGCCTGTGCCTGCCGGATCGCCTCTTCGCAGGCGGCCATTCGGGCCTGCGCCTCCGTGAGCGCCGCTTGGGACCGCTGGCGCTCCGGTTCCGTCTCGGCCAGCGCCTGGCGCAGCACGGTGATCTGCTCGATCGCCTGGGCGCGCTGCTGCAGCAGCGCGGTGATCTCCTGCGCGGCCTGCGTCCGGCGGCGCTGGCCCTCGGCGATCCGTTCCTGGTGGGTGGTGATCTGCTGTTGGGCGATCTCGATCGCGTGGGCGATCCGCTGCACCTCCGCCCGCGCCTGCGCGTAGGCCTGATCCACGCGCTCCAATTCCGCGCGCCGCTCCCCGAGCGCCGCCTCCGCCTCGCGCACGCGCCCCTGCAACGCCTCCTCGCGCGCGTGCACGGACTGCGCCTCCTGTTCGCGCGCGGCCCGGTCGGCCTGCACCCGGTGGTACTCGCGCTGCGCCAGCGTCACCTCGAGCGTCTTCAACCGCTCCCACTGCTCGCGGTAGACCTGCGCCTTTTTGACCTGGCGCTCGAGGGCGGTCAGCTGCCGCCGCACCTCGACGATGACGTCATTGAGCCGGAGGAGGTTCGCCTCGGTCTGCTCGAGCCGGCGCAGCGCCTCGCGCTTCTGCGTCTTGTACTTCGTGATCCCCGAGGCCTCCTCGAAGATCGCGCGGCGCTCCTCCGGCCGGGCCTGGATGAGCTGGTCCATCTTCCCTTGCTCGAAGAGGGAGTACGCGGAAGTGCCGATGCCCGTCCCCATCAGGAGCTCGACGATGTCCTTCAGGCGGACGGTGGTTTTATTGAGGAGGTATTCGCTCTCGCCGGAGCGGTAGAGGCGGCGCGTGACCGTGACTTCGCTGTACTCGGTCGGGAGCAGCTTGGCGGTATTATCGAAGGTGAGGGAGACTTCGGCGACGTTGAGCGGGGGGCGGCCGTCGGTGCCGTTGAAGATGAGGTCTTCCATGTGACCGCCGCGGAGCTCGCGGGCCGATTGCTCGCCGAGCACCCACTTAATTGCGTCTGCCAAATTTGATTTCCCGGAACCATTTGGCCCGACGATCGCGGTCACCCCGGGTTCGAACACCAGCGTCGTTTTCTCGGCAAACGACTTGAACCCGGAGAGCTCAAGTTTTTTGAAAACCATTGCTCTCCTTCCCGGGGAGTGGCCCCATCATAACAAAGCGCCGATCGGTGTCAACACAAAATGATTGTGCGCGTCACCAACGGAACCGTATGCCGCCCTCCACTGCCGTTTCCTCGAGCGATCGGCGCAGACGGACGAACGCCTCGCCATCTCCTTTAAAGAATGATTGGGCGAACACCACCTCGAGACCCAGCGGGCCCCCCGCGCGGCTGGTGAGCGTGGCGGTGATCGTCCGGTCCGGACCGAGCGCATAAGCCGCCTCGAACACCATCGCGCGCGCCCGACCGTCCGCGTACGGGATCTCAAAGGTGACGCGCAGGTCGCGCGAGACTTTCCAGGTGCCGAAGAGGGCGATTGTTTGGCTGCGGCGGCCGCGAGTCGCCTCCACGCCGAGCTGGTAACGCAGCTCCCCCGACTTGGCGAGGATGGAGGCGGTCTGGAACGCGCCGCGGAATCGAAAGGTGGAATCTGTGCCGGCATCCAGGATGTAGGTGAGTCGCCGCTCGGCATCCACGTCCCAGTAGCCGGCGAAGGTGAGGGTCTGCGCCCCGTCCCGCTCGACTCGATAGCGCAACTCCTGCTGCGGCCCGATCTGCCAGCCGCCCGTGAAGGTGAGTTGGTCTGACTGGCCGCCCCCACGCTCCACGATGAAGGTGAGCCGGTTGCGGGCGTCCGCCTGCCACCGGCCGCGCAAGGTGACGGTGCGCCCGGCGACGTCGCCGTCGAGTTGCGATTGCGTGATCTGGATCGTCAGGCCTGTGGGCTCCGCGGCAACGAGATCGGCCGTCACCACGGCCGTCTCCTCCGCCCCGCGCCGACGATAACGCACCTGGTGCCGAGACGTCAATTCCCAAGCGCCGTCCACACGAGTCCCGGCGTCCAGGAGCTGATCGAGCGAGGTGAGTCGCCGGGACGGCTTCAAGAGATGGCGCGGGCGATGAGAAAGGCCGCGGCGGCGGCGATGCCGCCGATCACGAGGGTCTGGAAAGCGCTGCGCCAGGGCCGGGCCCCGGTGAAGCGGCCCTTCGCGTAGCCAAAGCCCAACAGCGCGGAGAGCGTGATCGCCACGGAGTAGCCGAGGGCGGCGCGGGCGTCGGCAATCGCCATATAGGGCGACAACGGAATGAGCCCACCGACGATGTAGGCGCCGCCGATGGTCAGCGCGCTGACGCGGGCGCGGGCCGGATTGACCGGCTCCAGCCCCAACTCAAACCGCATCATGAAATCAATCCAAGCCTTGGGGCGCTTGCGCAACGCCTCGACGATCGGGGCACTTTCTTGCGGGGTCAGGCCGTAGGAGCGGAATACGTCGGCGACCTCTTTGGCCTCGATCTCCGGTTTCGTGCGGACTTCGCTCTCTTCGCGCCGGCGCTCGCTGGCGTAATGCTCGGCCTCACTTTTGGCGGCCAGATATCCGCCGAGCCCCATCGCGATCGAGCCGGCCGCGATCTCCGCCAGTCCCGCCGTGACGATAATCCCCGTGGAGGTGACCGCGCCGGAGAGCCCGGCGGCGAGCGCGAACGGGACCGTCAAACCATCGGTCATCCCGATCACCACATCCCGCACGCTCGCACTCGCGGTAAAGTGTTGTTCGCCCGACTCCGGCTGCGTCATGGCCTTTCATTATATACCATCCCGCTCCGGCTCAGTTGCGGAAGAGGCCGCGGCCGGCGGCGGGAAGCAAACTGAGCATGCGTAGGGCGGCAGGGCCGCGCCGGCGGCGACGAGCTCGTTGGCGCAGACGCCACTGAAATTGCCAGAAAATCCATGGGGGGAGATCAATGAGAATCATCATGGCGGGGGCTCCTTTGCACT
>Ga0209515_10002284_pt1 | contig 29889 bp, 26 predicted proteins | sample Subgroupgradi54m_FD_187454 | JGI IMG/M metagenome (GOLD analysis project Ga0209515, IMG submission 187454) | Subsurface groundwater microbial communities from S. Glens Falls, New York, USA - GMW60B uncontaminated upgradient, 5.4 m (SPAdes)... ... | reverse complement strand
GCGGTTCACAACAAAAAAACTCCAATTCAATTTATGCTATCCTTACCATTATCCACATTATCAACGGAGTGCAAACGAGGGTGGCCTCATACATGTTCTTGACTCTTCACGCTGGGCAATGTATACTATAAATCGGTAAACGAATGGTCATTTACAAATCGTGGAGGTGGGGCATGAGCAAGGTCCTGGAGGAGATGTCGCGAGCTATCCTAAATCGCGAGCGGCACTTGTTTATTTTGAGTGGAAACATATTTGACTTTGTAAGAGTCGGTAGCAAGGACAATAAAAACTACTTCCGGTTTCTTGATTATCTGAAAGACGTAACCAAAGATAAATATCAAAATCTGGTTACTTACAATCCCTTTTTTGGCATCACCATTGCCCGAGGCAAAAAGGAGGAAATTGTAAGAGCGATGAATGTTGGGGGTGATGTTTCGGGGAGTGATGATGATTTAGAGGATGATAACTCTTCGGAAAAATACAAAGAAGTCACCTTTTACCTAGACCCTCTGCCTTCCATTAAAATAGTCCACAACCTGATCCATTCTGACAAAGTTAAGAATAGCATCATAGTGCTTGACTACACCGAAGCTCTTATTGCTACCAACTCTATTGAGCCTAAGAAAAATATTATTAGAATAGCGCTCCAGGAATGGGCGATGGATGAGCGTATCCATGATAATGGCAACGCCATCATTCTTTTGACGAGAGATGTGAACGATCTTGATAAATCTATCCTCGATCGCTGTGGGTGCGTGTTTGTTGGTCGCATACCTAAGCCCAATGAAAAAGAGCGTCGGGAGTTCGTAAGAGAGATGGGAGTGCCCGAGGATGTGGCGAACATTTTCGCGAAAACTTCTTCCGGTGTGTCGCTCAAAGAAATCAGCCGTATGGTCGGAGCATCAAAAGACAAGAACTCGTTGGATGAGATGCTCTCCATCTGCTTCTCGGAGAAGCAACGCATTCTTTCCGAGGAATATGGCGATGTATTGACGGTTATGAATACGCGTCTTGGCTTTGAAGCCGTGGGCGGGTTTGAAAAGCAGATTGCCAAATTGAAAACCGTGGCACAGCATATGAGAGCTGGCAATACCAGCGTTGTACCGCAAGGCATTATGTTTATGGGCCCTCCGGGCACGGGGAAGACGCTTTTGGCCGAGGCCTTTGCCAAAGAAGCCGGTGTCAACTTCATCAAGCCCTCTGACATTAAATCAATGTGGGTAGGCGAGTCTGAAAAGCGTATGTCAAAATTTATTGACGCGCTTCGCGACCTTGCTCCGGTTGTAGTCTTCATCGATGAGTTTGATCAGAACCAAGCCCAAAGAGGCAGTTTTGACGGCGACTCGGGCGTATCTAAAGCGCTGTTGAAAAAGATGCTCGAGGTTATGTCTGACACATCCCTCCGCGGCCGAGTGCTCTGGATTTTTGCCTCCAACCGGCCTGATTTGATTGACCCTGCCATTAAACGCCCCGGCCGCTGTGACTTGCGTATTCCATTTTTGCCGCCGGATGCTGATCAGCTCGCTAAGATCTGCAACGTGGCTTTCGTTCAATATCCTGATATGAAAGTTGAAGAAAAAATTAATTGGAAGCCCTATGCCGGAACTGCCAAGGAGAAGCATTATACCGGCGCCGATATGATTGAAGTCATAAGACGCGCCTGGGAACACGCCTGGGATGAAAATAGAAAAGTCATTACTGCCGAAGATTTGGAATGGGGCATTAGAGACTACAGAACCCAGAAAACCGATGGCAAGGAAATCGCCAAGATGACGTTATTGGCTATTAACGAGTGTTCGTCCTTGAACCTCTTGCCCGATAACTTTAAAGAGGTAAGTCAAGAGTGCCAGAGTAAGCTTCGGACAGAAAAAGAATAGATAAATTTAAAAGTTTATTATAAATTTGTCTCCCGCTAGGCCGGGAGATTTTTTTATTCTCCCTTTCGTAAAGGGAGTGCCGCGATAGCGGGGAGGCCTGCCTGCCGGTAGGCAGGGATTTCTAAAACCAAATCCTCCGCCCTTCGGGCACCTCCTTTATGAAAGGAGGAACAAATGCCGGATTTTTCCCCACTCCCCAACTCATTTTATGTTATACTAAAAATGTCAAATGATTCAAAATAATTAGTTCCCGAGTAAGGCCGCTTCGGCCGCATCGAGGCCTGCCTGCCGGTAGGCAGGGACTACCAATTAGTTATTGGTAATTAGAAATCCATGAATCTAAAAACCCTAAACCCTAAACCCTATACCCTATACCCTGTGGAGGGCTTCTCCCTCATGGAAGTTCTAATCTACAGCGGTTTATTCGCCATAATTTCCACTCTGTTGATTAGCATTTTGGGAGTCTTTTTACGCATCGACGCCCAAGAAATCGCGGCGACCGAAGTAGGCAATCAAGCCAATTTTGTTTTGCGAAACATCGAGCGCTACATCACCGAGGCAAGTTTAATTGAAGTGCCGATTGATGGCGGAAGCGAGCTGGTCTTATATATGAAAAATTATGACGCCCCGTCTACCAAAACTAAAATTAAATTAACCGGCGACGATATTATAGTTGAAGAATCGGGCGCCGCGGGAGTGCCTCTTAACACCTCTAAAGTCAAGGCCACCAGTTTGATTTTTAATAAATATTCCAACTCACCGGGATTAGACACTGTAAAAATTTCATTTGCGCTGGCTTATAATTCAGCCAATCCCCAACAGCAATTAACCAGAAATTTTAGGACTGCCATCGCGCGTGTCAATGCCGCGACTTTTGATACCAGCTTGGTCCCCGGAACTGACAACTCGCTAGATATCGGAGTCGGCGGCCAAAGGTGGAAAACTGCCGCATTTTCAGGAAGTGTGGGGATCGGTGTCGGCGCGCCCTCGGCTTCGCAAATTCGCCTTGAGTTAGATGGCGGCATAAAGCTCAATACAGCACAAGTGAGGCCCTCTTGCGGAGAAACTTTTCGCGGCATGTTTTGGGTAACCAAAGGAGCGATAGGTGTAGGCGAAAAAGACAGCGTCGCGGTTTGCACCAAAGACGCCGGGGATTTATACGGTTGGCGGACGATATACTAAATCAAAAATTAAATATCAAAAATCAAAATGACAATGCAAGATGTAAAATTGAAATACTGGTTTTCATAAAGTCGTCCTTGCGACTTGTCCCGACCCATGCGTTGGGAGGCCATCCGTTGCAATCTTACATTATTATTTAAAAAATATGTCACAAACAAAATATACAATTAAATATGCGGAAGATGAATTATCAGATATCAAAAAACAACTAGAGCGGTTTATCATGTATCCCGATTATAAATCCTTAAAAGAACGCGTTACTCGTCTAGAAAAACTTTTGCAATCTAAACAATTGAAATCCGCCTAATAATCACTTTTTCGGTTTCCTCCCCCTTGAGCACAAGGGGGAGGATTAAGGTGGGGGATTTTTCGTTGAACTTCGAACGGCTCACCACGGTGAGCCGTTGGCATTGTCTTATTCTTCGAGCGGAGTGAAGCGGAGTCGAGAAGCTTACATTAAGCCCTTTTCCCGTCAGTTCAACAAGTAAGTGCAACACTTTGAGATAATCAAAGTGTATGAAATACAAACAATTTTCGATTGAAGAACGTGAGATAATACAAGAAATGGGATGGCGCGAGGTATCAATCCGAGCCATCGCTAAAGCGCTTGGTCGGAATCCATCCTCGGTGTCGCGGGAAATCAGGCGCAACAAGCCCCCGGAATACAACCGGTACACTCCAAGAATCGCTCATGGGCGGGCGCTTCAATACCGAAAACACCGCGGGAAAAGGAAACTGGAACAAGACGCGCAATTGCGGGCGCATGTCGTATCTCATCTCAAGCTTGGCTGGTCGCCCGAACAGATTGCCGCCACTTCTGCGGTCCCAATTTCCCACGAAGCCATATATCAATACATCTATGCCCAGATACATCAAGGAGGGCATGGATACCTGAAACCAGGCCACGAAGATCTCCGTCGTATTTAGTCAGGCGCAGGAAACGGAGAACAAGGAAAGGCCTTCGGAAGTCATATCGTATCGACAAGGGGCCGTTGCCCTCAATAGATGCGCGCCCAGAAGAGGTTTCTAAACGTTGCGTCATCGGCCACTGGGAGGATGATTCCATTGTTTTCTCGCCAACCTCTCCCGTGCGACTCCGCACCACAAACGAACTCGTCTCCGGCATTGTCTTTATTGAAAAAGCCCATGACCGGACGATGGTGGAAGCGAACCGTATCACTCGTGAACGACTGGGAGTGATACCGGCCCAATTCAGAAAGACACTCACGAGAGATCGCGGAGGAGAGAATATGGGCTATGAAGCTCTAGAGAAGACTCTTGGCATTCTTTGTTTCTTTGCTCACGCCTATCATTCCTGGGAACGGGGCTCCAATGAGAACCTTAATGGCCTAATTCGCCGTTTCTTTCCTAAAGGCACCGATTTCCGCAATGTATCAGCTGAGGAGATACGCAAGGTCGAGTATCTCCTGAATACCAGACCAAGAAAACGCCTTGGCTGGAAGACGCCTTATCAGGTATTCTATGAATTAACAGGTGTTGCACTTCAGGTTTGAATGTACCTCCTATCTATTTGACAACCCCTCGCCAATTTGCTAATATCATAGCGGTTCCCAAACAACGTGTGGAGGGAGGGGAGAAACATGATAATTAGCTCTATTAACAAAGGCCAAATGCCCAATTTTGGTAAAACTAATTTTCTTGTTAAAGAAGAGTCGTTCAACAAAGGAATTGTCATAGAATTTTTAAGCGCCCTATGTCCACAAGAAAAGGATTCCATAAAAAACATTATCCAAGTGGAAATTTTTATCACTGATAGCGATGATATTATTATTCAACATCAGTACCTCGGCACTCAGTACCCCCCCCAAATAACGACAACATTCTCGGTTTTAACAGGAGAAGAAGCCAAAGCTTTTATTGCTAAGATGACCGAAGAATTGGAAAAACGGACTAAAAATATGGAATTGCTTAGCAAGAAATGCCTGACTAAATCCGCTCCTCCCCCAGAAATCAATCTCCCCAATAAACAGGCGAATGCCGATGTCTAACGCTTGGAAGTGCCGATGCGGAAAGGTTTTGAAATATCAAGATGAATCGCATGCATGTTCCGACGCCCAGAGTAAAGGGGTTGAGTTGTCCCCGGCCGAATACTGTCAAAAATTCGGCCATCAATTCACCGAAACCGAAATCCCCGACACCAGGCGCGAATTTACCGAGTATGGATCGGCGTATGCCGAATACGAAGTTGACAGCGACATGGTTTGCTGGGAAGTAAATTGCGTTTGCGCCCGTTGCGGCCAAGCAACGCAGCAATCCCGAAAAGAATGTAAACGCACATGGATTAACGGAAAGTAACCCACCAATAGGTGGGGTTTTTATAATGTAATGACGGACGGGGGAAAATCCCTCGCCCTTCGGGCACTCCCTTTACAAAAGGGAGAATGGGGAATTATTCCTCCTTTCCTAAAGGAGGTGCCCGATAGGGCGGAGGATTTTTGAATTAGGTTTTGGCACTCTTGACACGAGAGTGCTAATTTTTATATATTAATGATATCCTATGCCAAACGACCGATCAGAGAAAATTTTAGAAGCGGTTATCCGCGAGTTTATATCCACCGGAGCCCCGGTTTCTTCCGGCGACCTATACGAACAGTACGACTTCGGCATCAAGCCCGCGTCCATCAGAGCGGAGCTTTTGCGTTTAACCGATGACGGGTTTTTAGAACAGTCGCATACATCGGGCGGCCGCGCGCCGACCGAGGCTGGCTATGAATTTTTTGTAAATAGCATTATCGGAGAGTTGTTCGGTAAGACGATCGGCGGCATCCTCTCCCTTCGAGGATCTTTATTAGAAGATTTAACGAGTCGCCGCACCGGTGATCTGGTTAATGATTTATCCGACGAGCTGGGGGTTATGGCCGTGGGCTACGAGCCGGAGAAGCAATCAATTTATAAAAGTGGATTTGATAATTTATGCGAGAAAGTGGATATCGGCAACAAGCGTGAGTTTTTGGAAATCGTCCGCGATTTTGAAAAAATAAATGAAAAGCTTGAAAAATTTTCTCAATCTATCCATGCATCGGATTCGCCCAAAGTTTATATCGGCAAGAACAGCCCCATCACCAATAGCCCCGAATTATCCGTTATAGCCGATAGTTATGAAATAGACGGCGAACCACTGCTTTTAATAGCGGTCGGCCCCAAGAGAATGGATTATAGGAAACCGCTGAGAGTTTTTAAAGCGATGAGAAATGCATATCAAAAATCAAATATCAAAAATAAAAAATAATAAATTCCGTCATTGCGAGGCTTTACGAAGCAATCTCGAGATTGCCACGTCGAAGACTCCTCGCAATGACTATCATAGATGAGCGAAGAATTGAAAAAAGATGATCTTGGCGATTTAAAAAAGTGTCAAACCCAATGTGACGATTATCTGAACGGTTGGAAGCGCGCCAAAGCCGATTTGATTAATTATCAAAAAGACGAGGCTAAGAGATTTGAAGATTTCGCCAAGTTTTCTAGTAAGGCGATTATGAAAGATTTGATAGTGGTTTTGGACAGTTTCGATCTCGCGCTTTTGGGAACTAAACCAGAAGACAAAGGTTATCATATGATAAAAGTTCAGTTAGGCGATTTGTTAAAAAAACACGGTTTGGAAGAAATCAATACTTCTCCGGGCGACCCGTTTGACCCCTCAATTCACGAGGCGTTGATGGAAGAAGAGTCAACCCATCCTCCGGGTGCGGTTTCAGAAGTTATTGAGAAAGGTTACAAATTAAACGGCCAGGTCATAAGACCGGCTAGGGTAAAAATTAGCAAATAACAATAAAAAATATTTATGTCAAAAATTATAGGCATCGACTTAGGAACAACCAATTCGGCATTTGCGGTTATGGAGGGCGGCACCACTAAAATTTTAGAAAATGCCGAAGGCGTCCGCACCACACCCTCAATTGTGGCTTTTGGAAAATCTAACGAACGAGTCGTGGGATTGTTAGCCAAGCGCCAAGCTATCACCAACCCCAAAAACACCATTTTTTCGGTTAAGCGTCTTATTGGTCGCAAATTTAGCGATCCTGAAGTGGCTCACGACAAAAAATGGCTTCCGTATGAGATTAAAGAATCAGCGAGTGGCGGCGTGGAAATTAAAATGGGCGCCGATTGGTATAAACCGGAGGAAATTTCGGCCATGGTTTTGGCTAAGCTAAAAGCCGATGCCGAAGCGAGATTGGGAGAAAAAATTGAAGAAGCGGTTATAACTGTCCCGGCTTATTTTGACGACTCTCAAAGACAAGCCACTAAAAACGCCGGTGAAATTGCGGGCCTGAAAGTCCGCCGTATATTAAATGAGCCTACGGCCGCGGCTTTGGCCTATGGTTTGAATAAAAAGAAAAATGAAAAAATTGTGGTTTATGATTTCGGCGGCGGAACTTTTGACGTCTCTGTTTTAGAGGTAGCCGACGACACGCTGGAGGTAAAATCGACCGGCGGCGATACGCATTTGGGCGGCGATGATTTTGATAAACTTATTCAGGAACATTTGGTATCCGAATACAAAAAGCAGGAGGGGATAGATATTTCCAAAGATCCGCTAGCCCTGCAACGATTAAAAGAAGCGGCCGAAAGAGCTAAGCATGAACTTTCAACCTCGCTTGAAACAGAAGTGAACCTTCCATACATCAGCTCCGATGCTAACGGCCCTAAACATTTTCTAGTGAAGCTCACGCGTGCCAAACTAGAAAGTTTGGTAGGGGATCACATTAAGCGTTCGATTGAAATAATGGATCAAACCATCAAAGAGGCGGGTTTTAAAATTTCTGAAATTGACGAGATTGTTTTGGTCGGCGGCCAGACTAGAATGCCGGCTATGGTTTCTGCGGTCAAACAATATTCCGGCAAAGATCCGCATCAAGGGGTAAACCCCGATGAGGTAGTGGCTATTGGCGCCGCCATTCAAGGCGAAATCTTAGCCGCGAAAGATGAAGGCCGTCGTCCCGAGGGAGATGTGAAGGACGTGCTCTTGCTGGACGTTACGCCGTTGTCTTTGGGCATTGAAACTTTGGGCGGAGTGTTTACCAGAGTGATTGATAAAAATACGACTATCCCGGCCTCAAAATCGCAGGTGTTTTCAACCGCGGCCGATAATCAGCCATCGGTTGAAATTCACGTGCTTCAAGGCGAGCGCGAGATGGCCTCCGGCAACAAAACTTTGGCCAGGTTTATTCTAGACGGCATTCCACCTGCAATGCGCGGAGTTCCGCAAGTTGAAGTCACCTTTGACATTGACGCGAACGGTATTTTGAGCGTCAAGGCCATTGACAAAGCCAGCGGCAAAACTCAATCGGTTAAAATTGAAGCGACTACCAGTTTGTCAAAAGACGAAATTGAACGTTTGAAAAAAGAAGCCGCCGAAAACGCCTCTGAAGACAAAAAGAAAAAAGAATTGGTGGAAGCCAAAAATCAGGCGGAAAATTTAGTATATGCCTCCGAGAAAGCTCTGCGCGAAGCGGGCGATAAAGTTCCGGCAGAAATAAAAACTTCTATTACTGAAAAAATAGAAGCGGTTAAAAAAGTAAAAGATGGTGAAAATCTGGAAGAAATTAAATCCGCGGTTGAGACGCTCTCGCGTGAAATTCAAAAAATAGGCGAAGCGATGTATAAGGGCGGCGCCGCGCCGCAAGGGGAAACTAAACCGGAAGAACCGAAACAGTAAAGGTATATTTCCTGTAGTTGGCTTGTCGAACTATCGACTCCGCTTCGCTTGCTCGAACAATATCATTTTTATTCTCCCTTTCGTAAAGGGAGTGGCCGGAGGCCGAGGGATTTTTGATATTCTTCGACCCGCCCGCCACCTGCCCGCAACGCCTGATGGCTTGCGATGGCGGGCGGGTGCAAGGCCAGGCGTTGCGGGCGGGGCGGAGTCCTCGAGTCGAGAAGCTACCATGGTATAATTAAATTATGACTTCTTCTCAAATTAAAACATTGTCTTTTGCCGGAGTAACCGCTTTAATCGGTCTTCTATTCGGATTGTGGTTCGATAAAGCCCTCTCCGGCGGCAGTCTTTTGGTGCCTACGATTTTAGCGGTGGTGTTTTTGAGTCTCATCTCCATCCAGTTGTTATTCGTTGAAAATAAGAAACTTATGGCCGTAATGGTTTTAGCCGAAAGTTTAGCCGCGTTTGCGCTCATGCCTTACAAGCTTTCCGGCTATCTTTTCATTTTTCTGGCATTATTCTGCGCCCTAATGGTACGATCCTCATTCTTAGGCCGCGACAACGCCCGAGACTCATTAAAGACCAATTCTACATCTCCAGCCCGAGCTTTCCTCCCCGGAGCGATCACTGCCTTGGCTCTCATAACCTCATTTATTTACGTTACGACTTTTATAGGTTTTGAATTTAAACTAACGAGAGAGGCGACTAGAGGTCTGCTTTCGCCTCTTGAATACACAGCCAAAACTTTGATACCCGATTTTTCGTTGGATATGAAAATAACCGGCTTACTGCAATCAATTATTGCGTTTAATCCGCCCGGCGATTTAGGGACTCTTACCAAAGATCAGCTAGCCCAACTCGTAAGGGAAAGCGAGGGTCCACTTTTGGAGGCCATCTCCGGCGCTCTAAAAGTCAGCGTTTCAAGAAATGATTCCGCGCTGGATGTTTTGCATAGGGCCGCGCTTGCCCAGATTGTGCGCATTCCGCCTGATCTAAAAACCCCGATACTGTTTGCTCTTGGATTTTTGGTATTCTTGACTGTCCGGGGATTGGGATATATCGTTAAATACTTGTCACTAGGCTTAACTTTTGTTTTATATAAAGTTTTATTGGCGGCAGGATTTTTCCGCATTACAACCGTGAGTGTTGAAAGGCAAATCATAGCCATCTAAATTACTACCAACTATCCATTACAAACTTTTATGAAAGATTATTACAAAATTTTAGGCGTTGAAAAAAGCGCGACTGAAGACGATATTAAAAAGGCCTATAGAAAGCTGGCGCACGAATATCATCCCGACAAAGCCCATGGCGACGAAAAGAAATTTAAAGAAATAAACGAAGCTTATCAGACACTTTCTAATCGAGAGAAGAGATCGCAATATGACAGATTTGGTAGAACCTTTGATGGCGGGTCGGGCGGCAACCCTTTCGGCGGTTTTGAATTTGGCTTCGGCTTTGATCCGTCAAACATGGAAGATATGGGCGGCATTAGCGATATTTTTGACAGTATTTTTGAGGGGCTGGGCGTTAAGAAAAGAAAGACTTATAAGCGAGGTAGCGATTTGGAGGTTGTGGCAGAGATAACGCTTGAAGAAGCCTACGAAGGCGCTAAAAAACCGATTAGAATCAAAACTTTTATTTCTTGCGATAAATGTTCGGGCGCGGGTCATTTTCCCGATGCCGGATTTTCCACATGCCAAACTTGCGATGGTCGGGGTGAAATAAGAGAAACCAGAAACGGCTTTTTCGGCGCGTTTTCACAAGTTAAATCTTGTTCCAAATGTTTTGGGACCGGCCAAATTCCTAAAAAAGTTTGTGGCAACTGCTACGGCGCGGGGAGAATAACGGGCGAAAAAAACGTTCATGTTGTTATTGCCAAGGGCATATCTGACGGACAGATTATTAAGGTGGCGGGAGGCGGCGAGGCGGGGGAGAGGGGCGCGAGTCCCGGCGACTTATATGTGAGGGTAAGAGTTAGGCCGCACCACGCGTTTCAAAGAGTGGGTGATGATTTGATAATTAAAAAAGAAATGTCTATCGCTGATGCGCTTATAGGGGAGCCGGTTGCGATCCATTCTATTTCCGGCAAAAAAGTTGAATTTGCAGTGCCGGAAAATTTTAATTTAAAAAATAAAATTAAAATTTCAGGAGAAGGCATGTCTAAACTCGGCGGCTACGGTCGGGGTGACTTGTATATTGATTTAGAGTTGAAAACTCCTAAAAAATTATCCGCTCACGCCAAAAAACTTTTGGAGGATTTGAAGAAAGAAATGGATTAATTATTGGAAGTCCGATGTCCCCCGAGATGTGATGTCCTAAATATTGATCTGCGCATGGGGGACATCGCATCTCGCAATATTGAGCATTTAGTTTTAAATCTAAGGCCGTTCAGATGCGTCCGCAACGACAGTTTTCAACATAAAAAATCCCCTAAAAGGGGATTGTAATTATTTAAATTTTGTTCTTAACTTCAGCTTCCGACGTCTTTCGTTTGCCGGCGGCTTTTTCAAAATCCAGTTCATAGCGCTTTGTTTTTGACTTCTCGTTCGTTTCCGGATTGGCCACTTCTTCTTCGATTTCATCAAAGAATCCTCTACGCCCAAACAAACGCAAAGCGTAATGCGACATAGAGAAAACGAATACCGCGCCAATCACGCAATACAGAAGCACCGAAAGTACAGTCAAGATAGTAAGGACCACTTGCGCTACCGTGATAGTGAGTAGCAGTATGAGTGATAGAATGCAAGCTACCGATAGGGGATGTTCAAATTTGGTATCATTTACCTGGACCTTCCAGTTGCCTACCTTGAAATTCCATTTGCCCAACTTGAATTCTGTTTCTTTCACCCGCCATTCCTCCTGGTTTAGGGTTGGATTATATCTTATCAAGACCTAGATTTTTGTCAAACCCTGTTGTCTGTCATCCCAAACGGCTTTCGGAGCCGATTTGGCCTGCCTGCCGGTAGGCAGGGGAAAACTCCCCGCCCGCCATCGCAAGCTCAGGCGTTGCGGGCGGGCCGTTTTCCCAACCCCTTTCCCGTTCGATTCCATCTGGGGTCACCGCGTTTCGCTTTGTGCCCCCAGATGGAATCGAACCATCGTCAACTGATTAAAAGTCAGCTGCTCTACCATTGAGCTATAGGGGCATTGTTATATAAAATATATTAATACAACATCACAAAAAATTCAAGAGTTTGTAGTGTAATCCCTCATTCTTATGAACTGGTATTGAAAGATTGCACAGAAATAGGGATTTTTGGAGACTAAGACTTGGGGCTTGCGCCCCGGAGCGGGCTCCAAAAAGCCCTATTTCTGTGCAATCTGATGTTATAGACTGTGAGAGGTTACTTTGTAGTTTGCAAATAACTACAATGAGCGTTATTATATAATCGTGAACATTGACAATGAGGGACGAGGGCAATGAAGACGCATTGGCCGATAATTAGATCTTGCCTTAGCGTTACTGGCACTTATGTTTTTATCCTTTGGGTTGCCTCTAACCTATCCGAAATGGTTTTTCCCATTGATTGGTGGATGCCCGTCGTATTTGGTCTTGGCCTTGCCTACACACACGCTTTTGAATATTTTTGGCACTGCGTTACTCTGCACTTGGGTATTCCGGGTCTCCTATCGTTAAGAGAGGGGCACCGCCGGCATCACGTTGTCTTTCATGGAGACAATTTTCGATCTCCTAATATGGAAGCCCCACAAGAAATAATCGGTCATTGGCTCGTTTTCCCCTTGCTTGTCATTCCGCATTATTTTATCTTCGCCGCGGTTTGTGGTCTCTCTGGTCACGGCATCGAATATCTGGAGGTATTCTTCTTGGCCGTTGCGCTTCATTTTGAGCATTACGAGATGAGCCACTGGTTTACGCACCAACCCCTCGACAACCCCTATGATACGGGCATTGCATGGTTAAACACTCACTTGCCGTTAATCGGCCCGCTTATATTTAAGATGAGACAAGATCAGATTGAACATCATCGCATCCACCATGAAGTCCCGATCTGGAATTTCAACTTTAACCCATTTTATCTGGGAGATATTTTTAGAAAAACCTTCCGACGGGATCAGTTAAACGGTTGGTGGAAATTTTTTGGAGTTTCCAATCAAAAAAAGAAACCCCGAACTTAAAGTTCGGGGTATTTTATTAATTAATCAAGCAACCAAAACTTATCCACAATTTTTTCATAAAAGTCTAACAAATATATTATATAATAAAGAAGTGAGTTCTAGAGTATTGCACCACATTTTTTTAGCAATAGGTATTTTTATTTTTTTAATTGCCACTCCTGGCGCGTTTCTTTTTGTTCAAAATATCGCCGAGGCCAAAAGTAATAATCCAAAACTACGCAATAATTTACAGCCTCAAATTTTGCCCAGCGACGATACCTTATTTACCGAAATTGAACTTGCTAGCTATATAAACTCTACGGAAGCTGAACTGGCTGATTTTGCCGAGAGTATTAAAAAGTTTAAACTTAATCTTTACAATTTCTTTTTCAAACAACCGGCCAAATCGATAAAACCAGTCTCTCCCGTGCCAAGCGTTCCCTCGTTTAAGCCGGCTTTAAAGCCGCAAGAGCCGGGAGTTAATTTTTCTAAATTTGTTCCTCAAGTGCCGATAATTACAGCAAAAGAAGAGAAGCCCAAAGAAGTTATAATTATTGAAAAACATTTTATTGAAAAACAAATCGCGCCTCAAGTCGCGGCCCCTTCTATAATTTCTTCTGAAGAAATATCTCGCGTAGAAGCCGCTTTGGCTATTTTTAAAAAGCAACAAGAAGCGACCAATGTCGGTTTTCAACAGATGATTTCTTCGACCAACCGCATCACTTCTCTCCCGCCGAATATTACTATCAACGCCCCAACTATCTCCGGTACGATATCCGGTTTAACCGATGATTCAGTCCCCAACGATATCACGATTGATACCACGAGAAGTATCAAGACCTCCGGCGCCTTTGAATCGACAGCCACTTCCGCCACCTCCACTTTTATAGGCGGCGTAACCACATCCGGCCTTTTTTCGTCTAACGGGATTTCTATAACCGGAGGATCGCTTTTAAATACTTCTGGCGCTACTTCAACTTTTACCTCCGGTATTTCTGCCGGTGGATTATCGTCTAGCGGAGGCATCACTTTAACCGGTGGCTCATTGCTTTCATCATCAACCGCCACGAGCACCTTGTCTGGCGGGGTAAATCTTACCGCAGGCTGTTTTTCAGTTAATGGAAGTTGTGTTGGTGCGGGAACCGGTAGCGGAGTAGCTGACAATGGGACAACAGTTACTCTTACAACCAACTCCGACCTTTTCTCTGTCGGCACCGGCACTCCTTCCGCTAAATTAACCATTTGGTCCGATGGCGCTTCAACCAATAAATCTTTTGAGGTTGCCAATAATGCTTCCGGAACACTTTTTACTATTTTAGATTCAGGAAATATAGGTGTAGGCTCGACAACCCCTGGCACCAAGTTTGCCGTTCAGGGCGCGGCGGTAATAACCGGCACGAGCACCGTGCAGGCAATAATCGCGACTTCAGGCATAGAGGCTTCGTATATCACAGTTACCACTTCCGGCACTTCTAGTTTTTCCGGCGGAGCGTCTACCGCCGGCTTGTCTAGCTCCAACGGCTTATCCATATCCGGCGGATCGCTCTTAAACACATCGGCCGCCACGTCAACTTTTTCAGCCGGAATATCCGCTACATATCTCACGTCCTCTGGCAACGCCAATGTCTCTGGCATACTCACAACATTCGGATTAGTCGCCACCAATTCCACAACCACCAATGCGACTACTACCAACTTAGCAGTTACCAGCAACAGTTCTTCTACTTTTGTGGGCCCCATTGTTTCAGCTGGCCTCTCATCGTCTAACGGACTAACCATTACCGGCGGGTCGCTCTTATCTACCTCTAATTCCACTTCAACTTTGGCTAACGGGTTTAATTTAACAGCCGGCTGTTTTTCAGTTAATGGAAGTTGTGTCGGCGCTTCAAGCGGATGGACTGATGGAGGATCAACTGTTTATACCACGACCGCCTCCGATTCTGTCGGCGTCGGCGGTTCAACTACGCCCTGGGGCTTGCTTTCAGTTGAATCGGTTGCGGGAACAGTCGGCGCTAATAATCCGATTTTTGTGGTTGGCGATCAAGGCACGTCAACCCCTCTTCTTTTGGTTTCCGGCAATAATGGCAACGTAGGCATAGGCACTTCCACCCCTTGGGCCAAGTTTTCGGTTGCCGGCTTGCAAAACGGCATCGGCTTGATTATGGCTGTAAGCACTTCATCTACCGTCACGACAACTCCGGTCTTTGTGGTTGACGCGAGTGGCAAGATTGGCATTGGCGGCACTTCAACCCCCAGCGAACAGCTGACAGTTGTGGGTAATATTTCAAACATTTCCGCCACCAGCTCTTTGCCGTTGCTAAAAAGCCGTGTTACAACCGGAACCACGCCCATAGTCCCTTATGTATCCGGGCGATATTTGTATCTTGTTAATCAAGACTCGGCCACTATGCAAATTTTTGATGTCTCAACTTCTACTCCGGCTCATGTCAGCACGACTTCTACCGGAGCGACCCCCACTGGTTTATTTATATCCGGCAGGTATGCCTATATCGTAAATCAGGGACCGGATAATATGCAGATTTTTGATATCTCAAACGTGAGAAATCCGCGTTTAGTCGGCTCAATCTTAACAGGCACTGATCCGTTTTATATCTATGTTACGGGTAAATACGCTTACGTTGTTAACTCTACTAGCAACACGCTCCAAATTTTTGATATTTCAGACCCTTACAATCCTAAAGGGCCGGTTGGCATTGCCCCTACCGGCACTTTTCCGGCTTATGTGTTTGTGTATGGCAGGTACGCTTATATCGCCACTTTTACCTCCAATACGCTTGAAATTTTTGACGTTTCCGACCCAGCTAGGCCAGTTCGTACAAGTACCGTATCTACCGGAGTGGGAGCCGCCTCGGCTTACGTTTCCGGTAGTTATGCCTATGTAGTTAATAATTCCGACAACACGCTTCAAGTATTCGATATTTCCAATCCTTACAGCCCGGCTTTAAGGGGCACTGTCGGGACGCAAGCAGGGCCGAATAGCATTTTCGTTTCCGGTCGTTATGCTTATGTGCCCAATATCGCTCTGCCGGACCCCGGCACTCTTCAAATTTTTGATATTTCCAATCCGTCAGTCATCGTTAGCTTGGGTTCGGTGCCCACGCCTGACGGCGCGACTTTTGTTTACGTCGCCGGCCGTTACGCGTATGTTACGCATCTGTCGTCCAGTTTAAGCGTCTTCGATATCGGCGGCATTGAAACTACTTCCGCTATTGTGCATTCATTGGAAGTTGGCAATTTACAGGTCAGGAATGACATCATCGCTCAAGGATTATTACAAGTCCAGACAGGCATAAATGTCGGGAGTGGCGGCATCATGAGCAGTGGCGCTTTGAGCATTGTCGCGACCTCGACTGCCGCGGATTTTAATTCCGCTTCTTTTGGGAATAGGGTAGCTATAGGCACAAGCACTCCTATCGCCAGACTAACCGTCTGGGGGTCGGGGAGTGACAATGGTTCGCTTTTGAAGTTAGTGAATGGCGCCTCCACCACGGTTCTTACAGTTTTGGATAATGGGACTATCGGAGTAGGAGCGACTAACACCCCATTCGCGCTTTTATCAATCGCGGCTTCAACGACCGGGTCAATCCCTCTCCTGGCAGTTTCAACATCCACCGCTTCAGCCACATCCACGGCTTTTGTGATTGATTCAGCGGGTAGAGTAGGTATCGGTACCACATCTCCGTCTAAAGATTTCTCTGTTCAAGGATTGGCTATTGTCGGGGGTAATGGCACTTCTTCCTTTGTTGCTGACCTATCCGTCGGGGGGTTGAGGGTTAAATCCGGCGGCTTAACCATTGATTCCAATATTCTTTCAACTGGAGCGGGCACTTCAACCTTCTCCGCTGGAATTTCTGCCATCTATCTCCAGAGCACAGGCAATTTAGGAGTTTCGGGCTTAATTAATACCACAGGCATTACGCAAACTCTTTCTACTAGCACTAATGCCACCACAACTAACTTAGCTATCACAGGAACAGGCACCTCAACCGTTACCGCCGGCTTATCTGCGGGCTATTTTTTCTCATCCGGCAACATTTCCGGAGTCAATGCTTATTTAGCCGGATTAGATATCACTCGCTCTACCACAACGAACGCGACCACTACCAACTTGGCTGTGATCGGCACTGGCACCACCACCTTTACAGGAGCAGTTTCAACTGCCGGACTATCAAGTTCTAACGGCTTAACTATAACTGGTGGATCTATTCTCTCTACATCTCTTGCAACTTCTACTTTATCTAACGGTATTAATATAACTTCCGGATGTTTTGCCGTAAGCGGTGTTTGTGTTACTGGAGGTGGATCGGGCGGCGGCTGGACAGATGACGGAACAGTTGTTCGCACCACAACAGCCACCGATCAGGTAGGCGTCGGTTCTACCACGCCTTGGGGGCTCTTCTCTGTTGAATCTCAAAAAGGCGTGGTGGGCGCTAACACCCCAATCTTTGTTATCGGTCATTCGGGCACCACCACCCCGTTTCTGCTTGTTTCTGGGAATAACGGGAATGTGGGAATAGGCACCACGACTCCTTCTGCCCTTCTTTCGCTTAATGCTCCCGCCGGACAAGCGAGTTTTATGGTGGGATCATCTACTACCTCTTTTGTTATAGATAAAAATGGAGCAGTTGGAATAGGAACTACCAGCCCGACAGTTGTAGGCGATCGTCAAGTTGGTTTAGCCATAGCGGGGTCCCTCCATGTCCACGCCTCCACCTCCGTCCCCGAGCTCCGCCTCACAAATCTCTTGGGCGATATGGGCTCGTCTACACCGAAAGCCAACACGCTTTATCGGGAAAATATTGTGAAAGGATGGGTGAGTTTTGATGGTACGGGTACAGTCAGAATAAGAGATCGCTTTAACGTTTCCAGCATCACAGACAACGGCACCGGTGATTTTACGGTTAACTGGGCCAATGCCTTTTCTAGTGCTAATTATGCAGTCGCAATTACCCTCGGTCAGACAGCTGGTGGAGCATCGGGTTGTACTGGTTTTGCTACTCCAAACGCAGATGTCTTAGCGGGAAGTATTAAAATGAATACAGTAGACGCAGCTGGTGCTCTAGCGGATTGCGTATTTAATTTTATGATAGCTATCGGTGATCAATAAAAATATGAAAAAACTTTTAATTACAGGGCTTGCCTTAATAAACCTACTTCCCATCATCGCTTTAGCCGAAGTCGTGACCTTATCCAAAGTCCGCGTCTTTTATCGTCCCGATGGTGGGGTGTCTATTCTCAAAGCCGTTGCCGATGCTTGTGGCGGCTTATCCGAAACCGAATGTCTGGACCGCGAGACCCAAAAAAGCAATCTCAAAAATCTTCCTTATGACGACATCTCCGAAGACCAGTTGCCCGAAGACCGTAAAGACCGCGACAAATGGCGCGGCGAAAAAGGCAGGGGCATTTCTATAGACAAATCGTTCGTAACCAAAAGCGAGAAAATGCGAGAACTTCAGGATAAGCTAAACGCGGAATTGGATAAAGACAATCCCAATAGTAAAAAAATTGATCAGCTTCAGATAAACATAGAACGGCTCAAAAATCTCAAAGCCGAAAACAATCTTTTGTCCAAGGCCCAAGTGGCGAAGGTGGATGTCAAAGAAAAGGGCGGGCTTTTGGCAAGCGCCGTCGGCGCCCTCTCCGAGGCCTTTGAGACCATCCTCAATTCCTTAAAAGACGGCGTCCTGGCCTTGAAGCAACTTGTCACGGATACCTTGAAAGTCGGCTCTTCCGAAAAACCGGCCGGTATTACGATTTATGATTTGGCCAACAATAAACCCTACTGCCTTATCGTAAAAGACGGCCAGCTTCAAAATATACCCGGAGAATGCGGCGCAAACGAGCCCAAGGAGCAGTTGTCTGTCGGGGTATCTACCTCGACCGGAACACCCCCCGAAGAAATTGTCGCGACAAGTACCCTAAATGTCAGCGCTTCAACAACCATTTCTCAATCACAAACCTCCTCTTCAACCGCCACGACTACCACAGAATAAAAACACCCCTACTATATATAATAGTAGGGGATTATTCCTCCTTTTCTAAAGGAGGTGGCGAATCTTTGAGCCGGAGGATTTTTGTGATAAAGAAATCCCTCCCCGCCTCCGGCGGTACTCCCTTTAGGAAAGGGAGAATCTTATCAGCTTATCTTCGATCCAACCGGTTCTCCTTGTAACACTCTCAATAAATTTCCTTTTTCAAAAATATTGAAAACTATAATCGGCATTTTGTCTTGTTTGGCTTGAGCGACTGCCGTTACATCCAGTATTTTATCAATACCTTTTTCTAAGAATTGCTGATAACTAATTTGAGCAAAAAATTCCGCATCTTTATGAGCTATCGGATCTTTGTCATAGACTCCGTCTACCTTAGTGCCCTTCAAGACTATTTCAGTCTCTAGGTCCGATGCGCGGAGCAACGCGGCGGTATCAGTTGTGACTCCGGAGTTCCCCGTGCCTGCCGCGAGTATCACAACCCGTCCCTTTTCCAAGTGGCGAATAGCGCGCCTCGGGATATATGGCTCCGCCACCTTATTTACTTCAATAGAGCTCATAACGCGCGTTTCTACTCCTTTTTGTTCCAGCTGATCTTGAAGAAGTATCGCGTTCATAACGGTAGAAAGCATACCGATATTGTCAGCGGCGAGCTTCTTGGTTCTGAATCGTTTGATAAGGTCGCTTCCTCTTACGATGTTTCCGCCTCCGATTACAACCGCGAGTTGTGTTTCATGAGCCGCCGATCTTATTTCGTCAGTCACGAAATCAATCGGATCTTTGTCAAAGAGCCGTCCGTCCGAGCGCATGGCCTCTCCGGTAATTTTCAAAAGCACCCGTTCGTATTTGACCATCAAGCGCCCTCCCTTTGAATCAGATAGAGTTTAACAGGCAATCCGTCAAAAAGCAAACATACGATGGACGAAAAACAAGCTCAAAACTCAAAGCACAAAGCTCAAAACAAATTCAAAGTTTAAAATTTTAAATTTTTGAATTTATCATTGTTTTGGATTTCGAGCTTTGGATTTTGGATTTGTTTAGGATTTAGAGTTTAAATATTAAAGTTTAACAAAAAAATCCGCCTCTTCAGGCGGAATCTTACCACCTACCATCCCTTCCCAATTTCTGCTATAATTAAATTATATAAAATAAAGAGTAATTCGACTCTAATAATTTTGCGTAAATAAAATATTATGACCACCAAACCAAGAAAAATATTAATAATGGAAGACGAACATCCTTTGGCGACAGCTTTAGAATTAAAATTAACCAGCGAGGGCTTTGAGGTTGATATTGCCTACGATGGCGAAAGCGGCATGAAGAAACTTCTGGAAAAATCATACGATCTGATTCTTTTGGATCTGATCATGCCCCTAAAAGATGGGTTTAAAGTTTTAGAAGAAATGAAAGAGGCAAATATAAAAGTTCCGGTAATCGCTTTAACCAATCTATCCCAAAGAGAAGATTTGGATAGAGTGAAAGATTATGGCGTGGATAAATATTTAGTGAAATCAGATACTCCGCTTCATGAGGTTGTGGATAATATAAAAAAGTTTTTAGGCGATAAATAGTTTTTGTAATATATTAAGGTTCTTTGCAAATATAATAAATGAAAATTGATAATAAAAAATTAAAGGAGATACTTGTTGAGGAGAAGTATCTCGACGAGAAGATAGCCGAAAAGGCATTCGCCGAAGCCGAAAGAAAAGGCGTTCCTTTAATTTCATCAATTTTAGAAGAGGGGCATATATCCAAAGACCTTTTGGGCCAAGCGATCGCCGAATTCTACAAAGTTTCATACGCGGATTTAAATTCGCGTCCCGCGACCAATGAATTTGTTAATCTTCTGCCGGAAGATTTTGCCCGCTCGAAAATGGCGGTTATTTTTGAACGCGATGAAGGTAAGCCGATTGTCGTGGCGGTAGTTGACCCCGAAGACAAAGAAATTCCTCCAAAACTGGAAACTTACTTAAAAACCAAAAATTTTAAGATAGCATTTTCCTTGCCGGAGGATATTAATAATGCTTTTATCCATTATCGGAAACCCTTAGAAACCAGGTTTTCTCAAATCGTTAAAAAAGGCGGCCGCCTAGCCGTTGATCTTTTAGAGTCTATTTTTCAAGACGCCGCTCTCCTCCGGGCCTCGGATGTCCACATAGAGCCGCACGACAAAGATACTTTAGTTAGGTTTAGGATTGACGGAGTTTTGCATGATGCCGGTAAAATTCCTCGCGAACATCATGAGAATATGATAAACCGGATTAAAGTTCTGGCCAAGCTACGAACCGATGAGCATAAAGAAATTCAAGACGGGACTATACACTGGCATTTTGACAGCCATAGTGTTGAATTGCGTGTTTCTATCGCGCCGATTTATGACGGAGAAAAAGCCGTTCTCCGTGTTTTAGCTTACTATGTGAGAGGCCTAACCCTCCACGACCTCGGTTTTTCTGATGATCACCGGAATTTCGTTGAAGAATCATCCAGAAAGCCTTTTGGCATGATTTTGGCCGCCGGCCCGACCGGCTCCGGCAAAACCACCACTCTCTATGCCATCACCAAACTTTTAAATAGCCCCGAGATAAACATTACCACCATAGAAGATCCTGTTGAGTATAAGATAGAGGGAGTGAATCACATTCAAGTAAATCAACAAGTGGAGCTGACTTTTGCCAAAGGTCTTAAGTCTATTGTGAGGCAGGATCCGGATATTATTTTAGTAGGGGAAATTAGAGACAACGAAACCGCCGAGATCGCCATAAATGCCGCTCTAACAGGGCATCTTATGTTATCAACCCTTCACGCGAATGACGCCGCTACTTCTATTCCTCGCCTCCTAGAGATGGGCGTTGAACCATTTCTTATCGCTTCAACCATTGAGGTTGTTATCGCGCAAAGACTGGTGCGCCGCATTTGCGAAAGTTGCCGCATAAGCGCCCCCACTTCGATGGGGGAGTTGAAAACTAGGATTCCCAACGTTGAAAAATTTTTTGGCAAAAGCAAAAATCACACGCTCTATCACGGCAAAGGTTGTTCGGCCTGCAACAACACCGGCTATTTGGGGAGAGTCGGTATCTTTGAAGTCATCCCGGCCTCAACCGAGTTAAGAGAGTTAATTTTAACCAAACCGACTATCTCGGACATTTACGCGCTGGAGGAAAGGCAAGGTATTAAAAGTTTATTTGAGGACGGTTTAATGAAAGTTAAAAACGGCACGACAACCATTGAAGAGGTTTTGCGCGTCGCGCGTCCCCGCAATAATCAAAAACCCGTTTGATGTTCTTATTCTTCGAGCGGAGCGAAGCGTAGTCGAGAAGTTACCAAGATAGTTTCTCGACTCGTTCTAAGAATCACTCGCTCGAAAAATAACGGCTTTATTCTTCGAGCTAGAGAAGCGTAGTCGGGAAGTTATCAAAGACATGGATAAAAGTAATTTCAAAAGTAGAGTTAGAGATTTTTTCGGCAAGCTTCTTTCCGTTTTTTCTCTTATTGAGGAGAGAAATGTTTTTTTTCAAAATTTGGCCTTGCTGATAAAAAGCGGCACGCCGCTTTCGGAAGCCCTGCGCATCATCATAGAAGATCTGCAATCATATCGCATGAAGCGGGCGGCAAAAGTTATGCTTGAAGACATCGAAGACGGCGGCAAATTTTGGAAAGCGCTTGATGATCACCGGTATATTTTTTCCGAGTATGAGATCAGGATGGTAAAAATTGCCGAAGAAACAGGCAGTCTCTACAAGAGTCTTGAATACTTATCAACCCAGTTGGGGAAAGACACCGAGCTAAGAGGCAAAATTCGGGGAGCCTTGTTTTATCCTGTTACAGTTTTAGTTTTTGCGTCGGTTATAGGCACGGGCATTTCTTGGTTTGTTTTGCCGAAACTAGCGAGAGCTTTCGCGTCTTTAAGAATACAGCTGCCGATTGCCACTCAAATTCTCATAAAAATAGGTGATTTTATAAACTCTTACGGTTATATAGTTTTTCCATCGCTCGCGGTTTTGGCTTTTATATTATTTTTGGCTTTCAGATTTACCCGGCTAAAATTTGTGGGATTAAGGGTAATTGAGGTTTTGCCGGGCGTGGGAGGGTTTTTAAGAAGGGTTAGAACCGCGAGATTGTCGTTATTTTTTGGCACACTGCTTGAAGCCGGCGTCCCCATTGTTGAAACATTGGAATCAATGGTAAGCATTGTTGAGATGCCGCGCGAAAAAAGATTTTTTAAACAGCTTTTAGAGCATATTGAAATGGGGGAGTCATTTGAAAAAAGCTTCAGCGAAATTAAAGAAGCCAAAACCCTTTTCCCGAAAGTTACTCAACAGATGATTTTCACGGGTGAAAAGTCCGGCCGATTGCCTGAAATTTTTCTTTATATTTCTGATTTATATGAAAAGAAAGTTGATCTTGAATCTAAAAATCTGACTCAAACCCTTGAGCCTATTCTTCTTGTTTTGATAGCTTTAGTCGTGGCTTTTATAGCCATTGCTATAATTTTGCCAATTTATAGTTTATTGGGCGGTCTCCAGAGCGGCTCCCCGGTTACCGGCACACCACCGCCTCCGATTGAAGAAGTCCGCGAGGCGCCGACCCCCGCGCCCGCAGGAACACCCGAGGGGCCTAAGGCGGAAGCTCCCAAAGAAGCGGTTGAAGTGAAAGCCGAGAAAAAAGTTAAAGTTTTAGATACTCCTATCGGCTACTTGAACGTCCGCGCCGGCCCCGGAACTTTTTATAAATTTTTAAGGCGAGCGAATCCCGGCGAGATTTTTGAATATACCACTATTGAAGATGGCTGGTATAGAATTATTGAGGATAATGGCGCCGCAGGCTGGGTATTGGAAAAATATGTTGAAATTGTACTTGGTGGATAATATATAAGTCAGTCATTGCGAGGAACGAGTCTTCGAGTGACGCGGCAATCTTGGAAGTCCCACTTCCCCATATTGTCTCTGCATTTGGAAGTGGGACTTCCCAAGTATTGATTTTAAAAATGCCCAATTTTGGGAAGTGACACTTCCGTGGGGATTGTCACTTCCAAGATTGTCCCGATTGTATCGAGGATCCTCGACAAAGTCGGGACTTCGGAGGACCTCGCAATGACGAACTTACACATATATTATGAAAGGATTAACTTTGCTCGAAACAGTTTTATCGGTTGCCATATTAAGCATATTAGCGGTCGGCGTAACATCCGCCATTTCCCGTCTTCAGGGTAAGAACGATCTTGATATTGCGGCTATATCGGGCGTCGAAGCGCTAAGAATGGCCGAGGAGTTGTCTAGGGCGGTTGACAGAGATTCTAATTGGGGAGTTCAAATGGCGAGTAGCGCTATTACTCTTTTTAAGGGCGCTAGTTTTGCTTCGCGTGATAGTGCCTTTGACGAAGTTATTGAAATTTCATCTGACATCTCCATCTCCGGAGCTTCAGAATATGTTTTTACTCGCCGCAATGCGACCACAACCCCGGGTACCTCTACTTTAACTCATATATTGATAAACGAATCCCGCGAGGTTGTCGTCAATAGCAAAGGAACAATTAACTATTGACCACAACTCACTTTCTATCGCCTAATTCCTATGCCACAACCTACAATCTACAACATACAACCCAAGCAGGGCTTTTCCCTTATTGAAATTATTCTTGGAGTTTCCATTTTCGCCTTACTCGGCACAGCTGTCGTCGGTTCGCTGATATTTTCCGAGCAGTCTAAATTTATTGCGAGCCAAAGACAGCAAGCGCTAGACATCGCCCAAGAAGGACTGGAAGCCGCAAGAAACATAAGAGACGAGAATTATGTTTCGGTTTCAACGGGAGATAATGGATTAGCGACTACCAGCGGCCGCTGGGTATTTACCGGCTCATCCGATAGCATAGATGGAGTTTATACCCGCAAGGTTTTGGTAAATCAAATTGATAATTTTAGAAAAAAAATAACGGCCAGTGTTACTTGGGACATAACCCCAACTAGGCAGGGCAAAGTGGAGCTTATAAGCCGCTTAACCAACTGGAAAAGAATCACGGCCGGGAGCGCTCCTACACTATCCGGTCTTTTCGATTTAACAACTGCCAATAGCGGCAACGATAATGCCAACGCGATCTCCATTGCTTTTAAAAATCCGTATGCCTTCATGGGCCGCGCCAATAGCGCCGGTGGCAGTGAGTTTTACGTTTTTGATGTTACAAACCCGGCGGTGCCGTCTCTTTTGGGGCAACTTGCTCTAAACGGCGATCCCAATGATATTGTGGTGTTTGGAAATTACGCGTATGTAGCTTCTACTGACAACAGCGAAGAATTGCAAATTGTAGATGTTTCAACGCCGTCCGCCCCGTCTCTTGCCGCCACCTTTGATTTAACGGTAGCAAATAGCGGCAATAATATCGCCGACGGTTTATCAATTGATTATTTAGGCGGTACTAATTTGTATTACGGGAGGTCAAATAGCGCCGGCCAAGAATTTATCGTATTTAATGTATCAAATCCGCTTCTGCCCACAATTACCAGCATCTTTAATTTGAATGGCGGTCCCAATGATTTGAAAACTTTAGGCAATAATATTTTTATTGCTTCAAGCGACAACGCCTCCGAGCTTCAGGTTGTTGACGTTACCATTCCGGCTGTTCCGGTTCTTTTGGGAAGTTTAGATCTGTCAAGCGGCGACGCTAATGCCGATGGGACTTCCATCGCTTTGGGCGCCGGCAAATTGTTTATTGGGAGAAAGGGTAGCGCCGCGCCGGAACTTTACGCAATTGATATAACCGTTCCGGCATTGCCCGCGCTTTTGGGCTCTTTTGATTTTGGAGTTTTGGATTTAAACGCGATAGATCACGCTACCTCAACCGATTTGGTTTTTGCCGGCGGCACGAGCGCCACAGCCGATGATTATAAATCAGTTGATGTTAGCGATCCGACAGCGCCAACACTTATTACCACGCTTAATCTAAACGGCACCCCTAATAAAATGGTTTATGGGTCGGCAGTAGATAAAGTTTTTATTGCGTCTAGCGCCAACACCGAGGAATTAGAAGTCGTTGCCCCATAATTTAAATTTCTATTCATGCTACAACCTAAAAGCTATAAGCTAAAAGCTGGTATTTTCCCCCGGCATTTCCTACAACCTAAGCAGGGCTTCACCCTCATCGAAGTTTTGCTTTATATAACAATCGCGTCTTTAATTTTTGTCGGCATAATAACTTTTATGGAAGTAGTTTTTTATGTGAAAACCAAACAGGAGATTATAAGTCAAGTTGAGGGCAATGCCAATGTGATAATTGAAACCATTGCTCAAAATATAAGAAACGCCCAAAGCATAATCCGTCCGCAGGCGAGTTCTACTTCGCCCATTCTGAATCTCACTATGAAAGATTCCGGCATTAGCCCTTTGGTTATTGATTTAAAAGATGGAATTCTGGGCATAAGCGAAAAAGGATCGGCGACAACCAGCTTGAGTTCTTCTAAAATTACCGCCAAAAATCTTATTTTTACCAATTTATCGCGCCTCGCGACCCCCGGCTCAATCAGGATTGAGTTTACCCTTCAATATTTAAATCCGACATCTAATCCCGGTTATGATTATGAACGCCGATATGTGGGCGGAGCCAGTTTAAGACCTAATTAATATGAGAATTTTTATTCTAAAATTAAATAAAAAAGACGAGAGGGGATACATAGTATTACTCACAGTTTTAATAGTTGGCGCGGTAGCCGCCTCAATTGCATCATCTCTTTTATTTTTGGGTACTGATGCGTCAAGACAAGCTAATGTTAAAGATAGGTCGGCGCAAGCTATGGCAATGGCCGATGCCTGCGCGGAAGAAGCCTTAGAAAAGATACGCGCCGCCGGGACCTTCACCGGCATAGGGTCAATCATATTTGATAATGGTTCCTGCAGTTATAATGTGGTAAATACCGGCGGCACCAATCGGCAAGTGACGGCATCATCAACGGTTGAGACGGTAATTAGAAAAGTAAAGATTACTTTAGACAAAGTTAAGCCGCTAAACGTTACTCTGTGGCAGGAAGCAATCGATTTTTAATTTGATGAGTTATTTATGTTATAATTTAAAATATGTTTGAAATGAAGACACAAAAAGGTTTTACGCTGATTGAAGTTTTGCTCGTTGTCGCTATTTTAGCGATCCTTGCTACTATGGTAATTTTAGCCATCAATCCGGGGCGACAATTGGGCGATAGCCGTAACAGCGAAAGGAAAGCGGAGATTTACACCATCTTAAATGCCGTATACGAGTATTATATCGACAATGATGAGTTGCCCTCTGCCATCACTGCCGCTGAAACCGAAATTTGTAAAACCGGCGCGAGCTCCTGTTCTTCTCTTGTTGACTTATCAGTTTTAACAACCGACGAAAGATATGTGCCATCAATCCCTACCGACCCGACTGGCGCTTCGACCAACGGCACCGGCTATAAAATAAAAAAATCATCCAACAATAGAGTAACGGTTACCGCGCCTTTCGCTGAAAACAGCGAGACCATAAGTGTTGTAAGATAATATTATTCTTCGACCCGCCCGCCACCTGCCCGCAACGCCTGATGGCTTGCGATGGCGGGCGGGTGCAAGGCCAGGCGTTGCGGGCGGGGCGGAGTCCCCGAGTCGAGAAGTTACCAAAATGTAGTTATCAACAAATTAGCTTTTCTAAGAAATTAAAACTGATATAATAAATATATTGTACGCCGAAAGGTCGAGTTAATTTCTTTAATCTATGAAGAACAAAAAAGGTTTTACGCTTATTGAACTTTTGCTTGTGGTGGCTATTATTTCCATCATTGCCGGTATAGTCATTTTAGCCATTAATCCCACAAGGCAGTTGCGTGATTCAAACGATGCTCGCCGGAGAGCCGATGTGAATACCATTCTGAACGCGGTTTATCAATTTTCAGTTGATAATCGCGGCGATATTCCAAACACCATTTTTTCAACCACTACGCAAATTTGTCAAACGGGAGTATCATTGGCGACTTGCCAAGCAGCTGGCTTTACTTCACTTTTCGTTTTAACTGATTCTGAAAGATATTTGACATCCATCCCCGTTGATCCGGCCGCTACAACCACTAACGGAACCGGTTATTATATAGAAAAAACTGTCAATAACCGAATAAGAGTTTCCGCTCCGGCATCAGCTACGACAACAGGAGCGATTGTCATAAGTGCTACTCGATAAACTATCAAAAAACACCCTCGCGGTGTTTTTTGATTATCAATTTTTACTTCCCTCACAACCAGAGTAATTGGTTAAAACTCAAATTTAATCTTATAGCAAAAATACCCGCCACCTGTCCTTGCGGAACACCCTCGGAGGAGCTAAAAGATCGGTGTCCGATGTCTTCATCGGACTTTTCGCTCCGAGGGAGAAGAAACTTTTGCCGCTGGAGCAAAAGTATTCTGTTTCCGCAAAGACGGGTGGCAGGTATTTTTGGTTATCAATTATCACTACCAAACTACCAACTACTACGCACTTTAAACTCTTATTATGCTATAATTTTTATATACTTCATAAATTATAAAATCAATAATATGGAAAAAAATAAACAATCCCGATTCCTCAAGTCTCATTCGTCTCTCTACAACCTACAACCTACAACCCACAACCTAGTCCGAGGCTTTACCTTGGTTGAAATTTTATTGGTCGTTACCATCATCAGTATTTTAGCCGCTATAGTTATTTTAGCCGTTAACCCGGGGCGACAGCTGGCTTTAACACGCAACGCGCAAAGGCGCGTGGATGTAAACACCATTTTAAACGGTGTCTATCAATTTACAATTGATAACAATGGCCGTCTGCCTAATCTAATTACCACCACCCAAGCCGAGATTTGTTTAACGGGCACGGGCACTGCCTCTGCTACTTGCGGCGCGCTTATTGATTTGGAAGCATTAACCAACAGCGAAAAATATTTGGTATCAATGCCGGTTGATCCTTCGGGCGCCACAACCACCTTCGGCACCGGATACCACATTAGAAAATCAGCCAACAACCGCATAACTGTAATTGCCGTCGCCGCCGAAGAGAGCGCTGTTATAAGCGTTACCAGATAGCCGACAATCATTTATCACAGCCCTTTGACTCGTATCAGGACAGCTTTTATTATGAATCGTAATTTAATTATTAAATCTTTAGCCGTCATAATTTCAATTGTCGGAATTTTGGTTATAGTTAGCTGGATTTTTGATATTCAAATTTTATTACAACCCGTCCCAGAATCAGCCGCGATGGCTTTTATCACCTCCTATGCTCTTTTTGTTTCCGGTCTCGCCTTATTTCTATTTAATCAAAAAAATAAATTCAAGAATTTATACGAGAGTTGCGCAGACCAAATTCAGAAGAAAACCCGAGCACTACAGCAGGTTTTGGAGAACTCTAAAGAGCAAAATCTTTATTTAGAAAAAATCAAATTGGCCATGCTTAATTTGCTGGAAGATTTGGAAAAGGAAAAGAAGCAAGTTACCTCCGAGCGCGATAAAATAAATACCATCTTAGGCAGTATCGGGGATGGCGTGTTTGTGGTGGATAAAGACTTAAAAATTATTATTTTTAACGAAATCGCCGCCCAATTATCAGGCTGGAGCGTTCCGAGCGTTATTGGCCAAAAATACACCGATATATTGAAATTTGTTTATGAGAAAGACGGAAAAATAAATGACGGGTTTATAAAAGAAGCCATGAGTACCGGCAATATTGAGCAAATGTCCAATCACACACTACTGGTAAAGAAAAATGGAGATAGGATTGCCGTAGCTGACAGAGCCTCGCCTGTTAAAAATATTAATGGCGAAATAGTCGGTTGCGTTGTGGTTTTTAGAGATGTTACCAAAGAGCGGGAAATTGATAAGGCTAAGAGAGAATTTGTATCGCTCTCGTCACACCAATTGCGCACCCCACTTTCTACTATCGGCTGGTACGCGGAGCTTCTTTTGAGCGGCGATGCCGGAAAATTAAATAAAAGTCAGAAGAAATATATTAATGAAATTTATCATGGTAATCAAAGAATGGTTGATTTGAGATCGGAAG
>Ga0209515_10002281_pt1 | contig 29901 bp, 24 predicted proteins | sample Subgroupgradi54m_FD_187454 | JGI IMG/M metagenome (GOLD analysis project Ga0209515, IMG submission 187454) | Subsurface groundwater microbial communities from S. Glens Falls, New York, USA - GMW60B uncontaminated upgradient, 5.4 m (SPAdes)... ... | reverse complement strand
ACCGACTTCGAGGCGTCGTTTTTGGAGATCCTTTTCTTATGGAGCACGATGATTTTGACCGAGATGGGGTGCCAGATCATCATTTCTCAGAAAAAACGGCTGAAGATTTCGAACAAGTAAAAAAATTTGGCGCGAATGTTGTTCGTCTGATGATTTACCCCGGGTATTATCGATTAGTTGGTGGCGATAAGTACCTTACTACCTATGTTGATCGTGAAGTTGACCTTGCTGAGAAAAATGGACTGTATATTATTCTCGATTACCATGTGATTGGTCGACCTGGTGGTTGGTATGACTCGCCATCTGACGGAACTCTTTGGGAATATCCTACAAAGGTTCACTATACCGATAATGATATGGCAGTTGCATTCTGGGATAAAGTTGCAGCCCGTTATGGTCAGAAAAAACATGTACTCTTTGAGATATACAATGAGCCTGCCGATGATACCACTAATTATACTTGGGCCGATTGGAGACCGACTGGCGAACTCTTGATTAAAACAATCCGTCGACACTCAGATAATATTATTCTTGGGTCAGGTCCAAAGTATTCCGGAGATCTTTCTGATGTGCCCAAAAACCCATACAGTGATTCTAATCTTGTATATGTCGCTCACATCTATCCTGGCAATGTTCCTAAGGGAGAAGATCAAGTTGCTGCGTGGGAGAAAAGTTTTGGATTCTTGGCCTCAACCTACCCAGTAATAGTCTCTGAATGGGGTTTTAGTAATCAAGGGGACGAGACGACAAAAGGAACTCTGGAAGACTACGGAAAACCATTTCTCGATTATCTTGACCAAAAGAAAATCCATTGGACTGCGTTTGCCTACCATCCCATGGATCCTAGTCAGGGTCAAATGTTACTTGAAAGTGACTGGACAACCCTCACACAGTTTGGTGAGTTTGTGAAGAAAAGCTTGCAACCTACACCGACACCGTCAAAGTAACTGGAGTCGTTGATGATTTCCAAACAATTGATTGGGCTCAATTTGTGTTAAGAATTAATGTGGGAGAAATCCCTAAATTTTCTGACATGATCTCTAATTGTCCAAGCTGACTTTTCTTCTTTCCTCAATGTATTTTATTCCAAACTCTCATGATCAAAATATAAGTAGCAAATAATATCTCATGATTTATAATATTCAAGCTATATGAAAAAACTTCTGCTTGTCATCTTAACTATTGTTCTTGCTTCCTCTCTAATCGTACTTTACCAATCAAGAAAAGACACAGGTTTTAAATCTCTTTTTTCTTACTCTTTTTGCGACAAATCGGTTACATACAAAATCGGCACAATTGATCCGCGCTTTAATATAACTGCCGACCAGCTACTAAAAGATACGAAGCAAGCAGGTGACATCTGGAACAAATCCTACACTAAGACGCTTTTTGTCTATGATCCTCAAGCTACATTGACAGTCAACATGGTCTTTGACGAGCGCCAATCATTAAATAATCAGATAAACCAGTTGAAGACTCAGCTTGATACCAATCAAAAATCTCTCAAACCCGAGGAAGCTCAGTACGAACAACAATCTGCAGATTTTAAAAAACGCCTGGCAAGTCTTAATGCTGAAATTTCTGATTGGAACAGTCGTGGAGGAGCACCTGAAGATGTCTATAAGAAGCTCCAGGCAGAACGCGACAATCTTCTAAAAGAAGCAGACCGCTTAAATGAGACGGCCAGGAAGCTTAATCTTTCCGCTGATAATTTTAACTCTCAGGTATCTAATTTAAATCAAAAAGTCCAGACCTTTAATCAGGAATTAACAGTAAAACCGGAAGAAGGAAAGTTTATACCAAACGGAAACAGAATTGAAATTTACTTCAACATTAACCAAAAAGAACTAATTCACACGCTGGCACACGAGTTTGGGCACGCCCGCGGCCTAGATCACAACCAAAATCCAAAATCGATTATGTACCCAAATACAACTCAGCTTATCGCGGTTTCAGCAGAAGACATAAGAGCATTAGATGTTCTTTGTAAAAACCACAATATTTGGGAATACATCCAAGATAGGTTCGGCCAAAACGTAAATCCCCAAAAATAACACCAACAGGGTCCGACCTTGAACTACTGAACTTAGAATCACCACTTGACAACTTATAATGCAGACTATAAAATGCACCAACTACTGCTCAATTAGATCTAATTAGATCTTTCTACTGCCGCAAACTGCCCAACCAAAGTTTTATGAAAGTTTTAAAAACAATAGTCCTTCCAATAGTTCCAGTCGTCATTTCACTTTTTTGTCTTACCAATGTCGCTTTCGCTCAAATCAGTGTTGAAGTTACTGGAAACGGCTCAGGCAGCACAAATACAACTAACGTAAATCAACAAAACACAACGACAACTAATCAATCGAATATTTCCAATGTCAGCAATAATGTGAACACCAATTGCAATACCGGTGGAAATTCTTCAAACAGCAACACGGGCGGATCAAACTCCACCTCAACCGGTAATTGTACAAGTAATGTAAATATTCAAAATAATCTGAACAGCAATCAAGCGGATATATCTTGCCAAACATGTCCAAAAACATCGCCTAAACCATCAGGCAATCCATCTAACCCACCAACCGGAGGCTCAGGCTCATCATCATCAGGAGGGTTAGGTGGTTCAAATGGTGGCTCAGGCGGCGGCGGATCTTCATCTGGCGGCTCATCCAATTCACCACAAATTCTTGGAGCAACCGGAGTACTTTCAAACTCACTAATTTACTCTGCTGGATTCGCCTTACTCGTTTTGGGCCTATGGCAAACACAAAAAGTTTTAAACCTCAAAACAAACTAATCCTCCGGCTTTCGCTTGACAAAGATCCACTGAAGTTATATAAAACTCAAGAATCTGCCCGATCACAATCATAAATGAATCAGGCAGATCTACAATTTTCTACTCAAAAAATTACACCGCAATTAATTTCGCAGATCATAGACGCACTTAAAAACAAAGCTTTCGGTTCAGTTGAAATTTACATAGAAAATTTTAGTGTCACTCAGATTACCGAGAGAACTATTACCAAGGTAGCCAGAAAAAATAATATGTCAAGAAAAATGCCGATTGTTAAAAATAAACAAGTTTCGTCTACGACAACTTTTAGCGCGTCCAGAGCTCAGTAAAAGGATCTTTACCTAAATGAAGAAAGTATTGATTAGTCTCCTGCCTGTATTTTTTGCACTTTTTCTAACTCCCACATCAGTCGCATCCTCAAACTTAGAAGTATCCGCAAACAGTGATTTTTCCAATCAAACTCTCAATTTTAATGCCGGCCAAACAGTTTATGTTCGCCTAAGCGCGCAATCTTCAGGCGCAAAAACTCACACCCTCAATCTTCGGGACAACCAATATAATCTTTTGAATTCTTATGATCTCTCAATAAGCGGAAATCAGTTTACAGCAAGTTTTAGTGCACCAAGCAATGAAGGGTACTACTCTTTGGAAGCAAAGGTTGAATCAGAAGGGTCATTAACTACCGCTGTCAAAACGATAAAAATCGGTAGTCCCCAAAATGCCAACGTTAACGTCTCAATCCGCAGTAATGTTCCCGGTCAAAAAGTTTTAGGAACAGACTCCAGCTCAGCATCAACTGAACCGACCTCTAAAGCGAGTGACAATAACGGAGTTGCCTATCAGTCGTCAACAGTCCCAACAAGCGACGTCAAAGATAACCAGGATATAGAGTTTCAACAAAACAATCAAGATTCGCAAAACAAAACCTTCACTTATAAAATAAAAGTTATTTTTATAAAAATCATTTCAGTTATTTGGCCTTTTTGAAAAAAGGTTTTTAGTAAATTAACAATTAACTATAGGAAACAAGTCATGAATTATTTCTTGCTTGACAAAAGTAAATTTTAGTTTATAATCACGAACGTATAGTTTAATAATAAAGGATATCTGCCCAAGCCATTTTCTGCTTGGGTTTTTTAATGAAAATGAAATTACAACTCAATTTAGACACGGCAGCTATCAGTACACCTTTCTCGGAGATGCTCTCGACAATTGTAGATTATAAGAACAAAGTTAAAGACTTCATTTCAGAGCCTGAACCGGAAACGAGAGAAAGCTTAGAAGAACCAAAGCAAGGCAAATCTGACCCTTTTAAAAAACTAAAAACACAGCTAAGCAAAATTAACTTCAGCTTCATAAAAAAAGTTAAATTTGAAAAAGTCAAAGACGTTAAAGACCCTTTTAAAAAACATCCAAAAATCGTATTGGCTGTAGTTGCAATTCTCCTAATTAGTGGATTTTTTCTCTTAAAATCTCAAGGTAAAACTCAAAGCGCTCAAGCGAGTACAAATCCTCAGGGTAATTTTACTCCCACACAACAGGTTACAATCAACAAACAATTCGATATTCCAATTAGAACTGCCAAAGGCGATGAAAGCGGAGACATGCTAAAAGTAACCCTATCTACGGTTGACAACACCAACAAAATTTTAATTCAAGGTCAGCCGGCAACAGCCCGCGACAGCAAGTCATTTTTGATCTTAAACTTAGAAGTCGAAAACTCAACCAAGAATCAATTAACCGTTCGACCGGTAGATCTAATCCGCATGATCGATGCCAATAATAAGAGTTTTGCTCCAGACATCCACAACAACGATGTGACTGTTGAAGCGATCAGCATTAAAAAAACCAGGGCAGGTTATGTCGTAGACAACAGCCAAAAACATTTTAAGTTTATAATCGGGGAAGTCAGCGGCAAAAAAGAAACAGTAGAAGTTAATCTAAATTAAAGATTGACAAAGAACTTTTTTGTCTGTACACTAATTTTAAAATATCTGCCCTAACTGCCCAAGCCTAAAGCTACACAGTAAAGATTCTGCCCAAAAAATAAAATAGAATAAAACCGACCGCAAACGGAGGTTCATTTCTTAGTCCAACTAACTAAGAGGTGAACCTCCGTTTTCGTCAAAGGAGACGGAAAATCTAATTCTGAGAGGGGGTGAATAATTAATGAACAAAATTCTTTATAAAACAGCAACCGGAATAGCTACTGTTGCAATCGTAGCCTCTAGCTTCGCAACAGCCGCTTTTGCTAGCGTAGACGTCAATATCACCGGAAACGGCGCAAGCAGTGATAACACTGCAAACGTTAATGTTTCCAGTAACACAACAGTAAACCAGTCGAATACAGCAAACATTAGCAATAATGTTTCTGTTACTTCCAATACTGGAGGCAACAAAGCCAATTCAAACACTGGCGGAGACGTATCTGTTAGCACTGGAAATGCTACCTCAAATGTAGGTGTCAAGAACACTGCCAATTCAAACACGGCAGATGTTAGTGGTTGTAACTGCAGCGGAGATGTAAAAGCTACAATCTCAGGCAACGGTTCAAAGAGCGACAATGACCTAAACCTCGGAGTCAGCTCAAAGACCTGGGTAAAGCAGGACAATACAGCAAACGTTAAAAATAACGTTGATGTAAACCTAACAACAGGTAACAACGAAGCCAACAAGAATACAGGTGGAGATGTTTCTATCGAAACCGGTAATGCTAAGGCAAAAAACATTAAAGTAACTAATGCAGTTAACAAAAATGTTGCCTCAGTAGGTAATGGCGAAAAGAGCGGTGGTTCTTTGGCTGTAGTTATCACAGGAAATGGTGCAGAGAGTGACAATGACGCAAACGTTAATGTTGGATCAACAAACACTGTTTTCCAAAATAACAAAGCTGACATCAGCAATGATGTTTACGTAACCGCAAAAACCGGCAAGAACAAAGCAAACAGCAATACAGGTGGAGATGTATCTATCGAAACAGGTGATGCTTCAGCAGATGTTGCAGTTTCCAATTTGGCAAACTTCAATGCTGCAGATGTAAGTTCTTGTGGATGCCTAGTTTCTGGAACAGTTAAGATCAAAGACAATGGTGCAAAATCAGACAATGATGCCAACGTCGGTCTTAAAAGCGAGACTTTCGTAACTCAAGACAATCTTTTTGATTGTTCTGGACAAGGTGAATGGGGTTGGGACTGGTGGAATAAAAAACAAGATTGTAACGAAGTTACAGTCGATTCTAACACCGGTGACAACGAAGCTGACAAAAACACTAAAGGACACGGCTCTGACCCGTCAATAATGACAGGCGATGCTGGTTCTGATGTTGTGGTCGGTACATCTGCAAACACCAACGTTGTTGGCAATGCAGGTGCTGACTTTGGATTTCCTTTAACTTCCAGTTCAAACGGAAATTCAGTGTCTTTACTTTTGTTGCTTTTGCAATTCTTTAGCTAAAGCATAAGTTCTAATTCTTTGGGGGCTTTATCTTTTTGGGAATATCTGAAAAGTTAGACTCAAAAGGGTAAACCTCCAAGGATGAAGAATCGGATCAGGAAATATTAAAAATTAACAAGATTAAAATGAATTTTAAGAAGAAATTTAAACAAATAATAGTTACATTTTTACTCAGCATTTCGCTGATAATCTATTCACCTGCCTTGGCACTTGCAGAAGATATACCTACGCCACCGCCAGCTCCGACACCGCCAAGCGCGCCAACTCCGCCTCCTCCTGCACCTACGCCACCGCCAGCTCCGACACCGCCAAGCGCGCCAACTCCGCCTCCTCCTGCACCTACGCCAAGTCCTTCTCCAAGCCCGGACCCGTTACCAGTTGCAGGAACTTCTACGTCAAATACAACAAACGGTGCAAATTCAAACAACAATTCATCAAGCAGCACTACCAATAATACTGATACAACTGCCAACAACAATGCCAACGTTTCAAACGGCGTAACTGTTTCTTCAGACACAGGTCGTAATGCAGCATCTTCAAATACTGGTGGAGCAAACTCAGTGATTACCGGGAATTCGGTCACTGCCGGAACAGTCGCAACAAATGTTAATGGCACCATAGTTTCTTCCCCTTCTGGTACTTCCTGCAGCGCATGCGCAGCTGGTGGGTCATTAGCAACAAATAGCGCAAACGGCGCAAACAGCAATAATAACGCTTCTTCCTCAAACATAAGCAATAACAATACGACAATCAACAACAACGCAACAGTCGGCAACGATGTTCAGATAACAGCAAATTCCGGCTCAAATGACGCATCAAGAAATACTAATGGCAATTCGGACATCATCACCGGAAATGCCAATGTTGTCTCAACAATAATTACAGACGCAAATGCGGTAAGTCTGGGAATTTACGAATTCGATGTTAATAATAATCAACACGGTGACATTGTCCTTACTCAAGATCCAAGCAAATGCACTAACTGCGATGCAAGCGGCAACGTTATAAAAGCCGCAAATAGCGCAAACGGCGCTGGGTCTACCAATCAGGCAACTTCTTCTGCGACAACAAATACTACCGAAACCGTCAACAACAACGGAGATATAGTCAACAATATTAACCTTAAAGCTAATTCAGGCCAAAATAAAGCTGACTACAATACAGGTGGGGATTCGACTATTACAACTGGTAATGCAAATGTCGTTGCAAATGTCATCAATACTTTAAACACAATTGTCGATGGCGCCATTAACACCGTAAATATTTTTGGAAATTTAGTTGGCAACATTGTTTTGCCTAAAGACACAAATGCAGCATCATCATCTACTCCATGTACAACCGGAGGGTCACAAGGTGTAACTGCGGCAAATACCGGAAACGGTGCAAATACAAATAACACTGCGAATGCATCATCAACAACCAACAACACTACCAATCAAAACAATAATGCCACAATCAACAACAACCTTAACCTCAATGGAACAACTGGCAATAACGACGCAAACTTCAACACTGGCGGACAAAACTCAATTGATACTGGAGAAGTTACCATCGCATCCACGACAAACAACGTCGCCAATATGAATGTTGTAAACGGTAACTGCGGAAAGCCAGTAAATCTCGTATTTATTAATGATCCAAATGCTAATTGGAAAGGACAAATCCTTGGTCTTGCCCCGGGAACCTATGTTTATGCGCCAGACGGCAGCATCTATTGCGTCGGTCCAAATGGCGAATTAGTAGCTGTTAATTCCGGAAATGGTGCAGGCTCAACCAACACTGCAAGTGCGTCAAGCACAACCAATAATACGACTACCCAAAATAATACAGGAACAATAACCAACAATATAAACATAAACGCCAACACCGGTGGCAACACAGCAGACTACAACACCATGGGCGCCAGTACAATAAAAACCGGCAACGCTAATATCTACACAAACGTAGTTAATCTAATAAATTCCAGTTTTGCCGGCTGCAAAGTAGTTCTGACGATGATAAACGTTATTGGGTCTTGGGTCGGTAATTTAGTAAGCCCGGGATTTACAACGGCAACAACTAATTCAAATAGCGTTGGCGGAGCAAGCAGCTCAAACAATAATTCAAGCAATAATTCCACAAACTCAAACTCGTCTCAGTCAAACAACTCAGGATCAAATCAGTCATCAAACGGCGGACAAACAACAATTCAGACTTCCGGATTCGCCTCTGCTTTCCAAAGTTTAGTTGGCGGTTTTAGAACAGAAAAAATAGTCCAGGAAGACAACACTATCTCAGTCCCGCAGGTTTTCGGCACAAAAGATACAAAAGGCAACTTCCCGCTAGACTTCCGAATTATGCTTGCCCTAATCCCTCTAACCTTAATTGCTTTTCTCATAAAACGCCGATTCGCCTCATCAAAGGTAAAATAACATCTTGACGAAATAAAATTCCCTGTGAAATATAAAAACACTGTCCATCGCGACAATGGCAACGACACCTTAATAAACTATTCAGGAAATAATAATATTGATGACGATTTAGGAATAGGGTTACTATGTTGGATCAACTGTAATTAGGTGCGAACACTAAATTTGGCCAAGCTACTTTAGGTCCGGTTGAGACATTTAACTTCCTTATATTATAATAAGCCAATGAAAGGCGTTATTTTAGCAGGCGGCAACGCCACACGCTTAAGGCCCCTTACTTGGGTTACCAACAAACATCTTCTGCCAATTTACAATAAACCCATGATATTTTATCCGGTCGAAGCAATGGCCAAAGCTGGTATCCGCGATCTGCTTATTATTACGGGACCAAACCACAGCGGTTCTTTTATCAATCTTCTTCGCTCTGGCCACGATTTTGGCCTCAGGCTTTCGTATGAAATTCAGGAAGAAGCAGGTGGTATTGCACAGGCAATTGCCTTGGCAGACGAATTTGCAGACAGCGAAAAAATATTAGTGATATTAGGTGACAACATATTCGATCAATCATTAAAAGCAGACGCAGAAGAATTTGAAAAAGCACAAAAAGGAGCAGTTGTTTATGGCAAAAAAATGGCAACAGAAAGTAAACAATACGGAGTACTTGAAGTAAAAGACAATAAAGTAATCTCGATTGAAGAAAAGCCGGAAAATCCTAAATCAGATGTTGGCCAAACTGGCGTTTATATGTACGATAACAGAGTCTTCGACCTAATTAAAAAACTGAAACCATCCGGGCGAGGAGAACTTGAAGTAACAGATCTAAACAATTTTTATGTAGAAGAGGGAACAATGACTTGCAAAATGTTAGATTCGTGGTGGGTTGATGCCGGAACATCATTTGACGAACTGCTCAAAGCAAATGTTTTGGTTGCCAAAGAAGTCGGTAAAAAAAATAATGAGTAGACTTCTTATAACAGGCGGCGCGGGTTTTATTGGTTCTAACTTTATTCATTACTGGCTTAAAAACCACCCCGATGATCAAATTGTTAACCTAGATAAACTAACTTATGCCGGAAACCTCGACAACCTAAAGTCAATTGAAAACGATCCAAATTACTCTTTTATAAAAGGCGATATCACCAATCCAAAAGATGTTCAGTCTGCAATCAAAGACATAGATGTCGTTGTTAACTTTGCGGCAGAATCTCATGTTGACCGATCAATACTCGATCCAGCACCTTTTATTTTAACTAACGTTCTTGGAACTCAGGTCTTGCTCGATGCCGCACTGCTAGCTAAAGTCAAAAGATTCCATCATGTTTCAACAGATGAAGTATTTGGCGCACTATCCTTAGATTCAAAAGAAAAGTTTACTGAAGGAACAAACTATAATCCAAATAGTCCTTATTCTGCTTCCAAAGCCGCCTCTGACCACTTAGTTCGAGCATACTTTAAAACTTACAATTTGCCAATCACAATTAGTAACTGTTCCAATAACTTTGGCCCTTTTCATTTTCCGGAAAAATTAATTCCACTGGCGATCACTAATTTACTAAAAGGTAAAAATGTCCCAATTTACGGCGATGGTTTGTACGTGCGCGATTGGCTTTACGTCGAAGATCATGCAAGTGCCATTGATCTGATAATTAGCAACGGTAAAATTGGTGAAACATACTGCATTGGTGTTGATAGCGATATTTCAAACTTAGAAGTAATAAAAAAAATAATCAAGATTTTAGGAAAGAGTCAAGACTCTATAGAATACGTAAAAGATCGTCCCGGTCACGATCGCCGCTATGCGATAGATAGTACAAAGATTAAAAAGGAGCTTGGTTGGAAACCGAAATATGATTTTGACGAAGCACTCAAATTAACAGTAGACTGGTATAAGCAGAACAAAGATTGGTGGAAAAAATTAAAGGACAAAAACTATAACAACTATTATCAAAAACAATATAAATAACTATGGTCAAAATTGAACCAGCAAAAAAAATTCCGACACATGATACAGAAGGTCGCGAAAATGGATTCTTAGTTGAAATGGCAAAAGACGGCGACAAAACTGTTGTCTATCTTTCTGCTGCAAACACCGGCGCTTTTAAAGGCTATCATTTGCATCGGATCCGCGAAGCCCGCTATGTATGTGTCCGTGGAAAAATGAGAATTATAACTTACGAAAATGAAAACGGAAAATGGGTTCGCTCAGAACACATTCTTGACGCTAGAGATCCTCAAAGGTTATCGATTCCTAAAAACGTAGCAACAGGGTTAGAAAATATTGGTACCGAAGAAGGTTGGCTGGTCAATTATCCCAACCCTCCGTACGACCCAAGTCTAAAAGATGAACAAGTTGAATATACTCAAGAAGAATTGGAAAAGGGTATAGTCAAATAAATTCAAATAAAATGTCCCCTATTGCAATAATTGGCGCAAGCTCAATGGTTGGTTCAAGATTTTGTGAACTCGCTGACAAATCTTTTGAATTAATTAAAACTGACCTAAACGGACAGATATCAGTAGATATTACAGACAAAAAAAATGTTGAAAATTTTTTCGCCGAACAAAATTTTGAATATGTTATTTTATTTTCAGCCTTTACAGACGTAGATGCGGCAGAGATCCAAAGAAACGATAAAAATGAGTCCTGTTGGCGCATCAACGTTATTGGATCTGAAAATATAGTAAATGTTGCATCAAAACATAAAAAGAAATTAATAATACTTTCCACTGATTTTGTTTTCGACGGATCTTCTGGCCCTTATGATGAAGATGATTTGTATGGTCCGGATTTAGAAAAAGTTTCCTGGTATGGACAAACAAAAATAGAATCAGAAAAAAAAGTGAAAACACTTACGGATAGCATCATCCTTAGAATTTCCTATCCTTATCGCGCAAAATTCCCGTTAAAGGAAGATTTTGCCCGCAGCATTTTAAGAAAATATGAGGAAAAAAATCTCTATCCAATGTTTTCTGATCAAACAATAACTCCAACTTTCGCAGACGACGTTTTTTCGGCAATTGAAATACTCATATCTAAAAGGCAAAAAGGTATTTTTCATCTTGGTTCACCAATAAATACAACTCCCTTCGACTTTGCCAGAGAACTTATAAACACTTCTAAAGGAAATCCGGATAAAATAGAAGAAGGTTCTTTAGCAGAATTATTAAAAAAACCGGGCAGTATTCCTAGACCATTAAAAGGCGGAATGAAAGTTGAAAAAATGACAAATCTTGGATTTAAACCGACTGATTATAAATTAGGAATAAAAGAGCTTTTTGCTCAAATGCAAGATCATTGATTTAACTCTCAATTGTCCGCTAAAATAGAGCCTGGAGAATTATTATTTATGACCATAACAATAATTGGCGCCGGTTATGTTGGATTAGTTACAGCTGCAGTTTTCTCAGAACTTGGTAATAAAGTTTTTTGCGTTGATATCGATAAAAAACGTATCGAAAATTTAAAAAAAGGTATAGTCCCATTCTACGAGCCACAACTATCAGAGTATTTAATTCGAAACGTAAGCAAAAAAAGATTGATTTTTACTGATAGTTACAAAGATTCAGTGCCAACATCTCAGGCGGTCTTTATCTGTGTGGGCACACCACCAAAGGAAGACGGCGAGACAGATCTTCATTATTTATTCAGTGCTGTTGAAGAAACAGCCAAGAACCTAAAGAGCTACACCCTAATAACTATAAAAAGCACAGTACCTATCGGTTTTGAAACAGAATTAGAAGCGATAGTCAAAAAGTATGCAAAAAGTAAATTTGAATTCGCAGCATCGCCGGAATTTTTAAGAGAAGGAACAGCAATCGAAGATACACTGCATCCTGATAGAATCGTGATTGGTACAAATAGTAAAAAAGCCCAAAAAATTCTACTTGACTTGCACGCACCACTTTCCGGAGAACGGATTATTTGCGATATGCGCAGCGCACAGCTAATCAAATATGCCTCGAATGCTTTTCTTGCTACAAAAATTTCTTTTGCAAACGCACTTTCTGTCATCAGTGAAAAGATGGGTGCAGACGTAGTCAAAGTTGTGCGTGGCGTAGGTCTCGACAAGAGAATTGGTCAGTCATTTTTAAATCCAGGTGTTGGTTATGGTGGTTCATGCTTACCAAAAGACGTAATGGCTTTTATTGCCCAAGCCAGTCACTTTGATTATGACTTTGATCTGCTAAGATCAACAGAGGCTATCAATCTTAATCAGATTGAAAATTTTACAAATAAAATTATTAATACCGTTTCAAAAGATAAAAAATTAAAAGATTCGAAAATTACAATTCTTGGACTTGCATTTAAACCCAACACAGATGATATGAGAGATGCGCCATCGGTAAAAATTATCAAGCGATTATTAGATTTTGGGGTAAAAATAACTGCCTACGATCCAAAAGCAAACGAAGCGGCCAAAAATATTCTACCTCAAATTAAATATGCAGGAGATGCCTATTCAGCATTAATTGATTCAGATGCGATGGTAATTATCACAGATTGGTTAGAATTTTCAGAACTTGATTTATCAAAAGTAAAAAAAACCATGAATATGCCTTTGATAATAGATGGTCGAAATATTTATGATCCTCAAAAAGTTAAAGAAATGGGTATCAAGTACATTGGCATTGGTAGATGAAAAAAGCATTGATCACCGGCATCTCCGGCTTTGCCGGTAGTCATCTGGCTGAATTATTAGTTTCAAGAAATATAAAAGTAACAGGTTTTCTGCATCCGGGCCATCCAGCGACAAATGTTGATTTTTTAAAAGAAAAACTTAGCTTGCAAAAATGTGATATTTTACAAAAAAAAGAGGTCCAAAAATTGCTAAAACAATCAGATTTTGATTACGTTTTTCATCTAGCAGCTTTTTCGTCCCCACTAGAAAGTTTTATTGATCCCGAGAAAACTGTTAAAAATAATGTAATTGGCGAGTTGAATTTACTAGAGTCACTTTCTAATCTAAAATCTAAAGCAAAAATTCTCATTGTCGGATCAGCCGAAGAATATGGGAGTCCAAAAACAAAATCTGTAAACGAAAACACACTATTATCACCAGAATCGCCATACGCCGTGTCTAAAGTAGCACAAGATCTTTTAGGATATCAATTTTTTCTGCATGAGAATCTACAAATAATCAGAGTTCGGCCTTTTAATCACATAGGTCCCCGTCAATCAAAATCTTTTGTAGTTTCTGCCTATGCTTCCCAAATTGCAAAGCTTGAAAAAAAGGGTAGCGGGCAGATGAAAGTTGGCAATCTCAACTCTTGGCGCGATTTTACAGATGTTCGCGATATGGTCAAAGCTTATCTTCTTGCGCTAGAAATTGGTATATCTGGAGAAGTTTACAATTTAGGATCAGCAAAAGCGTATAAAATTGAAGATATCCTAAATACTCTTTTATCTTTTACAAAAGCAAAAATCGAAATAATTACTGATAAATCTTTAATTCGAAAAGGCGATAATAAAAAAATAGTCTGCGACTATTCTAAATTTAAAAAGCAAACTGGCTGGCAGCCAAGAATTCCCATTTTTAAAACGCTTTTTGATACAATTGAATACGAACGACAAATCTTAAATTAATATGGCCCAAAAACAAGCATTAATTACAGGGATTACTGGCCAAGACGGTTCTTATTTAGCCGAATTTCTTCTCTCCAAAAATTATAAAGTTTATGGTCTCACTCGCAGAACATCAACACCAAACTACGAAAGAATCAAACATATTCAGGACAAGATTGAATTAATACCGGGCGATTTGTTAGACCAACAATCATTAACTAGCGCAGTCGAACAATCAAATCCTGATGAAATTTATAATCTTGCAGCCCAGAGTTTTGTCCAGACATCCTGGTCGCAACCGGTGTTAACTGGCGAGTTTACCGCACTTGGCGTCACTAGAATGTTAGAAGCAATTCGCCAGGTTAATAAAAAATGCAAGTTTTACCAGGCCTCGTCTTCCGAAATGTTTGGTCAAATCCAGGCAACTCCACAAAATGAGACCACCGCTTTTCATCCAAGAAGTCCATATGGTGTGGCTAAAGTTTATGGCCACTGGATAACAATTAATTATAGAGAATCATACGATCTGTTTGCCGTTTCCGGAATTCTTTTTAATCACGAATCACCAAGACGTGGTCTAGAGTTCGTGACAAGAAAAATTTCATATCAGGTTGCCAAAATTTCGCTTGGTCTAGCATCAGAATTGGTTCTTGGAAATTTAGATGCAAGGCGCGATTGGGGTTTTGCTGGTGATTATGTAAAAGCAATATGGATGATGCTCCAAGAAGAAAAAGCTGATGATTTTGTAGTAGCCACAGGTGAGAATCATTCAGTAGAGGAATTCGTTGTAGAAGCGTTCAAAACAATTAACGTCAAAAATTGGAAAAAATATACAAAAGTATCTAAAGATTTCATGCGCCCCGCAGAAGTTGACTTTTTAATAGGTGACTATACAAAAGCCAAAGAAAAACTAGGCTGGGAACCAGAGGTTAAATTTACAGAGCTGGTAAAGATGATGGTTAATTCGGACATAAAACTTCTCAGGAAAAATTCCCAATGAGATTGGTCGTTAATATCCCAACATATAACGAAAAAGAAAACGTTGAAGAAATAATTAAGAAAGTTCTTTCAATAGGTCGCCAAATGCCAAATATAGACCTCCATGTTTTAGTGTCGGATAGTCATTCTCCAGACGGAACCGGTGAAATCGTCAAAAAAATTTCCAAAACAAATCCAAAAGTTCACTATCTGGATGTTAAAGAAAGAGGTCTTGGAATCGGCCTGATCAAAGGTCATAGGTTCGCCATAGACAGGCTAAAGGCAGATATTTTGGCGCAAATGGACGGTGATCTCTCCCATGACCCATCTACATTGCCTCAGATGATCGATTACATAAGCAAAGGATACGATCTAGTTAATGGCTCACGTTTAATAAAAGGAGGTAAAAACCTTCTAGGTTGGCACAGAACGATTTTGACCAGAGGGTCGGCACTTTATTGTAAATTAAGTTGGGGAACATTTAATATAACCGAATTTACAAATTCTTATCGGGTTTTTACAGTCAAACTTTTTCAAAAAATAGATCTTTCAAAAATTCCATGGCGCGCAAAAACATATATAATCCAACCGGCATTTTTGTATGCAGCAATTAAAACAGGCGCAAAAATAAAAGAAATCCCAATTACTTTCAAAGATAGAAAGAATGGTTACTCAAAAGCCAAAATTGTCTCATATATTGTAGATGTTATAAGATTTGGAATTAAAGTCAGGATAGAGCGTTCAGCGACATTTTTTAAATTTTTAACTGTAGGCACTTTTGGCTACTTAGTAAATGCAATCACATTAGGTCTGCTAAACAGAGGCAATATTTACGGATTAAAAGTTTTAAGTGGTCCAATTCTCCAAAAAATACCTACGATCGAACAAGCTCCCAAATTGTTTTTTTTAACCTTAGACAGATTGCTTATTTCATCCATAATTTCCATCGAGCTTTCAATTATTATGAACTTCATTCTTCATGAAAACTGGACTTTTAAAAACAGATCACACAACGGACCAATATTAATTAGATTTTTAAAATTCAACCTAACATCAATTGGTTCTCCAATAATTCAGCTGATTTGCATCTTGACTGCTGTAAGAGTGTTCAATCTTAACGAACAAATTGGTTTAGCAGTAGGTGTTATTATTGGTCTGTTTTTTAATTATTTCGTTAACCTTCTATGGATATGGAAAGATAAGTTGCAAAAGGCTTAAATTTAACCTCATATGCCCAAGTTCAAAAAAATTGAAATAATATTTCTCGCAGTATTAATTACAACCGCAATCTTTTTCAGATTTTGGCGTATTCGGGATTACGTTACTTTTCTTGGAGATGAAGGTCGCGACATGATAGTGATGAGAAATATATTCACACAACACCATTTACCTTTTTTGGGTCCAACAGCATCTGTCGGCGGTTTTTACCTCGGTCCAATCTATTACTGGATGGCCGCTCCATTCTTATTGCTTTGGAATTTTGACCCTGTAGGGCCCTCTTATATGATCGCAATTTTTGGGGTACTCACTGTTGTTTTACTTTTTAAATTATTAAAAGAATCAGTTGGTTTTTGGTCGGCTTTTCTCGCTAGTTTTCTCTACTCAACAGCCCCGCTTATCATTCGTTATTCACGCACTTCGTGGAATCCAAATCCCTTACCATTTTTTTCACTCCTATTAATCTATTTTCTATATCTTGGTTTATCAAAAAAACAATTAAAATATTTTATTGGCGCAGGCTTGTGTTTTGGAGTCGCAATACAGCTGCATTACTTAGCTGCCATTCTCTTATTAATATCCACAGCAATTATATTTTTAAATTCATCTTTTAGATCCTGGCCGAAAATAATTTTGGCAAGTTTTGCAGGTTTTCTGATTACATTTTCCCCATTTTTATTTTTTGAAGTACGGCACAATTTTCCAAACACAAAAACAATTTTAGAATTTGTAACTCGAGGCTCTACAGTCGGATACCAGCATACGAATATATTCGATAAGATCAAAAATGCAGCAGATAGGTTTTTAGAATTTCAGACGAAAATAAAAACACCCATTATAAGAAATTCCATCTTTTGGCTGATCTCTGCATTAGGAGTTTTTACGTTTCTAAAAAACAGTAAAGATTCTGGGAAAAACCTGATCATTTCTATTGGCTTAATTTGGTTCCTTGGCGGAATTATCGGAATAAGCCTTTATCAAGGAGCGGTTTATGATTACTACTATGAATTTATGTATCCAGCGCCTTTTCTTCTTTTAGGTTTAATATTCGGTCAATTGTTTTTAAACAAAATAGGAAAGATTCTTGCAATTTTGTTCACGATTCTCACTGTCATATTTTTTTCATTTAATGGTTTTTATCGCACTCCACCGAATAAATTAATCAATCAAACAGAAAATATTGTAGATTTTGTAATTAGTAAATCAAATGGCAAACCTTACAACTTCGCACTTATTTCCGAACATAATTCAGATCAAGCATATCGTTATTTTTTGGCAATAAAAAATCCTAAACCAACAGAGCTTGCCGACAACATCACAGATCAGCTCTTGATTATTTGTGAAGAGAAAAAGTGTGCTCCACTTGGCCATCCGCTATGGGAGATTGCCGCCTTCGGAAGAGGGGAAATATCCGGAGAATGGAACTTGGAAAAGTATGGAATTAAAGTTTTTCGCTTAACTCACTGGGCTGGAGCTCCAAATCCTGCAGGTCACCCAGCGACAAAACAATAAAATCATCGAAAAACATCGAATTAACCTATAAATTAGTATATAATCTACTCCAATGTTAAGACATATAGTCTCGGCTAGCCAGTTCGACAAAAAAACATTAGAGAAAATTTTTTCCACAGCTTCGAAAATTAAATCAGGTAATTACAGTCCAAAAACTCTCTCTGGCAAAATAATGGCAACTTTATTTTACGAACCATCTACTAGAACTAGACTTTCTTTTGAATCGGCAATGTTGCGTTTAGGAGGTACAGTAATTTCGACTGAAGATGCCAAACTATTTTCTTCGGCCGCGAAAGGGGAAACCTTAGAAGATACTATACGGATAGTGCACTCTTATTCAGATGTTATAGTTTTAAGGCATTTTGATTCTGGTGCGTCAGAAATCGCTTCAAAGTATTCACGAGTTCCAATTATAAACGCAGGTGATGGCAACGGTGAACATCCTACACAAGCACTTCTAGATATGTTTACGATTTTTTCTAAATTTACTACTAAAAACTTAACCATTTGTATGATTGGGGATTTAGCAAATGGCAGAACTATCCACTCGCTATCTTATTTACTTTCATTGTATCCTCAAATCAAGCTTATTTTTGTTTCGCCAAAGGCGTTAGCCATACCAATAGACTTAAAAAATCACTTAAAAGCTAAAAAAATTGAATTTAGAGAAACAGAAGATTTAAACAAGTCAATTAAAATTAGTGAGGTTGTCTATCAAACAAGAATTCAAAAAGAGCGCTTTAAAACAAAAAAAGATTATCTGAAATACTTCGGCAAATACATTTTGGACGAAAGCAGCCTAAAAATTCTAAAAAAAAGCTCCGTAATTATGCATCCGCTTCCTAGAGTTAATGAAATTTCAAAAGAAGTAGACACAGATCCTCGAGCGATCTATTTTGAAGAGGCTCAAAACGGGGTTTATATAAGAATGGCTCTTTTAATTTTACTTTTTGACAAACCGCACCCCAAACCCAGATAATAAAGTATGGCTGACAAAATTCACCTTTCAGTAGTTATTCCAGCGTACAACGAAGAGCCAAATTTTAAAAAAGGTTTAGTTGATGAGGTTCCAAATTATTTAGAGAAACAGAGCTACGAATATGAAATTTTGATAGTTGATGATGGATCAGATGACAAGACTGCCGAGCTTGCAGATGCGTTTGCCAAAAAATACAAAAATGTCCGTGTAATAAAGAATCCTCATGAAGGTAAAGCAGAAACCGTTAAGAAAGGTGTTGAGGAAGCTAAAGGAGAATTAATTCTTTTTACCGATTTTGATCAAGCAACACCGCTTTCCGAAGTTGAAAAACTCTTACCTTTTTTCCCGGAATACGACATAGTTATTGGCTCACGTCAATTGCCGGGGGCAAAGCGCGATAAAGAGCCAATATATAGGCATGTAATGGGGCTAGGATTTAATCTTGTAGTACAAGCTATTGCTATTCGCGGAATTTGGGATACACAGGCAGGGTTCAAATGTTTTAAGGCAGATGTTGCAAAGGAGCTTTTTACAAAGTTAAAAGTTTACGGTAAAGGTAAAAAAGTTCAAGGTGCTTTGGTTACCGCTTTTGATGTTGAATTACTTTTTATCGCCAAGAAACATGGTTATAAAATAAAAGAAGTTCCGATCATATGGCATCACGTTGCGACAACACGAGTTAACCCAATTAAAGATTCGATCAAAATGTTTAGAGACGTTGTTAAAGTTCGGGCAAACGACCTCAAAGGTGTTTATAAATAATCTCCAACCTTTTATTAAGTCAACTAGAAATTAGCCTAAATTTACCCCATTTGTGTAGAATATAGGAGTGACAAATTTAGAAAAAAAACTCCTTGCAGTAAACGCCTTAATCTACACTCTCTTTTTGGTATTTTCGTATTGTTATGTTGATCTAAATCTTACTTTATCTAAATCTCCCGTCATTTTGTCAGTAATAAATTCGTTACAAGGTTTGGGTTATTATAATCGTCCAATTGCAACAGCAATTTACATAGTATTAGTTATCATCGCATTTTCCTTTTTTGCTTTAAACCTCAGTTTATTTGCAAAAACAAAAATAGGCATTAAGTACCTCATTTCGACAACGATGCTTAATACGTTTATTCTATTCTTCGCCTACCCATTCTTATCATACGACGTTTTCAATTATATTTTTTATACTAAGATCATTCTTCACTATCACCTAAGTCCTTATACCCACAAAGCTTTAGATTTTCCAGGAGACGATTGGATTCGGTTTATGCGCTGGACACACAGCTATTCACCATATGGGCCACTTTGGCTTGGATATTCTTTAATTCCGGCTATGTTAGGGTTTGGTAAATTTGTTGTTACCCTTTTGTTTTTTAAATTGTTTATCGGGTCATTTCATTTAGCCAACAGCTTTATCATATACAAAATATTACAAAGAAGTAAATCAGAAAATCCACTTTTTGCTACCTCTTTTTATGCACTCAATCCTGTTTTTTTAATCGAAGGAATTGCTAATTCTCACAACGATATAGTTTTTGCAGCTTTCATTTTGTCCTCAATTTATTTATTTATTAAAAACAAAAAAATCCACTCAATTTCTACGCTTATAGTCGGTGCACTTCTCAAATATATTTCAATTCTAAATCTTCCATGGTTAATAATAAGCTATTTACGTAAAATACCGTCAAAATCAATCATTGTTTTAAATCTTGTAACACTCACGGTCTTCACTATCATCTTCTCTACAATAAAAATAACTGTACCTTTGATCTCGTCAGGCTCCACACAAGTACAGTTTCAACCGTGGTATCTTTTTTGGACAATCCCAATTGTCGCATTAACCGGCAATAAGCGCTTAATGCTTTTATCAATTTCCATCTGTTTTGGAGCAATGCTAAGGTATATTCCTTATTTATATAATGGCGACTGGTCACAACCCGGAACAATTATTTTCATGACACTCGCCATTCTTGTACCAACATTTATGTCCATCCTCTTCTTGATAGTAAAAAAACTCAAATATGAATAGAAGAAAATTGAAAAACTTTTTTTTGCCAATTATTTTTATAGGTTTATTAACTTGCTTAATTTTCTTCAAAATATTTACTGTCGGTCGTTATCCTATCCCTGCAGACCTTTTAGTTTCATTTTATTTTCCTTGGTACGCAGGAGGGTGGGAAGGATATAGTCCGTGGACAACTCATAAAGAGTTAATAAATGCTGATGCAATACGTCAAATATTCTTATGGAAAGAATTCGCTTTAAATCAATTTAAAAATGGTGCGATTCCATTGTGGAACCCTTATACTTTTTCAGGCCAACCATTGGCAGCTAATTTTCAATCTAGCATTTTTTACCCATTTAACTTGCTTTATTTTTTCACAACTACAATTAATGCCTGGATATTACTAATAATTATCCAGCCATTTTTAGGTGGAATTTTTATGTATTTAGCATCTCGAAGTTTTAAATTATCTAAAGTTGCATCTTATTTTGTCTCCACAGCTTTCATGTTTTCAAGTTATATGATTTCATGGCTCGAAAACGGGAATATTGGCCATACGTATATATGGTTACCTTTATCAATTTGGTCAATAAATGAATTTTTTAACGACAAAAAATTCCGATACTTTATTGCCCTTATTGTTTCAATAACTATGCCAGTACTAGCTGGTCATCCTCAAACAGCTATTTATATACTTTTAACTATGGTGCTTTATTACTTATTTAAGCTAGTAGAAAGCAAAAAATCATTTAAGTTTGTAATCTATTTGATAACTTCTTTAGTTGCTGCGATTGGTATTAATGCGATTCAGCTAATATTAACCCTTCGTTTTTATAAAGATTCTCCTGTTTCTCTCCCGTTTTCTCGGGAAATATTTGTAAATATGATATTGCCTTATAAAAATTTGATTACATTTTTTGCAAGCGACTTTTTTGGACATCCCGCAGTCAATAATTATTGGAGTTTTAGTTATGGCGACTTTACTCCATATATCGGCGTGCTACCCATAGTATTTGCCTTATGGGCACTTTTTACTAGTTGGAACAAGAAGCAAACAAAATTCTTCTTGTTAATCATAATTATTTTCATATTAGCGGCAGTCAGAGGTCCCATTACATTTTTAATACAATTCCTTAAAATACCATTATTAGACTCAACGACACCATCAAGATTTTTATCAATTTCGATATTTTTCCTTATTATCCTTTCAGGATTCGGCTTTGAAGATATTGTTAACAATAGTTCAAATAGGAATTTTCTAAAAAAATTTATAATTTTCATAGGTGTTATAAGCATTATTTATATTATTATGTGGCTCTTTGCAATACTTGGAGCAAATATACTAGAGCCAAAAAATATTTGGGAAATTAACATGGTCGTAACAAGACATAATTTAATTTTACCAACTGCCATGTTTTTTATGATCCCGATTAGTATTATTTTAAGTAGATTAAAAATACTACACAAAGTTCGTAGAATTATATTGTTGGTTAGTTTTTTTTCTGTCTTATTAATAGGAGGGCTTTATTATTCCAACAAATTTCTTCCCACCGCACCTAAGCAATTTATTTTTCCAGATCACCCAGTTTTTAATTACCTAAAAAACAATGGCGATATAAACAGATTTTTTGGACAAGGCACGGCACATTTCGATAATAATATGACAATGCATTACGAAATTTATGGTCTTGAGGGATATGACACGCTCAGGCTAAAAAGATATGCTGAATTGTTGGCATCAAGCTTCGCAGGTTCTGTGCCAGAGAACTATCACAGATCGGACGCAAGCTTGCCGCAAGAAGAAAATGACTATAGCAGGAGATTATTAAACCTGATTGGAGCAAAATACTTTGTAGACAAAAAAGATAATTACCATGATCAAAATGACTCTAATATTTTTTCATACCACGATAATGTTAAAGTAATTTGGAGCCAAGGTAAGTTCCAAATTTACGAACGCAAGGACGTTATTCCAAGATATTTCTTAACTACTAACTATGAAGTAACAAGCAACAAAAAATATATTATAAGCAAAATTTACGATCAAAGTTTCGACTTAAAAACACTTTTATTAGAAAAGCAACCCAAGCTAGAAATAATAAAGACTGATCAAATGATTAATCAACCTAAATTAATGAAGTATAAACCGAACGAGAGCGTTTTTAATGTCGACGCTCCGTTAAATACACTCTTTTTCTTGTCGGACGCGTACACTTCTGATTGGAAGGTTTTTATAGATGGCAAAAAGGCAGATTTATTGATCGCGCAGTATGCGTTTAGGGCAGTTGCAGTACCGGCAGGGAACCATCAAATCGTTTTTAAATATCAACCTAAATTTTTTTACGTAGGATTGGCCATTTCAATTTTCTCAATAATTTGCCTTGGTATTTTTTCTTTTACAAAAAGTAAAAGTAAGCAGTTCTAAAGTGAAAAAATATATTTTTACATTAATTTTTATTTTAGTGGTTGGTCTTTGGCCATTTTTTAAAAGCGGATTTTTTCAAACGCACGACGGTGAATGGATGATTATTCGATTTTCTGCATTTCACCAAACATTTGTAAGCGGCCAAATTCCTGTTCGTTTTGTAGATAGGCTAGCAAATGGCTTTGGTTACACGGTTTTAAACTTCTTGTACCCACTACCTTTTTATATCAGTGAAGTCTTCAAGCTTTTAGGGTTTGGTTTCGCAGACAGTATCAAAATTACTTTTGTGTTTTCAACGATAGGATCATCGCTTGCAATGTTCTGGGCATTAAAACAACTCTTCTCTAGAGAAGCAAGTTTTGCAGGCAGCATAATTTACTTATTCACTCCTTATCGTTTTGTTGACTTATACGTCAGGGGTTCAATAGGAGAAAACTTAGCATTTGTATTTATACCCTTAATATTAGGATCAATTTATAAAATTAAAAATGATAAAAAGATATTTTTACCTTTACTGTCCTTATCAACAGCTGGACTGATCTTATCTCACAACGTAATTGCTTTTATTTTCTTACCAATATTATTTATAATCACACTTTTAATAATTGGAAAAAAATTTGAAATATTCGCCAACTATTTACTCGGTATATTTATAGCTGCTTTTTTTTGGATTCCAGCACTTTACGATCTTCGCTATGTTCAATTTTCGCAATCAGCTATATCAGACGCAAGTGAACATTTAGTTAGTATCTCTAAATTGATAATTCCAAGTTGGGGTTATGGTCCAAATCCCAATGGAAGCGCTGGTTTATCCGTCCAGGTGGGATTAATTTCGCTATTCGTAATAACAGCCGTTCTTCTCAAAAGAGTTTGGCAGAAAAGTAAAAATTTCATAATCGATTTCATGATTCTATTATTTTTCGCATCGTCATTCATGATGACTAGCTATTCAAAGTTAGTTTGGACATCAACGTATATTGAAAAACTAATCCAGTTTCCGTGGAGATTACTTTCGGTCATAGTTTTTAGCACAGCTTTTTTAACGGCTTACTTGATTGATTTAAACAAGAAAAAGTTATTAATATCAGCGGTAATAATCATCGGATCATTAGCAACAACTCTAATTTACACAAAACCAGCTTCTTTCGTAAACCACCCTGACGGTTATTATTCAACAAACGAAGACTCCACAACTGTCAAAGATGAATATTTACCAATTTGGGTTAAGGTAAAACCACAACAAAGAGCAAATAGAAAATTAGAGGTCCTTAAAGGTGATGCCAATATTGGAAATCTAAATATTAAAAGTTCTAACTACATTTTCACTACGCAGATCCAACAGGAATCAAAATTCCGGATAAATACATTTTATTACCCAGGATGGCAAGTAATATCTAATGGACAAAATATCAAAATAGACAAGTCGAATGTAAATGGTCTTATGGATTTCACTCTGCCAAAGGGGAAAAATAAAGTTGTGATTAAATACGGCGAGACACCCGTCCATCTTGTATCAGAACTTATGTCATTAGTTGCTCTATTTTCAAGTTGTATTATTTTTGTTAAATATTTATTAAGGCAATAAGTATTTAATCAAAATCAGTTACTAAATAATACATGAGATTGATGTTTAAAAATAAAATAATTTACTTTATTCTTTTAATTTTGCTTTCAGTATTTATTCTATATCACGTAAGTGTAAATTATTTTTTCTTTCAAGACGATTGGTTTCATATTAACATTAGTCAAGCAAAAAACTTCCAGGAATTTATTAATCTTTTTAAAATAAGAACAGATATTATTGCCTGGAGACCAATTTCTAAACAGCTGTTCTTTTTTTTAGATTATAAATTATTTGGACTTAACCCAATACCTGCACATTTAGTTATATTTTCCTTCTTTATTTCAAACGTATTTCTTCTATATATCATCCTAAAAAAACTATTTAATTCTATTAAAATTTCAGTATTAGCAAGCTTCATGTATGCAACATCAACAATTCATTTCATCTCCCTCTCATGGATATCGGCAGGAGAATACACAATCGGCACTTTTTTTTGGCTTTCTGCTTCTTTGACTTATTTGCTGTTTATAAAAAGTAGAAAGATTTATCTTTATATATGTTCGATATTGCTTTTTATAATTTGCCTTGCATCGACTGAGTTTGCAATTACTTGGCCATTTGTGATCATTGGATTAGAATTATTATTTCCACAAAAACATAAGAAAATAAGCAATTTAAAAAAAATGATAGCAAAAATTTATTTAATGATTCCAGCGATCATGATAATTGTTCTCTATTTAGCTCTAAGATTTATTATTTATCCATTACCTGCAAAAGGTGATTACGGTTTATCATTCAGCCTTAAAACCATAGATACTTACGTTTGGTATATTCTCTGGTCACTCAACATTCCTGAAATATTCAAATATCAGCTAATTTTATCCAAATTTACATTTTCAAAAGAGCCAGCATTTTTGTTTCATTTCAAAAATTACTCTATGAGATTCCTTATTTTGTTTGTAATTGAGTTTTTAATATTTATATATGTTTTCTTGACTAATATTAAACGCAAAACTTTCAATCTTCTCCTAATATCAGTACTGTTTTTTTCAATCACTATCAGTCCTGTTCTATTTCTTCCAAATCATACGTTTCCTCACTATTTGTCCATTGCCTCAATCGGAATTTATGCTTTTATCGCATACTTATTAAGTCAATTAAAACTTAACAAAATGCACAACAAAATAATTATAAGTGTTTTAATTGTTACATGGTTCTTAAGCTCTTTTACAACTCTCTCCTTTACTAAAGAAACTCACTGGATACCTGGAGAACAAAGTATTTCTAAAGAAATTATCACAAATATTATTAAAACTAATGCAGTTGTTCCAAAAAAATCTATTTTTTACCTTCAGCCATCAACAGTGCAGATAAAGCAATCTTTAATGGATCAAAATGCCCTACAAGTTATCTATATGGATAAAACAATTAAAACCATTTTTTTAGATGAGAAACAAGATTTTCAATTAGGTGGAAAAAAGGATTATTATGTTAATCTAAAAGAATAATCAGAAATAATTGTGAAAAAAAACTCATTGCCTCTTATTATAATTTTTTTGTTATCAGTTATCATATGTATTCCTTTCCTGAAACCTGGTTTTTATACAGTTCACGATGATCAGCAGATAGCGAGGCTTTTTCTTTTTAATCAATCTCTATTCGCTGGCCAATTTCCTCCCAGATGGGTAGACTCCTTAGGTTTTGGTTTTGGTTATCCGTTATTTTTGTTTTATCCGCCATTTGTCTATATTCTAGGTGAAGTTTTTCATCTTTTTGGATTTGGTTTTATAACAAGCATTAAACTCGTCTTTTTTTCTTCAATTCTCTTTTCAGGCATCACAATGTACTTATTTGCAAAAGAACATTTTGGAAAACTCGCCGGCTTAATAGGTGCACTATTTTATATTATGGTTCCTTATCGCGCCTTAGATGTTTATGTCAGAGGAGCGCTTGCAGAATCATTTTCATTTGCTTGGTTACCTCTAATACTATGGTCTTTCTATAAACTCGAGAAAACTAAAAATATTTTGTACTTATTTTTATCATCGACATTTCTTGCTTTACTGATGATTACTCATAATTTAATATTCTTACCATTTACCATAATTTTATTTATTTATCTGTCTTTCCAAATAATTTTATCTAACAACAAAATTAAATCTGTGTTACTTTATCTTGCTTCAATAATATTTGCGCTTAGCCTATCAGCATTTTTTTGGATGCCTGCAATTCTAGAAAAAAAACACACAATAGTCGATCAAATTTTATTGACTGAGCTTGCCAATTTCAAAATCCATTTTGTCTATCCGCAACAATTATGGAATTGGCCTTGGGGATTTGGAGGATCCGCGCCTGGTTTAGCGGATGGAATCTCATTTAAAATTGGCAAAATTCACATAATCTCATCTGTTGCAGTCTTTTTATTATCGCTTGCATTTTTGGTAAATAATAAATTCAAATTTAAAAAAAGTAATTTTGTGATAATAAATACGTTTATCCTTTTTTTATTTTCTGCATTTATGACAACAAACTATTCAGAGTTTATTTGGAATCTTATTCCTCAACTCGCTTATCTTCAATTTCCGTGGAGATTTTTAATCTTTACATCGTTATTCAGTTCTTATCTGGCCGCTGCTCTTATTTATCAGTTAAAATTGCCTATCATTAAATTAGTCGTATCTTTGGTTCTTTTATCTCTGGTTTTTGTTCCAAATTTTAAGCTCTTCAAACCGCAATTTTACAGAGTAGATTTGACAGATCAAAAAGCCACGAGCGATCATGAGATTAATTGGTATGTTTCGTCATCATCTTTTGAATACATACCAAAGGGAGTTGAACTGAAAAAAAGTAAATTGAGAACTAGTTTTCCAAATATCACAGAAAATGAACTTCCAAAAACAAAAATTGAATCTATAAACAATTTAGCTCAAATGAATATTTCAGATTCCTCTCCCGGAAAACTTCTATTTACAGTAAACACACCGCAAGAAACAAGTTTAAAGGTAAACATATTCAATTTTCCAGGTTGGCAGGCAAAAGTTGACAATGAAAAGACGCAAATTCATGACGATAATAAGTTAAAATTAATAACCTTAAATATTCCGAAAGGTATTCATCAAATATCTCTTGAATTTGAAAACACTAGAATTAGAACATTTGCAAATCTAATAAGTATACTTTCCTTGCTAATATTAGTAGCACTTTTTTGTAAAAAATGGATGAAACAGTATTAGACATAGAGTTAATTAAAAAAAGAGCTATTTCTGGAATAGTAACTTTTACTATTAGAACTTTCTTTGTTCAAGCCTTCACTTTTTTTGCAACTTTTATCCTAACAATATTGTTGGACCCCTCAATATTTGGCGTTTTCTTCTTAGTTTCATCAATCTTGAACTTGTTTGTATATTTTTCAGACATTGGTTTAGCAGCAGCTCTTGTACAAAAAAGAGAAGAGCCTACAAAAGAAGATTATTCTACAGTATTTTTTTTGCAACAAGCGATTATTATCACATTAGTAGTTATTGGATTGATTTTCTCCAGCAAAATTGCTGGTTTCTATAAGCTCGATCATCAAAGTCTATTTTTACTTCGAATACTAATATTTTCACTCCTGCTTTCGTCTCTTAAAACATTGCCATCAATTATTTTGGAAAGACACATGAATTTTACAAAATTAGTCATACCTCAAATTTTAGAAAACGTTGTTTTTTACTCTGTGGCTATGGTACTTGCTTATTTTAAATTTGGATTATCGAGCTTCACTTGGGCAGTACTGGCAAGAGGATTAATTGGTCTCGTAGTGTTGTACATAATTTCTCCGTGGAAGCCATCATGGATATTTGATTATAAAAAAGCAAAGAAACTTACATCATTCGGTGTGCCTTTTCAGCTAAATAGCATACTTGCGCTAATAAAAGATGACCTTCTCACAGTCTTCGTTGGAAAAATTCTTACTCATGCAGAGATAGGCTATATCGGCTGGTCACAAAAGTTTGCGTTTGTGCCACTGCGCTTCTTTATGGATAATACTATTAAGGTAACCTTTCCTTCTTATTCAAGATTACAGCACGATTTAAAAATTTTAAAACAAGCAGTAGAAAAATCTATTTTCTTTGTCACTTTTTTAGTCTACCCATCTCTTGCTGGAATATTGTTGATAATTCCAAAACTAGTAAAAATTATCCCAAATTACGGGAAATGGGAACCTGCCTTACCACTTTTATTTCTATTTGTAATCAATGCTGCATTTGCAGCAGTCAATACAACACTAACTAATATTTTATTTGCAATAGGTAAACCAAATATTATATTGAAGCTTATGGTCTTCTGGACAATTCTTACATGGGTTCTTACCTTTTTCTTAGTTAAGACTTACGGATTTTATGGCGTGGCATTAGCTTCTGCAATAGTGGCAGCTTCAACTAGTATTACAGTTTATTTTGTAAAACAAGTCGTTGATGTTTCCATATTCAAAAATATTTTAATTCCAATTGCCTCAACACTTTTTATGTACCTCGCATTAAGAATAATTGACCCAATTATTCCAAATAATATTATAGGCATTGTATTAACAATAATGATTAGTGTTAGTCTCTATGTAGCCTGCTCGTACGCACTACTAGGTAAAAAAATAGTCGAAGATACGAAAACTATTGTCGATTCGTTTAGAAAAAAGAGTTAATGAGTAAATTTAAGAATACTTATCTTTTCATTTTTAAAAACCGGTTTTAGAAAATTCATTTTTAAATTATTCAAATAATCAGAACCTTCTCTTACATAAACATAATCGATCTTATTTTCCAAAAGTTGCTCTTTAACTAAATCACTATTATTTGATTTGTATATACTGCTGACTATATCTTCTCTATTTTTCGTATTTTGGCCATGATCTCGCATGACTCCCGCGCCTGCTAGAAAAATAGGTCTATTGGCGATAAATGGTATGTACATAAACAATTCCTTCTCGGCGATCCATGGTTCAATAATTAGCTTTGAATTTGCTGGC